>Ga0209082_1000639_pt1 | contig 11045 bp, 4 predicted proteins | sample ColdCreekSource_FD_184127 | JGI IMG/M metagenome (GOLD analysis project Ga0209082, IMG submission 184127) | Groundwater microbial communities from Cold Creek, Nevada to study Microbial Dark Matter (Phase II) - Cold Creek Source (SPAdes) (version 3) | ecosystem: Environmental > Aquatic > Deep...
GCAGCGTTTCTAAAGTAAATCGCATTATTATTACTGTCTAAAATTAGAGTTTTATTAAAACCCCGATAGCTAATCATAGGATTATTACCTATTGCGACAATTTCCGCACCGATATTGAAGTTCTTCACGCCGTTTGCCTGTTTTCCTGTCATGATGACGGCATTTTCTGCCTCTTGTTGACGTTCACTCCGTCCACCAGAGGGAATACCCAACCAAATTAAAGTACCGCGAACTATTCGATGACCGAAAGTATGAAGTAAATTATCCTGAGGGTTGGCACTGTGAACCTCAATGGTGGCAATACCGTAGCTGAGGGAAAAGAGCTTGCTAACGTATGCCTGTAATAGCTGGTTAACCCAAGATACGTCGCCAATAATTAAAGTTCTTTTACCCATTCTGGCAAGTAGTTGTCTACCCTGAAAATAACGAATGGCTAATGTCCACAACCAGCCACCAAAGATATATACGGCAATATCGGCACAGGTTATTAATGATGCCAGAAATTGAATCAAACCTGTAGGTAAATTGAGCAAGTCAAACAATAATCCCAACAGAGTTTGAATCATGGGTAAAGTATGACCGAAAGGAATGACCCAACCGACAGATATGATGATATACAGGGCATGAATTGCCCAGGCTAAAGGAGTTTCCGTAACGTGATTCGCCCAGCGACGACCGCTTTCAATCAAAGTCTGATGAATAATAGATTTAAAAGATTCATTTTGGGTATTAGTTCCAATAATTTGTAAGACATTTTTGGTTAAGAAATCTTCCTTCATCATTGCTAAAACCATTAGGCTTTCGGTAGTTAAGGTCATACCCAGAGGAGCGGAATGGGGAAACTCTTGCCTCATTTGCTTCGCCAGATAAAACAATAGCTCGGTTAACGTTTGTCCCGCAGCAGCTACCGCAACAGTGCTGGGTTCAGCTGTTCTGCGTCCACTGCCATTAACAAAAACCCGACAGCAATTATGCTCGTTATCTAGAAAAGAGGAATGGGTAATTGTAGTCAATCCCCCTTTACCTTGTATGGCATTAATAAAGCTGCTTAACTCTCCTGTCAGAATAAATAGTTCGCCAATGATACCTTGACTGGATAGATGATCGAATACATTAATTACCTGCACTGTAGAAAAGGTTTGACCCGATTGGCTAATTGCCAACACAAGAGAATCTCTGCCTAGATTTAGTTGACTAAAACCTCGGTCTAACTGTTGGTCTAACTGCTGTAATATTTGGTTTGCCGAAATAGTGACAATATTCAAGAAGGGAAAAACTATTCTCAGATCTTGGGCAAATTTTTCTCCCAACCAAAGGCTATTTTCTTCTCCCGTAATTAGCAAATCTACCGCAGGCATTTTTCTAATCTTGCTGATTAAACCAGCTTTGAACATCAGCCGTTGTCTTTTTTCAAACCGCTGAACTTTTTCAGTGAGTGAAGAAATTAGATAATCAGCACTACGTCGATTGAGAGAAAGGGGATTTTCCCAGTCGGTCTTTATTTCATGGAGTACTTGGGGAATTGAGTTGATGTCATCGGCTATGGGATCTCGTTCTGTTACGGTTGGCTTCAGGCGATCTAAATGGGGATGATCCTGCATCGAGATCCAGCGTTTCTCTAGTTCTAATAGCTGTAATTCCCGTTGCTGCGTCAAAGAATAGACAGTAACATTTTGCGCACTAACTTTTGCTACTTCGCCACCTTCGCAATCTAAATCTAAACGAAAAGATTGAGGTCGATCTAATAAGATTCGATCTACTACAGCAGGCTCGGAGGCATATACCATGTAACTTTCTGACCAATTAAAGCCAATAGTAATCGGTTGTCCCCTAGCACATAAAACTAGTTCTGCTGCTTCTAAAGTAGAAGTCGTCACTAGTCCAAAACTGCCTTGCGCCCTAGAGATAAAGATTTGGGTTGCCCGATATAGGTCGTTGTCAAAGAAGGTTTGGAGAGCGAATTGGACAAAATTTGTCAGGTGTAATTGCGACCAGCTTAAGGTCGAATTATGGCTTTTTAAGGCTCGGATGAGATTATGTTGCAGACTGGTAGAGAATTTTAATGAGGCAGGATCTAGCGCCTTAGAATCAGACCGCTTTAAGTTATCCAGTTCCTCGGTGAAGACGCGATCGCATATTCGAGTCCAGTTGTTTAGCTCGTCTTGGCTGGGGGTAGTATTAGGAGCATCTGTAGTAGGTTTTTGACCGTCAAAAGCATCCGCGATCGCAGTAGCAATTACCTGTTGATAAGCCAGCCTTAGTGAGGGATACCACATTCCCTGAGTAACTAATAAATCCATCATCCCTGCAATCTTGGGAGAATCTCCTTGAGTTAGGTTGGGTGTATGTAATACTCGCTCTAACCATAAGCCCAAGGTAGCGTTATCGACCTGATGATTGAAGATCTGCCAGCTATTAAAATCTCCATTATGAGTAATGCGGTGATGCACATTTTTAGTTTCACAAATCCATTCTCTACCCGTAAATTGCCACACCTTGTGGTTTCTCCCATCCATCCATTCGTGCCAATGGGTTTCTAACACCGAAGGTGCAGTACCACTAGTACCATAGCGATAGTGCCAGACTCCTATCGTTGTAGATTTCAAGGGTTTGACTCCTGCTGCGATCGCTTTTTTACGGATTGGGGCAAAGGCTGCTTCCAGGGATTGGGTTAGATTACTCCGCTTACGATTGACAATTTTTTGGCCCACAAACACGGTAGAGTTACCATTTTTGCCGATAACTAATCCTCCACCCGCCTGTTCGCCTCTCACTTCGGTTTCTCGTCCCATCTGTAAGGCTATAGTTCGCATTCGAGCGGGTAACAGCTTATTACCATCATTAGGCTGGCGTTGGGCGATTAAGCCAAAGTTACCACAGTAGAAACAGTCTGCCATCCCTGTTATAAATGCTTCCACGTCGGAAAGAGAAGCAAATGCTATTAGTAAATTAGCAACTACCAAGGCTTGAGCGAACCAGCTATGAGAATAGTAGAAACAAGCTGCAAATAGGAGATTTAGAATTATTCCCCCTAATGCTTTTACTTTTATGTGATGAGGTTTTCCTGGTTTTAAATAGGGAGATGATGAGACCACTCCCGTGGGTAGGTTTCCGACCTTAAGCCCTAAAGGACTGGGAGAAAAAACGGGAATAAATATGTGATGGCAAGGGAGTAACGAGCTTAATATATCTGCAATGCTTTGATGTTCGAGAATGTTGGTTAGGTTAATCGCCGATAATTCTCTGTCAGAAGCGGCGATCGCGATGGTATGTCCCAAGCCATGAACCACAATCGCGCTTTGCCAAATTAATCTGATTGCTACCGAACAAGTTAGCAATAGCCAACAACTATGAACAAATCCGACCTCCAGACTAGGAAAAATTGTGGCGATCGCGATCGCCTCGGGGATTACATTTTGAATTAATATCTTGTAAATTAATAACCAAACTAACATCAGTATTTACCTGCCTGCAAGAGACATTATGGAAGGGCATATATCCTTTAGAAATCTCCTCCGACCCTAAAGAGCGTAAAATCCGATAGTGTGCGATTGCAAAGGATGCATTAGCTCATCCCCTGGATTTAGCAGCATTGACTTAGTTTCTTGTAATCCAAAATCTTTCATGCACTCGTATTTAAATATGTAACTCTGCTGTTAATTATTAATATTTTTGGCGATCAATACTAGGGGAAAAACTCAGTTGTTTATCGTAAATGTCTAAATCAAAAGAAGCCATAGAAACACCCATGTTTCCCGAAGAATGGTTAAATAAAAAATCATTACCTGTAATGTAATTTCATGATTTCATCTATCAAATTCTTACCTAATCCATTTCGCTTTTTACTAATCACCGAATGGTTAATGCTTGTCAGTTGTGGCTCCTTAGCGTTAGTAGAGGCTTGGCAGGGTCATACAATTCCCGTACAACACATCTCAATTTTGTTTCTTCTCGGTTTAATGGGTTTGGCTTTACCCAGTGGAAATCAGTTTATTAAAGTTATTTATACGGCGATCGAAATTGGCTTGATTTTTTACGGGACAGTATTAGGCTATCTCCATATCCTACCAACGCTGTATCTGATTGTGGTTATGCGGAGTTGTTTCCTATTTAAATCCGTAGGACGCTGGATAGTTGCTGGATTAGTGATTATTTTGTTTCTTGGCGACCAGTATAAATATATTGTGCGATCTATACCAAAAGACTTAGAACAACAAATTCACTTTGGAATGCATATTATTGCTGAAACCCTCATATTTGGCTTAGGGATCTTTTTTGTGTTGCAGTTGACCAATAAAATACTATCCGAACGTCAGATCAAAGAAAAGCTAGCTCAGGCTAATGATCAATTGGCTGAGGCTAATCAACAAATAAGAGAATATGCTCAAAAAGCTGAAGAATTGGCAACGGTACAAGAAAGAAACCGCATTGCTGGGGACATTCACGACTCTTTAGGCCATGCTCTAACTGGCTTAATTGTTCAGATACAATCCGCCGTCCAACTGTTCCATAGAGAACCCGCAAAGGCTCATCTCTTTCTGACTCAGGCTAAGTCATTGGGTGAGACGGCGATGCAAGAGGTACGCAAATCCATTAGCACTTTAAGAGAAGATGCCCCACAAGAACCACCTCTAAAAACCAGGATCGAGACTTTGAGAGATGATTATTGCAAGGCAACTGGATTATTTATTCATACCAACATCTGTCGCTGTGATTCTGTCCCAACACCAATAGCCAACGTGATTTATCGCATCGTTCAAGAATGCTTAACTAATATCTGTAGATATGCCAAAGCCACAGAGGTACACATTCAGCTAAGAACTACTCCCGAAGAATTTGACTTAAGCGTACAAGACAATGGCAAAGGTTTCGATCCCAAGCAAAATCTTTCTGGTTCTGGACTTGAAATAATGCAAAATCGAATAACCTCAGTTAATGGACAGCTTCAGCTAATCACCTCACCAGGAAAAGGCTGTCGCATCGAGGTTAAAATTCCTAATGTAAAGTCCACTTAAACTATCCTGTAACTAGTAAAGTAAGTTATTAGTACAGAAAATCTTCTACTTCCTACTTCCTACTTTTTTTAAAATAACTTGGTTCTTATTCGGAATGACTATAACTTACTACGATCTTGACACCCTTATTCAATCGATTTGCCATAAATGGCAGCAACCTGCAACCGAGTATTGAGATCGAGTCGGTTAAAAATACTGGTAACGTGATTTTTTACCGTCCCTTCTTTAATATTAAGTTTTTCAGCAATTTCGCTGTTGGTGTAGCCATCCTTAGCGATTAAATAGAATACTTCTCTCTCTTTTGGAGTTAACCCTACTAACTCAGATGGTTCGGTTTTTGTATCGCCCGTACTATTTGCCACATTGCTATCCATTTTTTCCCGTAATCTATCCACGATCACACTATATCCGCGATCGACTAATCTAATTAACTGAGCCAATTCTTCCTTAGGCATATCTTTTAGCAGATATCCTTTCGCTCCCGCCTCGATCGCTTGGCTAACATAATCATCGTTATCAAAAGTGCTAAGTGCTACAACTTTGCTATTGGAAAATTGCTGGCAAATGATTCTGGTTGCTTCTATGCCATCCATAACGGGCATTCTAATATCCATCAACACTACATCTGGTTTTAAAGCTTCTACCTGTTGAATGGCATCTTGACCATTCTTGGCTACTCCAACTACGTCTAGATCTGATTCTAGATTCAAGATTGCCTGCATTCCTTCAGATACAAATTCGTTATCGTCTACTAATAAGAGGCGAATCATGATCGAGCTAACTCCTGTTCTTAAAAGATACTTCCATACGACGTTTGTTCCTTACCGTGTTGTTTTATATTACGTAAATAGCTCTAATTGTAATAAAAGGTAACCTAGTAAGTTGACCTGTTTTTAATGTCTCCCGATCGCTTTACATTTGTATAGCCCCAGTTTCTTTAAATGGTAAACTGAGGTTGCAGAAATATAAAAAATATGCATATGCCTTCAGCTAAAGCATCAGAGCAAGGTTTAGTTCAAATAAAAAGAGCGATCGCCCACCGAGGTTGGACAATGTCAGACGATCGATGGTCATTAGAAGCAAGTAAAATTCTCGAACCAGCGAAAAACTGGGAGGAGTTAGAACTTTTTGCCGTTGGTTGCAGTAAGTCAACTCGGGAGCGATTATTAGAGGGAACTCCTATTCAAAAGAGTGCTTTCAATGCTTTTTGTCAGGCAATAGGAATCAAACCCGATGATGTTGCTCATTATTTAAAAGAAGATTGGGAAAAAGCCCCAGATATCGAGACTTTTCATGGCCGACAACAAGAATTAGTAACCTTAAAACAGTGGATTGTTCGGGATCGATGCCGACTGATCAACATTGTCGGGTTTGCAGGTATCGGCAAGACTAGCTTAGTTAGAGGTGGCATTGGCAAAACCGATCTATCTTTGCAGCTTGCCCGTAAAGTTCGAGAAAACTTTGAATATCTAATCTGGCGACGGTTATTAAATGCGCCACCCCTAGAAATATTGCTAACAGAATTAATCGAATTCGTCTGTGACAATCGAGAAACCGAGTTAGCTACTACGACTGATGGCTTAATTACTCAACTGCTACACCATTTAAAACAGCGTCGTTGCTTGCTGATTTTAGATAACGTCGAATCTATTTTAGAGAGTAGAGATGGGGCAGGGAGTTATCGAGCAGGCTATGAAGGATATGGAAATTTTTTCCAGCGTATTGGTACGAGTGAGCATCAAAGTTGCCTCCTCTTGACCAGTCGAGTCAAACCCAAAGACATCGATCAAATGCAAGGAGTTCATCCAGTACAAACCCTCGAACTAAATGGATTAGATACAGCAGCGGGACGGGCAATTTTTCAGGATATTGGTCGGGCGAATAACGTCGATTTCTGCGGGACAGAATCAGATTGGTCACGCTTAATTTCTTTTTATAGTGGTAATCCTTTGGCATTGGAAGTGACTGCCAGACATATTCTCAGGCAATATAATGGTAATTTAGCAGAATTCCTGAAACACGATCTCCGAGTATTTGGCACGATACGCGATCTCTTAAATTGGCATTTTAACCGTCTGACAGCAGCCGAAAAAAATGTTTTATATTGGCTGGCACTTAATCGAGAAGCAGTAACTATCGCCGAGTTAAAAAAAGATCTTGTCTCAGTAGTAGAACGCAAACATCTACCCGAAACTCTCGATGCTTTAGAAAGACAGATCCCCATTGAAAAAAATGCCAATCGTCGTACTCTACAGCCTGTACTAATCGAATATCTCAGCGAAAGGGCGATCGCCGAAGTTTGTCAGGAAATAGAATCTGGTAAACTCCAGATACTTAACAGTCACGCTTTAATTAAAGCATCGGCAAAAGATTACGTAAAAAATAGTCAGATTCGTCTGATACTCCAGCCCATAATCGAGCGCCTGAAAGAGATAGGATTAGAATTACAAAATTCTCTAGAAAATATAAATCGGCAAATTCCTGGTTATACAGCAGGCAATTTACTTAATTTAATGCGCCATGCAGGTATCGATCTAGAAGGATCTGATTTTTCTCAATTGACAATTTGGCAAGCGGATTTACAGGATCTAAATTTGCAACGAGTTAACTTTAGTGGGTGCAAATTTGCCAACTCTAGCTTGACTCAGGATTTTGGTGGCGTTCACGGGATCGCTTTTAGTCCCGACGGAGAACTTTTTGCTGTCGGCGATTCGGCTGGCGGTATTCGGCTGTTTCGTCTTGAGGATCGCCAACCCTATTTGTACCTTGAGGGTCATGGCAAAGATTTATCAGTTGTAACGGATTTGGCATTTAGTCCTGATGGCAAATTGCTAGCCAGTAGCAGTATAGATAGTAAAGTCAAACTATGGAGTACAAATACAGGGAAGTGCTGGAAAACATTTACAGGTAAGCAACAATGGATTTGGTCGGTGGCATTTAGTCCTGATGGTCAAACAGTTGCCAGTGGAGGCGAAGATGGCACTATTACCCTGTGGAATATTCATACAGATGAATGTCGAGTTTTATCAGGACACCATTCCTGGGTTTGGTCGCTAGCATTTCAGCCGATACCCACTTCTTCCCTCCTTGATAAGGGGAGCGAAGGGAGGATCTTAGCCAGTGCATCATACGATTGTAGTGTTCGCCTGTGGGATACTGATACGGGGGAATGTCTTAATATTCTTCAAGGACATCAACATATTTTGACGGGAGTTGACTTTCATCCTAGTGGTAAAATCCTAGCCAGTAGTAGCTTCGACCGCACTATCAAAATTTGGGATGTGGAAACAGGAGAATGTTTAAAAACCTTAGAGGGACATACTAAAGAAGTTTCTTGTCTGGCATTTAGGGACGATGGACAAATCCTAGCTAGCGGTAGTAACGATCGCACTATCAAGATCTGGAATATCCGAACAGATGAATGTTTAAAAACTTTGAGGGGACACGATCAAGGTATCATAACCGTTGACTTTGCTACCGATAAAAATATTTTAGCCACTGGCGATAACAATCAAGTATTGAAACTGTGGGATGTTGACGAGGGGAAATGTCTTAAAACTTGGCAGGGTTATACTAATTTCATGTTGACAACTGCCATCTCTCCTGATGGTAGATTACTCGCCAGTGGCAGCTCTGATAAAACCGTAAGAATCTGGGATCTTAAGTCTGGGAGGTTAATTTCAACTGGGAGACATGATAGTTGGATTTGGATGGTAGATTTTAGTCCCGATGGTCAAACTTTAGCTAGCTGTAGTGAAGACGAAATTATTAAACTTTGGGATGTCAGTACCCAGAAATGTCGTAAAACTCTCAAAAGTCATATTAGGATTTGGACAGTTAAGTTAAGTCCCGATGGTAAATTACTTGCTGATGGCGGTCATGATGGTACTATCTGCTTTTGGGATGCTGCAACAGGAGAAAATTTACGGTGTATTGAGGCACATAGTTTTTGGATCTGGGCGATCGCCTTTAGTCCTGATGGTAAATTGCTCGCTAGTGGCAGCGCGGATACAACCATTAAAATTTGGGATGTGGAAACAGGAGAATGTCACCTCAATCTTAGCGATCCTTTAAATAAAGTCATGTCTGTGGTATTTCATCCTAACGGTCGAATGCTAGCTGGCGGTGACGGTAAACTAATTAAGCTTTGGGATGTCCAAACAGGCAAATTGAGCCAAACTTTTGCAGGTCATACGGATAATGTTCTCGATCTAGTCTTTGATTCGGAGGGGAACACAATTATTAGTAGCAGTATTGATTCCACTATTAGGATTTGGTCAGTCGATACTGGCAGATGTATTCAAGTTTTGCAAGGTCACGAGACCTCCGTAAGAGCGATCGCTCTGACACCAGATAGGCAGACATTAGTTAGCAGCAGTACCGATGGCACTATTCGACTATGGGATCTAGAAACTGGACAAACTCAAAAAATATTACGCTCCGAAAGACCTTATGAGGAGATGAATATTGCTGATATTCAAGGGTTGACAATAGCCCAAAAAGAGACATTGATAGCTTTAGGAGCAAGAGATTAAACCTCAGTTTTGGGATCCAAACTGTTAAGGTAGCTGTTGGTTTGTAAGACTAGGTTTTTCCACGGTAAAACCAAATTCCGCCTTGCTTTTTCACTACCTCATGCGATCGCATTTCAACACAGCCGTCTTTTTTTGTTTCAGATAGCGATGACAATGAATAACAAACTAAATTGTCATTTTTATCTTTGAATAAAACAAAAGGCTCGTTGAATAAGGTAAAACCATAAGGACGGTTGGGAGGTAAATCACGAACTAATTCAATAAAATACCAACCGCGATCGCTTTCGATTTGTTGCTTTAGTTCTTCTCTCGTTAAATATTTAGTTTCTCTATTGTTATTCATTTCTTTAAAGATTAATTCAACTTATCTGTTCTCTTTGGTAAACAGCATCATTATCTTCAGGCGATCGCAAACGGGCGACCATTTCTTGCACTTCTAATGGCGGAGGAGGAGTCAGACGAGAAACAAACAAAGTGACCACAAAGTTAATAATCATGCCCACTGTACCGATACCTTCGGGAGAAATACCCAAAAGCCAAGGTGACATTCCGTAGAACTTTACGCCAATGATATAAAAGGCAGTGAATACCAATCCTGTAACCATTCCTGCGATCGCACCTTCTTTATTAGTACGAGTATCAAAGATACCCAGAAGAATCACAGGGAAAAAACTTGCAGCAGCCAAGCCAAAAGCAAAAGCGACTACTTCAGCGACAAAACCAGGCGGATTAACCCCAAAGTAACCCGCGATCGCCACGGCAAAACCAATCATAATTCTCCCTACCATCAACCGTTGAGCTTCGGTAGCATCAGGATTGATAATCCGATAGTAAACATCGTGAGCGATGGAACTAGAAATTACTAATAATAATCCCGATGCGGTGGATAAAGCAGCAGCCAAACCCCCCGTAGCTACCAAAGCAATTACCCAAGGAGCAAGTTTAGCGACTTCTGGAGTAGACAGAACAATAATGTCGCGATCAATGGTAATTTCATTGGTTGTTTCTTCTTCTGGAGTTAAAGTAATTCGACCATCACCATTTTTATCGTCAAATGCTAATAAACCCGTGTTCTCCCATTTAGTTGCCCAATCTAACTGCTGTATTTGGGGAATTGTTTTATTATTCAAACTATCAATTAGGTTATAACGAGCGAAAGAAGCTAGCGCAGGGGCTGTAGTATAAAGAATAGCAATAAAGAGCAATGCCCACCCAGCAGAGTAACGGGCTGCACGGGCAGAACGAACAGTATAAAAACGCACAATGACGTGGGGTAATCCTGCCGTACCTACCATCAAAGCAATGGTAGTAAACAAAACATCCAACCTTGATTTATCAACAAAGGGTTGAGTATATTCGGCAAAGCCTAAATCTGTCTGTACGCCATTGAGTTTCTCGACAATATCGCCAAAGCTAAATGCCAGTTGAGGAATATAATTACCCGTTAAAATTCCTGAAATGGCGATCGCAGGAATTAAATAAGCAACGATTAAAA
>Ga0209082_1000641_pt1 | contig 11022 bp, 11 predicted proteins | sample ColdCreekSource_FD_184127 | JGI IMG/M metagenome (GOLD analysis project Ga0209082, IMG submission 184127) | Groundwater microbial communities from Cold Creek, Nevada to study Microbial Dark Matter (Phase II) - Cold Creek Source (SPAdes) (version 3) | ecosystem: Environmental > Aquatic > Deep...
AGTTTCTTAGAAAGGGACATTTTGAGACACATACCCCACAACGGCGATATCTGCGGCACGCGCCATATCTAAAAAAAGTTTCCTATCCAAAAGGAGCGTTTTATGGGCCTCCATCACAAGACAGGAGACATGGGCCGAAATCATTGTTTGAATCGTTTTGACTCCCACCGTTGGGAGATCAAATCGGATGTCCTGAAACGGCTTGCAAATTTTGATGGCCATGCTCTTTTCTTTTCCCAACAATCCCCCCCGTCGGAGGGTGGCATCGGTTCCGTCGGCCGCTTCAACGGCCAAAACGATTCCCTCTTTCACAACAACAGACTGCCCAATATCCAAGCGGCCAATCTCTTTAGCCAATGGCCACCCCCATGAAAGATCCGCTTCCTCCGTTTTGGTGAGGAGTCGAGTAAAAACGCCTTCTCCTGCCAACAGATCAGGGCAGTAGTCGGTCACCGCCTTCAGATGGAAACCTTCCTGTTCAAGGGTTTCTGCAAATGCCCGCAACAACAGGTCATCTTTTCTTTCGATGAGGCGGGATAATATTTTCTGTCCACGCGCATCCGGACGAAGCCCAAACAAACGGGTTTTCTCAATCCCCCCCGCCATGACCAATTCGGTGATAGATGCCTTTCTGAAATAGGCAATCAGTGGCTCGACCTGACCGACCTGAATCCAGCAAATATCCTCCACCCAATCCGATAACTCCGGCCGGGTTTCACCCTCATGGGCGATGGCGTATATGGCATACCCACTGCCTTTTAACACATCGGCAAACAGAACGGGGAGATGTCCGTTCCCAGCGATCAGGCCGACGGCGCGGGGAGAGGGGGACAGATTCATCGGCAGATGCCTCGCTTGGATTGTTCTATAAACGAAACAAGGGAACGAATATGTGGATGATCCCATTTTTGAAGGACTTGTTGGATGGCATCTTGAAGGGTTAATCCAGATCGGAAGATGATTTTGTAGGCCGTTTTGATCCGAGTGATTTCTTCCGTTGAAAATTCGTTCCGTCGCAACCCAACATGGTTCGGGCCATAGAGCTTTGCCCGATTTCCATCCGCGATCATAAAAGGGGGGACATCCTGTACCACCTTCGAGCAGCCGCCGATCATCGCATATTCCCCCACACGGATAAATTGATGAATCCCCACCAGCCCTCCGAGGATGGCGTGGTCACCGATCGTGATGTGACCGGCCAAGGTCGCCGCATTCGCCATAATGACATGGTTCCCAATCACACAATCATGTGCCACATGGACATAGGCCATCAGGAGATTGTTGTCCCCGATGACGGTTTCCCCACGGCCATGCTCCGTTCCACGGTTGACGGTCACATACTCTCGGAATGTGTTCGAGCGGCCGATTTTAAGGCGGGTAGAACCCCCTTTGTAGGCAATGTCTTGTGGGGGGCCGCCGATCGAAACGTAGGGGGAAAAGAGAGAACCCTCTCCAATCTCGGTCCACCCGTCTATGACGGCGTGGGGCCCGATCCGGCATCCCCGTCCAATTTGGACATGCTCTCCGACAATTGAAAATGGTCCGATCTCAACATCGGAAGCGATTTTGGCCTTTGGGTGAACCAATGCGTTCGGATGGATTTGGGTCATTTTCCAGGGCCCAACATCGCCTTGATCTCCGCCTCTGCAACCGCCTGTCCCTCCACAGAGACCTCCCCTTTGAGATGCCAATAAGGGGGGCGCTCACGCAGCACAGAGACCTCAATACGAAGCCGATCCCCCGGGCCAACCGGTTTTCTAAACTTGGCGCGATCAATGCCAACAAAGAGAAAGAGTTTTCCTTCGCTCCCTTTGGCCGACTTAAAGGCCAGAACGGCTGCCACTTGCGCCATGGATTCGATAATCAGCACCCCCGGCATAATCGGATTTCCCGGAAAATGTCCCTGAAAAAACGGTTCATTGATCGTGACATTCTTGATTCCCACAATCCTTTTACCGAGGTCAATCTCCAAAATACGGTCTACCAGCAAAAAGGGGTACCGATGGGGGAGCTGTGCACAGATTTCTGTGATGTCCATTATTTTTGTCCTTTTAAATCTTTTTTCAATATCTCCATTTCCGACTCCAGTTTTACCACGCGGGCCTGCCATCTGAAAAGTTGTTGTAAGGAGACCTGCTGTCGTAACCATTTTTTGTGAGGGATCGCAGGAGAACCGGTGACATCCTCCATCGTGTCTTTTGTGACCATAGATTGCCCCCCTACCGTCACACCATCACCCAGTGTGATGTGCCCTACAAGCCCCACTTGGCCTGCCAGGGTCACATGCTGGCCTACGCGGCAACTTCCCGATATTCCCACTTGGGCCACCAAAATGGAGTCGGGGCCTATGGTTACATTGTGCCCGACATGGACCAGATTGTCGAGTTTACTCCCCCGACCGATCACTGTTTTCCCCAGTGTGGCTCGATCAATCGTTACATTCGCCCCGATCTCGACATCGTCTTCGATCACCACCCCTCCCACTTGCGGTATTTTACGATAATGACCTTTGGAGGGGGCATAACCAAACCCATCGCTTCCGATGACACTCCCACTATGGAGGATCACCCGTTGACCAATCCAGACCCCTTCTCGAATGGTCACATTCGGATAGATGACCGTCTCTGCCCCCACCTCACTTCCAGCCCCGATAAAGACACCGGCTCCTATTTGGACATAATCACCCACCCTCACTCCCTTCTCCAGCACAGCGCAAGGGCCAACATAGAGGTGTTCTCCCAGTGTCACATGGGGGCCGATGACCGCCCGTGGGTCAATGCCGTCGGGATACCGGAGAGGTGGGTGAAAATAAGAGAGGATTTGGCTAAAGGCATCGTATGGATCGGTGACTGTGAGCATGGCGCAGGGGCTTTCTGCAATTGCCTCTTTGACCAGCAAGGCTGCGGCACCGGTACGGAAGACCTTGTCACGATATTTTGGATTGGCAAGGAAGGTGATCTCCCCTTCGCCGGCCTCTTCAATAGGGGCACACCCGCGAATGACAATCAGTGGGTTCCCGATGATCGTTCCTCCAACCCGCGCAGCAATTTGTTCTAAAAAGAGCGGTTCCATACGGGACATGCTATCCGATCATGGGGTGATACAGATCATGATGATTTTACGAAATGTTTCCTATACTTTTACAGTATAGAAATGAAAAAAGAAAGAGATTGTATTATTCGGGTATTCAAGGCATTGAGTGACTCTGAGTCAAAGCCTGTTTTTTTTGATATGATCGAAGAATGAGAAAAAACCAGATTTTATTTCAAAAAATAGAGAATCCTGAAATCATCCCACTGGATTATGAGGGCACGTTTTCGAATAGGCCGATGGATTCGGACATCCCCCTGGCCTTTATTTCAGAACGGGCACTCTTCCACTATCGCCGTCTGCGAGAGGCCGTGGAACTCTTAGGAGGGATTCCTCCCAACACCTCTGACGAGGAGGCGCCCTATGGCGTTTCCTCCTATTTCGCCCATCCTACGTTTATAAAGATAGGTCAACAAGTGGGATGGCGTGCCACACAAATCAGTCTCTTCTTTGAAAGACATGGCCTGAGACTCGTGGCATGGGACATTCCGTCGGATCAACGTAGCATGATGGATCTCTGCCTTTTGCAGGGACGGCAGGGCAAAACGAGCGCCTCCTGTTGGAACATATTGGATGCCTTTGATGCACTGGAATGTCACCGCCCTTCCTCCCTTTATTTCTATCTGATGGCACATCTAAAATGACGCTGTCGTGGTGAACCTCAGCCCACCACCCCACCCCTTTTTTTGACACCCTCTCTCATGGTTTGCTACCATCCCGTTGTTTTGATTAGGGCTCGCGCAGGGATAACTTGGGGCACTCATGGTTCCTTCCATCCATCATATAGGTCAAAAAAAGCGGCAATCCGTCTATCCAAACGCTGTCCTCTTTATATTCGTACTTGTCCTTCTGTCTCCTCCTGCATGGGCCGCCCGCATCCTGGAATCCACGCTTACCAACGGCCTGAAGATTGTTCTACAGGAAGAACAGAAGGCGCCGGTCGTCACCTTTCAGGTCTGGTATCGGGTTGGCTCCAGGAATGAAGCGGTCGGAAAAACGGGACTCTCCCACTTCCTCGAACATATGATGTTCAAAGGAACCCCTCGATTTGGAAAAGGGGAATTCTCTCGAATCGTCGCCCAAAATGGGGGAACCGAAAACGCCTTCACAGGGAACGACTACACTGCCTATTTTGAAAATTTTGCGTCAGACCGTATTCATCTCTCTCTCGAATTGGAATCAGATAGAATGCAAAATGCCTTGATAGATCATGGGGAGTTTCAACTGGAGCGAGAGGTGGTCAAAGAGGAACGCAGGAGCCGTACCGACGATGATCCCACCGCCGATCTAATCGAGAATCTCTATGCCATTGCTTTTCTTACCCATCCGTATCATAACCCCATCATCGGCTGGATGAGCGACATAGACCATCTGACACGCGAAGAGATGGTTCATCACTATCGCAAGTATTACGTCCCAAACAATGCGACGTTGGTCATTGTCGGAGCGTTTGATTCAAAAAAATTGCTTCCACTTATTCAAAATGCGTTTGAGAAAATTCCGGCCTCTCCCCTCCCCCCCGATGTGGTCTCACTGGAACGCCCTCAAGTGGGAGAGAGAAGAATTATCATCAAGCGCGAGGCACAGCTTCCCTTTATCTTTATCGGATATCATGTCCCGAATTTCAAAGACCCCGACGTCTACCCTCTGGCTGTTTTGTCTCAGATTCTCTCAACGGGAAAGAGTTCGAGGCTCTATCGGGGTGTTGTCTATGACCAGCAGATTGCCCTGGATGCAGGGGGACATTATGATGACTTGACTGCCGATTCAGATCTTTTCTACGTTTATGCCGTTGTCCAGGCTGGATCGTCTCCCGATCAAGTGGAAAAGGGGGTTTTGGATCAGATCAATCGCCTTAAAACAGAAGCGGTCCCCCCAGACGAATTACAAAAAGCGAAAAATCAGATTGCCTCTTCCCATATTTTTGCCAGTGATTCCAATTTTTACCAAGCGATGCAGATCGGGAAGGCGCTGACAGTTGGAGCTTCCGTCCAATACGTTACAGAATTCACAGAAAATATCCAAAAGGTAACGGCCGTTGATATTTTACATGTCGCAAAAAAATATCTCACCGATGATACGAAAAGTGTGGGTATTCTTCTTCCGACACAAAAAGAAATAGAACAGGGAATGGCACCCCATCTGGGGAGAGGCAAATGACCTGGAAAATTGCACTGGTATTTTTATGGCTCTTTTGGGGAGTCTGCCTGGTTGGAGCGGAGGAACCGAAACCTATTAAGGTCGTCATGCCCAATGGGATGACCCTCATTGTTCTGGAACGTACCGGTCTTCCGATTGTCAGTCTCGGTACGATGGTCAAGGCCGGTTCCATTGATGATCCAATGAATCAGAGCGGGCTTGCCAATATCACCGCTTCCCTTTTGGAGACAGGGACCGCCAAGAGGAACGCTGTCCAGATTGCGGATGCCGTAGATTTTATCGGCGCCGACCTCTCCGTTCAAGCGGAAGAAGATTATACAACGGCAGGGATCAAGGTTCTTAAAAAAGAGGTGGAGACAGGTTTTGATCTCTTGTCTGATATGCTGATGTATCCTGTATTTGACCCCAACGAAATTTCGCGGTCAAAAAAAGGCATCATGGGGGAGATCCTTGCCCAGAAGGATGATCCGATGACGATTGCAAGCCGTGCCTTTTATCCACTTATCTTTTCGGGACACCCCTATGGCTATCCGGTCATTGGCCGGGAAGAAACCTTGCCGAATATAACACGCAACGATATTACCGCATTTCATAAAAATTTCTACCGCCCCAACAACACCCTTTTGGCGGTTGTGGGAGATATCACCCTGTCGGAGGCAAAGAAGCTGGCTAAAAAGTATTTTGGAAAGTGGGCATCCCAGAAAGTTTCTCTTCCGACCTTCGCCCTTCCCGAACCGATTACTCAAACAAAGACCCAATTGATAGAAAAGGATTTGGCTCAGACCAGTGTGTTAATGGGACATGTCGGGATCAGGCGATCTAACCCAGATTATTATGCCGTCGTTGTGATGAACTATATTTTGGGAGGGGGTGGGTTTTCGTCCAGAATGATGACCGACATCCGGGACAACAAGGGGCTTGTTTATTCAATCTACTCCAACTTCGATGCAAACAAAGAATCGGGGTCTTTCACTGTCTCTCTTCAGACAAAGTCGGCTGACGAAGCGATTCCGAGCGTGGTCACTGCAATTAAAAAAATGAGAGAGGAACAGGTATCAGAACAGGAACTCTCCGAAACCCAATCGTATCTTACGGGAAGTTTCCCTCTGCGATTGGACACCACCGACAAACTGGTACGACTTCTTTTACAACTGGAATATCATCGTCTGGGATTTGACTATTTCAAAAGATATCCAGAGTATATCAACAGGGTAACCTGGGGGGACGTCCTGCGAGTTGCACAAAAATACCTCCACCCCGACCGTACTGTTTTTGTGATCGTAGGGAAAAAGGGGGGCGGTTATATGGAAAAATAACAGGGGAATCCCTACGGAGAAAGGCCGTGTATCACTTCAAGCAACGCATTCCCATATCGCTTGATTTGCCATTGCCGAAGGGCAGAGATGGGGGCGAAACTTTCAGAGGTGGTAGGCCTCTTGAGGGTGATTTCTTTGAGGGTCGTGGTGGAGATCACCATTGTCGGTTCCACATTTTCCTCCAGGGCCTGCTTGTCTCTCCACTCTTTCAGCTTGATGAACAGACGCTCTTGTGTGGCTGTCATCCGTGGAAATCCCCCTTTCTCCTTTTTGGGAAGAGGATCGGTTGCGTTCAGCCCGTCCGTGATTGCTTGAAGCCAAAGAGGTGGGTCTCTGTAAACGGGTGCCCGATCCCTTGTGAAAACTCTCCTTAGGTCTTCTTCTGTGCGGGGAAGATGATGGGCCAAAGTAATCAGATCGTCATTCGACATCACCTTAAAAGAGGGACGACCTTTTTCTTTTGCGATGCCATCTCGTACGGTCACGAGGGCGCGCAGGGCCATTTTGGACTCCACCGATAGAGGGGCGGCCCCTCTTATCCGTAGAAAATCGCTGGGATGGGGTGCCCTCGGCCGCCAATCGGTTGCTTCAAGACGCCGGCATTCTTCCACCCACTGGCTCATCCTCCCCATTTTTTCAATTTCCTTCAAAAGAATTTCATGAAGAGGGATCAGATAGGCGGTATCTTTATAGGCGTAATCAAGCTGTGATTCGGAGAGGGGGCGTTCGGACCAATTCGACTTTTGGTGTGCCTTGATCAGGTCTACTTGAAAATAGATAGAGACCAGATGTTGGAGGGAGAATTTTCTGAGGCCGATGATCCGTGCTGCCAGTGCCGTATCGAAGATAGGGGAGACATCAAATTGATAATCCCGTTTCAAGGCAGAGAGGTCATAGTCCGATCCCTGAAAAATCTTCAGAATCGCCTGATCTTTAAAAAGTCGGGCAAGTGGTTGAACGGAATCAAGCCGAAGTGGATCAAAGATAAAATTCTCTCCTCCGCCGGAAATCTGTATGAGACAGATCTTGTCTTGATAAGAGTAGAGGGAGTCCCCCTCAACATCAACGCCGATGACACTGGTTTTGGAAAGCGTATCAATCGCCTGATCTCGAAGATCGGGCGTGTCAATATAAGAGTAGTTGAGAGGGAGGGAGTCCATACGACGGAGAGATTGTACTGTGAAGGGTGGGGTTAAAACAAGCCGTAGCCTCTTCCCGATTGACAATCGCGAAAGAGGAAAGAATTTTCATCTCATGAGAAGAGTAGCTCTTTCCGCCAGTGCCATAGCTTTTAATTTTATGTCCGAGTCTTCCTCCGGCCAATCAACGATATTGGCATGGCCAGGCGGAGTGTCATCTCTCTCTATGGCAAGACTGGCCTCGAATACAGATGTCGCTTTAATATCCGCACGCGCCAACAAGGGTTGCGCTCGTAAATCTTTAGCGATTTCCCATATCTTATTCTCTTCAAGTCCAGAAATCCTGAAAACAGATAAACGGTTATTATCCTTCTGTGGCACGAAAGCGGCATACTTAACAGTACGATCTGATGCTTTGTAATGATTCTTTGAATAAATGTATCGAGCTAAAGTTTCTGTTGCGTCAGCCTGCATCAAAGTGATCCTCTACGAATACAATCTCCTGATATGCTGTATAACAGTCTGCGGCAACGTTCTGTCAAAATATTCTGAACCATGCACGCTATTGCCGCCGAATAGTCCGGCATAAGTCATCTGGTACTTTCCACCGACGCTGACCACAAAAATATACCCCTTTCCTTTGCGCCACTCAAAGCCGATCTCCCCGGTCGGTTCAGCAACAATATCAGGCAGAGGCATTGACAACGGCAACGCATTAATAACCGACCTCGCTTCTTGATATGTGTTAGAAGTGATGGCGAGTGCCCCATAGCCGTCCCAGTCTGCACGCGAACATTCCCTGTAAACTTCCGACAGTGAGTTTGGCAAGCGTCTAAAAGTTTCAGATTGCCGCATTTGAGAGATCACGTTCGTGATGCTCTCGCTAATTTTCCATGAGGAATAATGATCCGTTCTCTCACCACTTGGTCGGGTTGAAAAACTCGACCAATTAGAAGAGCTGCTCGCAACGGCCATGTTCATTGAAATAACCCCTTTGTTTTTTCAGTGATGCTTGCAAAAAATATTTTATTTTTTAAATCGCGCAATTTTTCAAGAGTCTGCCAAGCATCTTCTTCACTAATCAATTCTTTCTGTTTGAACAGATCTATATCCAAGATGATAGGAAGCAATTTGGGGTTGATGCCCTGCTCTAGTGCTTGCGTCAATATGGCTACTGAATCTGTTTCAGGATCGGACATAACAACACGTGTCAAAAAACTAATAGCGAATTGGGGCAGTCCTTCTGGCCTAGTAGGAGGGGCGGTCAAGTATTCTCTAAAGTCGTAGAAAGGTTGCGGGAAAAAAGGAAGATCAAAGTTGTTAATGTAACGCAGTGCGACCCTGACAATTTCAGGGGAGGTTAACTTCCTGTAGAATTTCCATAGTCTGAAGGCCTCATCACGAAAAGTTTCCCATGTTTCGTATGGCTGTAATCTGTGAAAGGTGAATCCATCTCTTCTTGCCTGAAATACCTGCTTATTATCGGCGGAGGTGAATACGTATCCTCTATGGATTTCGGTGCCGAATACACCGGGAGGTTCACCTTTCTTAAACTCGAAAGTCCCTTCATGTCGGAACTGTTCCCCTTTCCCAGGGTATTGCTCAGAAATGCTATCATGGAGAGACAGAAACTGCTCAACCTTAAAGTCCGCTTTTATTTTAATGCGGATATCAATAAGAGCTTCTGTTATAGGCGCATTGCTTAAAAGAGAATATTCAGCCATTTGGCATTTTCCATATTTTTAAAGATTGTAACATAAATATAGGGCCGTCCGTTTTACTCATGTGACATTATCAAAGAGTTACGACATCTGCCGTTTGCGTGCATTCAGTTTTTGGGGGTATACTCCGCGCCTCATGACAAAATGAACCGCCTTCGACCATGCTACGGGAACTGCATATACGGAACTACGCCATCGTCGAAGAAGTCTCTCTCTGCTTCTCCGATCACCTGCATGTCATTACCGGTGAAACAGGCGCCGGGAAGTCTATTTTGGTAGATGCTCTTTCGGCGCTACTGGGAGGCCGCTCATCCGCAGATGATATTCGCCACGGGGCGGAGGAGGCCATCCTGGAAGCCCAATTCGATTCCATCCTATGTCCGGAAGAGAGCGAAGAGATGTCCGATCCCTCTCCAGATCTGCTCCTGAAACGAGTGCTCTCCCGATCAAGGGGAAGCAGGGTCTACCTCAACGGTTCTCTCACCACCCTTGCCCTTCTACAAGAAAGAGGGCGACGATTGGCCGAGATTCATGGCCAACATGCACATCACCATCTAACCCAAATCCCCTCGCAACTGCACCTACTCGATTCCTTCGGTCAACTCCTGAAAGAACGGACCGCTTATCAGGACGATTATCGGCAGTGGACAGAGTTGGTCAGAGAGCGGGAGGCGCTGCAGAAACGCCAGTTGGAACGAGGCCGAGAAGAATCGTTTCTTCAATATCAATGGGATGAGATTCATCACGCCGGCCTTTCTGTGGACGAAGAGGAGTCGTTACAACGGGAAGCGCTTTTCCTTAAAAATCGGGATGCCATTTTAGAGGCGGGGCAAAAGGGATACGCGCTGCTTGCCGGAGAGGGGGCGGTGTTGCAGCAACTGGATGGCCTGGGGGGGGCGCTCCGTTCCTTGCGTGATCTGGTGCAAGATGTCACGCAGGAAGAAAAATTATACGAATCGTCCCGAATTGATTTGAAGGAGGTGGCCGAGTCGTTGCGTCGTCGCTTTCATGAGACAGACGCAGATCCGGATCGCCTCAACAAGGTGACTGAGCGATTGTTCTTGATTCAGAATTTTAAGAAGAAATATGGCCCATCCATTGCCGCCATTTTCGCATATCAAGAGGAACTAAAAGAGAAACTCACCCTCCTTGTCGGCATGGAGGCAGGGCTTTCCAAGATGGGACAAGAGATAGCACGATATGAAGCAGCCCTACAGGAAACGTCCAAAATCATTTCCAAAAAACGGCACCGTGCGGCAGAACAGCTTGGTATCAAAGTGCATAAGGAACTTTCTCTCTTGGGAATGGAGAAGACCCATTTCAAAATAAAGGTCGAAGCGGTGCCGTTGTCGGAGAGTGGCGCCGATCGTATTGAGTTTTTAATTGCCCTGCCTGGCGAACCGTATCACGGGCTGGCCCAGATTGCCTCTGGTGGAGAACTTGCGAGGATCATGTTGGCCTTGAAAGTAGTGCTGGCAGAGGTGGATCCGGTTCCGACCCTTGTGTTCGACGAAATTGATTCCGGCATTGGGGGAGCGGTGGCCGAAAAAGTGGGGGTCCGGCTCGCCGAGCTTGCCAAGCGACATCAGGTGATCT
>Ga0209082_1000643_pt1 | contig 10961 bp, 10 predicted proteins | sample ColdCreekSource_FD_184127 | JGI IMG/M metagenome (GOLD analysis project Ga0209082, IMG submission 184127) | Groundwater microbial communities from Cold Creek, Nevada to study Microbial Dark Matter (Phase II) - Cold Creek Source (SPAdes) (version 3) | ecosystem: Environmental > Aquatic > Deep...
ACAACACGCCCCACAAAATCCATTGACGAGAGAAGTAACAGCATGTGAGAATGACGTTGCGTATTGGCAGGGAGGCGTCGGTACATGCTTGAAAATGGAGCAACAGACAGCTACATCCCCATTTTCTTCTTCATCGTTCTCTCCCTGCTGTTCGGGATTGGAACGTTGGTCGCCAGCTACTTCGTCCAGAACCGGGTCTATAACAAAAACAAACTGAGTGTCTACGAGTGCGGAAGCGACCCGATTTCTGATGCCCGAATCCCATTCCCCGTCCGGTATTATATCGTCGCCATGCTGTTTGTGATCTTCGATATTGAGGTTGCCTTTCTCTATCCGTGGGCCGTTGTATTCAATAAAATCGGCCTCTTTGGATTGATTGAAATGGTGATTTTTATTGCACTCTTCGTCCTTGCGTATGTTTACGCATGGCGAAAAGGAGGGTTGGAATGGGATTAACAGGAAAATTCGAAGCCAACTACATGACCTTGAAATTGGATGAAGCAGTCAACTGGGCGCGCAAAGGCTCTCTCTGGCCGATGACCTTTGGCCTGGCTTGTTGCGCGATTGAAATGATCGCCGTGGTTGCCTCGCGCTACGATATTGATCGCTTTGGTGCCGGTGTTTTCAGAGGCTCTCCCCGTCAGTCCGACTTGATGATTGTCGCCGGAACCGTCTGTCGCTCAATGGCACCGGTTATCCGCAAAGTCTACGATCAGATGCCGGAACCCAAATATGTCATCTCAATGGGTTCTTGCGCTACCTCTGGGAATATCTACGATAGCTATTCCGTGGTGCAGGGGGTGGATCGTTTTGTCCCTGTTGACATCTATGTGCCAGGTTGCCCACCGACCCCGGAGGCGCTTCTGGAAGGGGTTTTGAGGCTCCAAGATCAGATTATGAAAAAGAAGGTCTTTACGAAAAGGAATGAAACTTCCATCTGACATGAAACCGGCTGATCACCATCCGATCGCAGAAAAGGTGCGGGTCGCCTTTCCCTCGTTTTATGGTGCGGCCACACTGTTTCGGGGAGACCTCTCAATCCATCTTCAAAAGGAGGGTTTGGTTAAGGTCTGTACGCTCCTCCGGCAGGACCCTGAACTCGATTTTGATTACCCGGTCCATATTTCGTCCGCCGATTACCCGAAGGAGAAGGAACGTTTTGAAATGATCTACGAATTTTTTTCGATCCAAAAGAAACACTATGTCCGATTGAAGACGCGCCTTCGGGAAGATCAATGCCACATTGATTCGATTACTTCCATTTGGCGGGGGGCCGAATTCATGGAGCGCGAGGTCTATGACATGATGGGAATTCGGTTTAACAACCACCCCGATTTAAGGCGGATCCTAATGCCGGAAGATTATCCGGAGGGATATCCGCTCCGAAAGGATTTTCCCGTACAAGGCCGCGGCTGGCGCGATACATTCGAGTTTTTAGAGTCCTAACCGATGACAGAAACAGAGGCCACAGAACAGACAAAATCGCTTCCGTTGCTTCGAACAGAGGAGCTGCAACTCAATATGGGACCGCAGCATCCCTCTACACACGGGGTCTTGAAGGTGATTCTTACATTGGAGGGGGAGCGGGTAGTCAAAGCGGTGCCGGTGATGGGGTATCTCCATCGGGGTGTCGAGAAGTTGGCCGAGACACTCACCTACAATCAGTTTATTCCACACACCGACCGACTGGACTATGTCTGCGCGATGTACAACAACTTCGCTTACGTTCGCGCCGTTGAAAAACTTCTTGGTATCTCGGTTCCGGAGCGTTCAGAGTATTTACGAACCATTGTTGCGGAGGTGCAGCGGATCATCGGCCATCTCTTTTGGTTGGGGACACAAGCGCTCGACATCGGGGCGATGACCGTCTTTTTTTACACGTTTCGAGAACGCGAACTCTTGCTCGATTTTTTTGAAGAGCTGTGTGGGGCGCGCCTCACCACCAGTTGGTATCGGGTCGGCGGGGTGGAACGGGATATTGATGCCAAGATGAAAGAGATGCTCTACAAATTTTGTGCAGAGTTTCCGGAGAAGATAGACGAATATAACAGCTTCCTCGAGAACAACCGAATCTGGATAGGGCGTACGAAAGGAATTGCCGTGATCTCCGCAGAAGATGCGATCAATTTTGGTCTGTCCGGGCCGACCCTGCGCGGATCTGGCGTTGATTATGACCTTCGCAAGGTGATGCCGTATGGTGCGTATGACAAGGTGGAGTGGTCGGTTCCGTTGGGGAAAAACGGCGACACGTATGACCGATACTGGATTCGGATGGAAGAGATGAAGGAGAGCACCAAGATGGTGACGCAGCTCCTCAATCAACTGCCGGAGGGGCCGTACTTGGCCGATCTTCCCAAAATTGTGTTGCCTCCCAAAAGCCGTGTCTTGACCGACATGGAGAGTATGATCTATCAATTCAAGATGTTTGCCGAGGGGTTTAAGGCGCCCGAAGGGGATATTTATTGTGGAACCGAGGCGCACAAGGGGGAGCTAGGGTTTTATATTATCAGCAACGGGGGGTCGAAGCCGTATCGGCTAAAAATACGCGCCCCCTCCTTTATTCACATGGGCGCCTTCGACCAGATGGCCAAAGGCTATATGATCGCCGACGTCATCACGATCTTCGGGACATACGACATCGTTATGGGGGAGTGTGATCGGTAGGGCACGGAGAATATGGACAGAGTTGCGGATGACCAAGGGTTGAAATTTCCCTTAAAACCTTTGCATTCCGACAAAACGATCAGTCATACAAAGCTCGACGGGTTCAGAAGGGTGACGACTAACGAGATCGTTGCCTCCTTGAGACCAGGTGAAACAGGATCGTTAAAGGCCCGTTCTGATGGAACGATGTTGGATGGCCATCATCGTGTGACCATTCTCCGAGAGCGGGGCATTGACGTTGATGACCTACCGAGAGAGATCATAACACGGGGGGAGGAGTAGATGAAAAAATCCCCTTATTGGATTGAGGGACAGTGGGAAGGGCGGCTGGGGATATTGCCTCGTCCTCGTGGGGGAGATTGGCTTGAGGGTGATGTCCGTCTTTGGAAACAGTCCGGGGTAGACGTCGTGGTCTCCCTACTGACACCCCAAGAAAATAGCCACTTAAATGTTGATCAAGAGGCGCAGATATGCCAAGAAAATGGAATACGATTTTTCTCATTTCCCGTAGAGGATCGGGGGGTTCCCTCGTCACAAAAGGCAATGTTATCGCTCTTAGAAAGCCTCAGAAATGCCCTCACGAGAGGAGAAAATGTTGGTATCCATTGTCGGCAGGGGGTCGGCAGATCGCCATTGGTCGCGGTTTCTCTGTTAATCCAGTCTGGGTGCGACCCTGAAGTGGCCATTCAGGCGGTGAGCAGGGCACGGGGAGAGGCCGTGCCTGAGACACCCGATCAAAAGAAGTGGATTATAGGGTTTATCCCTGAACTCTCAATAAGAAAAGAATAGGATAGGGCAAATTCGGTAGTTGAATCATGAACGAAGAAGAAGTATCCACAATCGTAGAGACGTTGGAAAAGGGGAGGACAACATCTGCTCCCTCTGAAAAAGGGATGCTCACACTCACCATAGACGGCAAGGTAACGACGGTCCCAAGCGGGACGACTGTCTTTGATGCCGTGAAAGGGGTGGGGGTTGATCTGCCGGCGATGTGCTACCACTATGCCTTCTCACCGTTTGGTTCTTGCGGTATCTGCCTGGTTGAGGTGGAAGGGAAAAACAACAACGTGCGGGCCTGCACGGCCAAAAGCGTTGACAAGATGGTCATCCGAACTGACACCGACAAGATGGTAGACGCCCGAAAAAAGGCACTCGAAAAACATCTCTCTACCCATCCACTCGACTGCCCCGTCTGCGACGCTGACGGCAAGTGCGAGCTTCAGGACATGACCTACGCACTCGGTGTCTACGATATTAAGACGTCGGTTCGTAAAAACATCCCGGAAGATACCCGAAGCGTGGGGCTTGATTTTAATATGGAACGGTGCATCCTCTGTGGCCAGTGCATCAACGTCTGCAAAGAGGTGCAAGAGATTGACGCCCTCTGTTTTTACAAGAAAGATGGCAAAACCCACGTCGGGGCACATGGTGGGGTGCCACTTGATTGCGAGTTCTGTGGTGATTGCCTTGCGGTCTGTCCGGTGGGGGCGATTGTCAGCCGATTTTCCAAGTATGCCTTCAAGCCGTGGCAACTCAAGAAAACGGAAACCACTTGTACCTATTGTTCGGACGGCTGCAAAATCACCCTTGAATCGGAGGAACAGAAAGTCGTTCGGGTCACCTCTGCGCTCTCTTATTTTTCTAAATTCGGACACGAGGTGCAGCCGGGGGAGGACCATGGTGGCATTTGCGTCCGGGGACGCTTCGGATTTCAGATGATTCAAAGCAAGGAGCGGTTGGTCCGCCCTATTGCCCAAAAAGGGGGACGAATGGTGACCCTGCCCTGGCCCATCGCGGTCAGCCAAATTGCAAAACAGTTGCAGGAGATTAAAGCGACATACGGCGGAGAGGCCATCGCAGGACTGATCACCGCCCGCTGCACCAACGAGGAGATTTACCTTTTTCAGAAATTGATGCGGTCTGTCTTGGGATCGAACAACATTGACACGTCAGCACGGTATGGACATGTCAACTCGGTTTTCGGAATGCGGCATACGTTGGGCGTCGGCTCTGCCACCACAGATTTTAAGAAGACCACCCTCTCCGATGTCATCTTAATGGTGGGGACCAACATTACCGAGACCCACCCGGTGGCATCGCTCCGTGTCAAAGAAGCAAAAAATAAATTTGGGGCAAAGATCATCGTCGCCGATTCGGTCAAGACGAACATGCTCAAGCTCAGCACCGATCCCCTTCAGTTTCATCCCGGTGGGCAAGAGGCACTGATCGTCGGATTGATTAAAGCCGTCATCGAAGAGAAGCTCGCCTATCCACCGTTTGTTCAAAAATATCCGTCGCAATATCAGGCGCTGGTAGATTGTATGGCCTTTCACACGCGGGAGAGACTCACCGCTCAGTCGGGCATTTCATGGGAAAAGATGGTGGCGGCCGCCACACTGCTCGCAAAATCAAAACGGGGCACCCTGATTTGGGGCGAGGGGGTGGTGTCGCAGCGGGACGGCTATATCAATGTTTTGCGCCTGATTGATTTAGCGTTGCTCTGTGGGCTGGTCGAAAAAGAGGGGGCGGGAATTCTACCGCTTTGTGAAGAAAACAACGAGCAGGGAAGTTTGGACATGGGTGGGGTGGCCGAATTTTTGCCCGGACAGATACCATACAGCGATGAGGCGGCCCGACAGCGGTTTTCTATTGCGTGGAATACCGACTTGCCTGCTTCAGTCGGTGCGACCCGTGCGACGGGTGCGGCGGGTGCGACGCTCCCTGAGATCATTTCACGTGCGCTGCGAGGGGAGATCAAGGCGCTCTACCTCGTGGGAGAAAATCCGCTTGGGACGCTTCCCGCGTCCATGCGGGTACGCGAGGCGTTGGCACAGATCCCTCTGATTATTTGCCAAGACCCATTTTTGACCGCAACGGGCGAGATGGCGCACTATGTCCTTCCGGCCGTCACCTTCGCCGAAAAGGCAGGGACATTCACGAATGTAGAGGGAAAGATTCGGCGGGTAGAACAGGCCTTAGACCTTGAGCTGTGGAGCGAGGCCCGTCCTGACTGGGAGATTTTTGCGAGGATTGCCAAGCAGATGGGGCAGCCCCTCAGCTATCTCTCGCCTCAAGAGATCGCGTCCGAAATCTCCGAGCAGGTGCCAGGCTACTTCCAAGGAGAAAGAACCCCGATTCAGCCTGTCCAGATAGATCGCTATATGACGCAAACGTTTGTCACTGAGTTGGAGGGCCGATATGACCGAGGGGTAAGCGATGTTCCAAATTCAGATGCCGCCATGCAATTGAGTTTTTGTCAGGTGATCTACCATTCGGGGAAGATGACGACGCATGACGATGCGTTGATGAAAATTTACGGGGCGCCGGCTCTTTCGATTGGTGAGGCCGATGCCGAATCGCTCAAGGTCAAGTCAGGGGATCGGGTCAAGATAAAAACCGTGTTTGGCGAGGTGGAGGTGATCTGCAAGGTAACGCCGATGTTGCCGATGGGGGTCGTCCAATATCCAGAGCATTTCAATCAACCGGCCGTGAAAGATTTGCTTTCCTGCGAGACCGACCCGATCACACAGGCACTCTATTTCAAGACAGGCCGTGTGACGCTGGAGAAGGTGTATGATTTGAAGTTGGCGATGGCGGCTTTGTGATACTCCTTTCAATGGAGAGATGGCCGAGTTCGGTTGAAGGCGTCTGACTCGAAATCAGATGTGGGGGAAACTCCACCGGGGGTTCAAATCCCTCTCTCTCCGCCAGTCATGAGCCAAAAGGGGAGTGACCTAAGTCGTTACGAAAAAGTGAAGTGACCACCCTATGGCTCGACCTCCATTAGCCAACCTGTTTGCCGTTCACGACGCCGATCCGACTGTATTGAACGAGATCATGCGGGACCTCCAGCGCAGCAAGGAATTTATCGAGGTGTGGCGTCCCACACCCGACTGGGTGGCCGCTATCGCACCTCTTCCAGGCGGAGAGCCGGACGGGGAATCGTGTCGCCACCATCAGATTGTCTTTGCCGAGGGCCGAGACATGTTAATCGAACGCTCTGGCCATGCTTCTGCCGACGAACGTTGCCGAGAGATCGTGGAACTGGCAGAGTCGTGCCCTGATCGCCTCGTCTCCTTGCCCGGCGATTTTGGGTTCATCTGCTTCCGCGCCAAGGGTAGCGCGACAGTGGTGCGTTCTTGTGGTGGGCTGGTCCCGTTCTATCTCAAGCAATCGGGACATCGCTTCGCCATTGCCACCCGGATTGGCGACCTCGTTCGCTACCTTCCCGACCCGCCCCACCTCGACCCGTTAGTGAATGCAATCTGGGCCCGCAGTTGGCCCATGATGCCGGATGGCAGAACCTTTCTCGCCGGAGTGTCTATCTTGGGACGAGGATGGTTTTCTCGTATAGAGGGTGGCAGGCAGATCAAGTCGGGATGCTACTGGAATCCACGTCCAAAGCAAATAGCCTATCCTTCCCCAGCCCTCGCTCGCGAGCATGTCGAACGCCTGCGAACACTGCTCATAGAAAAGCTGGCGCGCGACCTGGACCCCGATGACGGCAATCTCCTCTCGTTGAGTGGTGGGGTGGACTCCTCGTCACTTGCTGCCCTTTCCGCCGGTCTTCTGAAACGGAAGGTGTGGATATGGAGCCTGCTGCCACCCCGGGAGTGGAAAGTTGGATTTCAACACACAATGTCCTACATTGAGCCGCTGGTGCAACAGTACCGGTTCGAGCGCCGCTGGGAGGTCTGCGATCATGAGGGGCTGATATTCGAGTTGTGGCGTGCCGCTCCGCGTAGTGTCTTTCCGATTCTTCATCCGGTGCTCTGCAGTCTCCCCACTGTGATGCGTGAGGCACCGGTACGGGTGCTGTTTGGCGGGGAATTTGCGGATGAGGTGTGCGGATCTGTTTTTACACTGCCAGATTGGGCGGAACAGACCCATTTGAGCCGACTGCTGCTCGATTTTTGGGGTTTGTTCAAAAATCCTCGTATGGTGGCCCGCTGGGCGAAATACCGCATGGCTTCTTTGCTGAAACGTCAGGCACTCCCCTTTCCACAGGACCTCCTCCAGAACCCCAACACAAAAAAGCACCGGGATTTTTTTCACCCTGGGGTGCAGACGGAATATCGCTCATGGTGCGACAGGCAAAGGCGGGCATTCGCCGCTGACTCAGACCCGTGGCGCTATCTGGCATTACGGAGTACGGCACATGATGGCTTTGTGATCATGAACTGGGAAGCGTGCAGCGCGTTGAAGATACGCCGCTCCTTGCCTTTTTTTAATCGGGAGGTGTTGGAGTTGGCGTTTGAATGTCATCCTGTGGAGCTGTACGGTCCCGGAACCAAAAAGCTTCTGCGCGCCGCACTGCAGAATGATGTTCCTGAGCGGAATCTCCAGCGGCTAGACAAGGATCATGGACGGCCCCCTGCCTCGGCTGCACATCGGTACCCCCTGCCAGAGGAGACACTACCGGAGGAACTGGTAGGGGTCGTGTCTGCCGAGTGGCTCTCCCAGCCACCTAGGGAGGGGGACGATTGGCTGTACGGCGGCCTGACTCGTCTGCTGATCTTTGTTGAATCTCTGCGGGCGAGGCGGCAGGAACGGGGTGGGCAATAAGATAGGATTGTGCGCCTGGCTGGGATCGAACCAGCGGCCCACAGCTTAGAAGGCTGTTGCTCTATCCAACTGAGCTACAGGCGCATGGCCTTTCCCTATTCTTTTTCCTTCAAGACCCGTTGTATTGCCTGAATCCATTTTTGAATGACAACATACTTCAGTTTCCAGCTTGCACGATTCACAATCAAACGGGCACTACACGACATGATCTCCTCTACCACATTCAAAGAATGAAGCCGGAGTGTCTCCCCTGTATCAGAGATGTCTACAATCTGATCAGCCAGTCCCATTTCAGGAGCCAACTCCAATGAACCGTACAGTTTGACAATCTCAATCGGAACCCCTTTTTTGGAAAAAAAGTTGTCGGTGATGTTCGGATATTTCGTAGCCACCCGCAATTTTGAAAAATGTGAAAAGCGAGTTCCTTTCCGATTCATCTCGGCCAAGACCACTTTGCACCGTCCATATTCCAGATCAAGCGGCTCATACAAATCCCGCATCTGCTCCATCAAAAGGTCGTCCCCCACAATCCCAAGATCAGTGGCCCCATGTTCCACATAGGTGGGGACATCGGTGGCCCGGACAAGGACAATCCGCATTTCTTGATCCGGAAATTCAAAGATCAATCGCCGACTCTCTTTCGACAAGTTCGGATGAGAGATTCCCAAACGTCCCAAGAACGCAATGGATGGAGGAAGTAATTTCCCCTTTGGTAAGGCAAGACTCAACATCGTAACGACTCAGATGGCATAGAGAGACTACATCCGCTGGATAGATGCCCCCAGCGCAACCAGCTTCTCTTCAAGCCGTTCGTACCCACGATCCAGATGGTATATCCGAGAAATCTCGGTCGTCCCGTTTGCCACAAGCCCGGCCAAAACCAACGAGGCGCTGGCACGAAGATCGGAGGCCATCACCTTAGTGCCGGACAAGGCTCCTACCCCTCTAATGATCGCTTGATTCCCCTCTAAACAAATATCGGTTCCCATCCGATTCAATTCTGCCACATGATTAAACCGATTTTCAAAAATTGTTTCGGTTATGACCGATGTTCCCCCCGCCAGGCTCATCAGTGTCATTATCTGCGCCTGCATATCGGTTGGAAATCCAGGATATGGGGCCGTTGTTACATTGACTGGGCGAAGAACCGATCCACCTCGAACCCGAATCCCCTCCCTCCCCTCCTGTACATCCACCCCCATCTCCTGCAACGTTTCAATCAGACAAGCCAGATGTTCCCCTGCGTAACGACGGATCATGACCTCTCCGCGTGTCACCGCCACCGCGATCATCAATGTTCCCGCCTCTATTCTGTCCGGCATGATCCGATAGTGCCCCCCGTTCGGCAAAGAGGAAACCCCCTCAACCGTTATCTGTGGGGTTCCGAATCCCGTGATGCGCGCTCCACAACGGTTTAGGAAACAGGCCAGATCCACCACCTCCGGCTCACAGGCGGCATTGTGAATCTCCGTCATGCCGTCTGCAATCGCCGCAGCCATCAAGATATTTTCTGTCCCTGTCACAGTCGGAACGCCAAACACGATTTTTGCTCCCTTCAACCGTCGCGTCTTAGCATGGATCATTCCATGCTCAATAACGATCTCAGCTCCCATCGCTTTTAACGCGTCGAGATGGAGGTTGACGGGTCTCGCGCCAATTGCACACCCACCCGGAAGGGAGACCCGTGCTTCGCCATATTTTGCAAGAAGGGGACCTAGAACCAGAATTGAGGCACGCATCGTTTTCACCAAGTCATAGGGCGCTTCACACGAGTTAATCTGTTTGATTTGAACGACATGCGTAGCGTCCTTCTGGTCTATCTTAGCGCCCAACTGACAGAGCAGTTTCTTCATCGTTTTAATGTCGGCAAGCGCGGGGAGATTCTCAAAGTAGTGGGTTTCTGAAGAGAGAAGTGTCGCAGCCAATATCGGCAGCGCCGCATTTTTTGCCCCGCTTATTTCAATGTCCCCCAGAAGAGGTCTTCCCCCTTGTATGACCAGTCTGTCCATTTATTTCCTTTGTAAGAAAAGAATCCGATCTATCCCTGCATCATCAGGAAAGAATCTGAATGAAAAACCAGACTCTCTTTTCAAAACATGACCCAGTCGCTCTGCTTGTCCCTTGCCAATCTCAATCAACGCAATCCCGTTCGGATGTAAAACATCGGGAAGCCCGGAGAAAATCCGTAGGTGATGCGCAACCCCATCCTCTCCAGAAAAGAGGGCCTCCGGCGGCTCGTAATCTCGAACATCGGGTGGCAGAATACCACGATCGGCCTCCGGTATATACGGTGGGTTGCAGACAACCCAATCGAACACCTCTCGTGGAATAGGATCAAAGAGGTCTCCTTGCAGGAACCGGATTCTCGACAGGCATTGATGCCGTGCGGCATTTCGGGCGGCAATCGCAAGCGCTACGCTAGAACAATCAATGGCCGTCACTTGTGCATCCGGAAAATAGTGTGACAGGGTAATGGCCAGCACCCCGCTTCCCGTACAAATGTCCAGAATTTTTCTGGGGGGCGGGGTGATCTCACGGGCTACTTCGACAATCCACTCCGTCTCCGGGCGTGGGATAAACACCCCGGGGCCAACCTCGAAATCAAGCCCATAGAATTTTACGCCCCCCGTAATGTATTGAAGCGGCTCAAAAAGCGCCCGCCGTCGGATTGCCCCTTCAAAACATTTTGTTTCTTCTTCGCTTAGAACACGGTTAGGCCGGCAGTATAAATC
>Ga0209082_1000644_pt1 | contig 10958 bp, 10 predicted proteins | sample ColdCreekSource_FD_184127 | JGI IMG/M metagenome (GOLD analysis project Ga0209082, IMG submission 184127) | Groundwater microbial communities from Cold Creek, Nevada to study Microbial Dark Matter (Phase II) - Cold Creek Source (SPAdes) (version 3) | ecosystem: Environmental > Aquatic > Deep...
CCACCAGCCACCGCCGCAGAGGCCAAGTGTGATCGAGTCGTCGCAGCACCACGTCATCGAATGCACCTAAGCGTGATATAGTCCCCCCGCCCCGCCCCTGAGCCCCCCGAACCCCAGGACGCCCCCGCTACCCGCGGGCGCACCCCTTCTGGACGTGAACCCACCGCCCACCCGCCCCCTGAGGACTCTCAACACACACAAACGGGCGCAGGCATTTTTTGCATGGAAGACATCTTACCCATGGGAACCATTTGTCCCAAGGGAGTGGACCATCGTAGCCATCTGACCCATGGAAGTCTCCTGTGACATAGGAGCCACCCTTGTCATGGAAGCCATCATCATTTGAGGTTGAGGAGGCATGGTCATAGCAGCAAGTGCAGAATTCGGCTTCTGCTTACTTTGCTTCCTTGGAGATTCCAGCCCAGTGATGGCCTTCCGAACCAGTGCCTTGGACTTGGGCTTTGGTTTGGCTGGGTTTTTGGTGGCAGGAGGCAGGAGCAGATTTGGTTCATGGGGACCATTTGTCCCAAGGGAGTGGACGTATGTCCCATCGTAGCCATCTGACCCATGGAAGTCTCCTGTGACATAGGAGTCAGCCTTGTCTTGGAAGCCATCATCATTTGAGGTTGAGGAGGCATGGTCATAGCAGCAAGTCCAGAATTTAGCTTCAGCTTATTTACCTTCCTTGGAGATTCCAGCCCAGTGATGGCCCTCTGAACCAGTGCCTTGGACTTAGGCTTTGATTTGGCTGGGTTTTTGGTGGCAGGAGGCAGGAGCAGATTTGGTATTTTTCCCTACAGCAGAAACTACTGTTGTTGCTGCAGCACCAGAGCATTGGTGATATGTACAGTAAAGGTTGATTTTATATGAGTTGAAGGGGTCCTAAAACAATCATTTTATCCTCTAAGCATCATCAACTCGGAGAAAAAATATGAGGATCTAATAATAGTACTTAATATTAATAATAACTGAATAACATTACTTTGAAAATGTTTTTTTGCCAGGCTGTGGCTTTTTGATTAAAAAGTAGATTCACTGCGGCTCGATCTTCTGCGGCGCGTTGATTGCTGGCTGGTCGCATGGAATATGCTCTACCAGGTTGATTCGCTCTACACTTGGTGGGTGACGAGGATGTTATTTGCTGTAGGTGGCTTTTGGTGCCACGTGTTAATAGTTAATATGTATGTGTGTGTGGCACTAGTGGTAAAGGTGGATCCACCTGGGACTCGAACCGGGTGCTGCTCTTGCTCTCGCCAAGCGGGTAGCGGGCACCAGTTGCGTCGGCCGCTCGGCCAAAGTGTCTCCTCTAGCTGCAGAGTCGTGATTGGTGTTATGTAATCAGTCAGTCTGTGGTGTGAGGTATCGACACAGATGTGTGTGTTGTCTTAAAATTAGATGGTGTTATAAGTGCTAAAAAAATTGTGATAATAGTGATGATGGGTGTACATAACAAAGCGAAAAAAATAAGCACTCACACATTAGAAATTAATTATGGCAGAACCTCTTAATCACTTCAAATATGATACGATGCATATTTTAACTTAGCACTGCTGATGATACACGCCTAAACCTATTAACATAAGCGTGAAACTGAAGGGATAAGAGGGACCAAAGAAAATCACTCACAAAAGAGAGCACATACGTGGTACCGACCCGCATTCTGCATTTTGGAAAGTGAACTGAGGATACTACAGTGGGATGAGACGATGAGAGAATTGACGTGTTGCGAGTTTAGAGATAATGAGTTGCGATGAATGCGAGTGAAAACAAATAATCGACATGACGCCACGGATACTTGCGATTGCGGCGTGTCTTTTTTCTGTCTTTTTTTCTCTTTTGAGATGTATGCATGCCCTGTTCTAAAGCGAAATGAAATAAAACACCATTGGAGTTATATAATTATTATTACTATGAAACTACATTAACTTTAGCTATGTATCGTTTCGGTTTACAATGTTGAGAATATAGTGTGAATTTTTTGTTTATGAAAACAGAAACTGGAGATATGTACTAATAAATCCAGCTGGTATTCCTGCAAAGCCAGTTCTTGGCCACTTTTTATAAAATCAATATTTTATGTTATAGAATAAACTGTGGACAATGATGTTTCCTCCTTTATTATTATTTAGATAACTACCTACTGATATGTGGAATCGAATAAGGACACCACTTTAATTTTTTCTCCCTTTAAAAAGTACATAAATAAGGTCACCAAAATTTTCACTCCTATATCAAATAAAAACATGGACTATAGTTAACCAGACTTGCTAAATTAGATGTTTGGCAAAAGTCAACTTCAAACATATAATATTGTAATTTCTTGACTTTTTAATTACTCGCAAAAAGAACATCTATGTAAAAAATTGTAGAGATTTCTAATCATTGTCAGATAGCAATCTATCTAAAACGTGTAAAATCATATACAATTTGTGGGCAAGATTAGTACCTTAATTTGCAGTTAGTTTCATGTGCACCTTGCGCTTGTGTGTGTGCAGGGTCTGCATAGGCTTGTACTTTTTGTCGCACAACACACCGAGTGTCATGCCACACTGCTTCAAGTGATTTTCCATGGCGTTATCAGTGTTATAGCCCTTAAACCCCATGTTACACCTGCAGCATGTACCAAATTTGTCCTCGGCTGATACAGCAGGTGTGCCAAGTCTTTTGGATACTGCCCGACAGATTCAACATGCATGGACTTGATTTGCATATACTTGCTCTGGGACTTAAATTGTATTCCAACGGTGCAACTGAAGAGAACTATTGAAGCAGTCTGTTAATATTTACTTTTAGTTTGTAATTAATTTATATATGTATTTGTATGTATTCTATTATAGTTTGTGATTAATTAAAAATGTAGTTTGTAATGAAGTTTGTATATTAACTGAAAATGTTTAAATGTAATCAGAATTCAAGTTTGTAACAATGATGTTTTGTTTGTAAGTCTTTTAATATATTTAATATGTGACTTATTGTGTTTGTAAAATTGTGTAATAGCTTTGTGAATATTTGTTGCAAGCGGTGAAGAAATAAGGCGGTGAAATAAACTCGGCAGTGTATGAGCAAGGTAAACCCTTATACGCATTGTTTTTTTGATGTAAAAAAAGCATTTCATAGTGTGGATCGGGCATTTGTTTTCAAGAAGATAATCGAATCAGGAAAGTTTTCATTTACTGAATTAAGTTGAATTCTCATACATTAGATTTAAATTTCTTGAATATTATTGATGGGGTCAGTACATCCAGCATAATAGTACAGACAAATGGTGTCAGGCAAGGAGGTTCCGCGTCTCCATTTTTCTTCAATTTTTCTATAGCGACTCTGAGTGAATTATTAAAAGATTTTCCAACAGTTAAGGTGATTTTCTACGCCAGATGATATAGTGCTAACTTCTACAGATTTGGGTGATCTAAAATCAGCTTTACAATTTATTAAAGAATATTTGCTTGCACGCAAATTGGAACTAATTTTGGGTATATGCAAAAACATGAAATTCCGCAACAAGGGCAGAGGGCGATATAAGCTAACTGACAAGCTCGAGCTCGATGGGGTGAATATTGAATTTGTGACAGAATTTACGTACTTGGGGGAAGTATTTCGGCCAACAGGTATTTCATTCAACAAACACATCGAGAAAAGGGTTCGTGCCGCACTATTAGCCACTTATAATCTCCCACAATTACAGTCCCTCTCAATAAAAACAGCTATTAATTTTTTTTGACCTCAAAGTGTCACCAATTGCTTCTTATGCAATTGAAGAATCTGGCCATTTCTCTCCAAGAAAGATCTTGATAAACTTGAGTCAGTCAAAACACGATATTTCAAAAGGGTTTTGGGTTATCCAAGTACACTAGATCCAGATTTGTCTACTCTTTGTTCGATTTCGATCTCTTTGTGAGTGACTTGCAGATTAAATTTGCGTTACCGGATGCAAATGCATTAAACAAATATTGTGAAGCAAACCTTGGGAAATAAACTGAAATATGTGATGAATTTTACACTACATGTACAATATGTAGAATAAATATTGGCAAAAGTATACTTTTTGAAGACAGATTTGCATTTCATGGTTACCAGTATCTTTTTTGTAAAAATAAACATTTCCATTTTGATGTCAAAGCAGATTGTATGTGTGAATATTGCAATGAGTCATGTGATCAATATCATATAAATCAGTGCACAGTGAAGAAAGTGAGTTTACGAGCAGCTGCAAAAATTATCAAGACTTAATATTTTTGAATTGCTTTGATATGTATGAATAATTTTGTTGTACGTCTAGGACGTTTAATAAACTTTCTTTGCAATATTATTTCAAAATAAAAATAATAAAACTCTCTTTCAAAATAAATATTTTATTTATATATTAATTATTGCTCTATAGTATTAGTTTTTAATTAGGTTTGCTTGGTTTAAGCTTTTAATTAGGTTTGCTTGGTTTAAGCTTTTAATTAGGTTAGGTTAGCTTTAAAGTAGGTTATTTAGGTTCCAGATTTTAATTAGGCTACATAGGTTTAAGCTTTTAATCAAGTAGTTTGGAAACTTTTCAATGAAAAATCACCAAGAAGCTATTAACTCTACTCAATTATATTAGGTAGGACCAATATATTAGAAAATAAACACATGAAGTTATTAACTAAGTATAATAATGTTTTACGTGAAAGAAATATAAAATCAAAATAGGTAAGCGTAAATAAGTTCAACAACATACCTACAAATTGTAAACAGCTTTTCAAAGTGCAACATTAGTAATAGTTAGATTAATTTACTTCAGTTGTATTGGTATAATTATTTCCAAGTACAAAATTCTCTGAGTTGGATGAAAATAAAGTTTGATTTATAATAAATATTTAAATAACAAAATTAGTTTTAATTAAGTTAAAACTACACACTGTGTCGAGTATTCAAAGTGCAACATTAGTTATAGTTTGACCAATTTACTTTAGTTGCATTGGTTACAAATATATTTAAGTTGAATGAAACTAATTTTGATTTATAATTAATATTTCAAGAACAGAATTAGATTTAATTAAGTTAAAAGTACAAACTGTGTAGAGTTATCTAAGTGCAACATTAGTTATAGTTTGACTAATTTACTTTAGTTGTATTGGTATAATTGTTTCTATTAAGTACACAATTCTTTGAGTTGGGTGAAAATAAAGTTTGATTTATAGTTGCAAAGGTAGTTTTTTGATATTACATAAGGCAATGTCTGCCTCATAAATAACATCATACGTGCATATCAAAATTATATGGAAAGTAATGAAAAGAGAGGAATAATACAATCAACAGGCTTCTTTGTTGCGTTCAAGATACATAGTTTTTAGAGCACTTTTGAAACAATAAATAATCGAAATTAATCACAATTTGTCTGGCAAGTTGTTCCAGAGCCTGCTGCTTTTTACAATAAATGAATTTTCTAGTGCATCCACACCAACTCGGGGCATTCTCTTTTTTAATTTGTGTGTTCTAGAAGTTCTAGTGTTTGTGTCAGAAACTAATGTGACAAAATTAGATAATTACGATGGGCAGTTTTAGTGAACCATTTTATGGGTCATTAACAACATTTTTAAATTCATATCTTTCGCAAACTTTGAGAATTTCGGCTTTCACATAATATGGAGTCAGTCTTGAAGCAAAAGGAACATTATACACATATTGGATGGCTGCATGCAGCAACACCTGCGGTTTTTTTTTTCTCTGACCCAAATTTATATTACAATAAGCAAAACTACAATAATCAATGTATGGCAGGTTTAACGTCTTGACTAAGCGCAGTCTTATGATCTCTGGTGTTATAGCTCTGTATTTTTCAATATTCAATACCCTTTACACTTTTTGACAAATGGAGATGTGCTTGTCCCACGCTAAATTCTTATCAAAGAAATCTGTGTACTCAATTGTCGTTCCATTGAGTGTTAGTGGAGTGAGTGTTTGCAAGTTAATGTGCGCGCGAGTATTTTGTGTCGCAATGAGCATGGCTTGTGTTTTTTGTTGGATTAGGTTTTAAACCATGGCTTTCCATCCAAGTGACAATGTCCCCCAAAATATATTCATAATCTGTATTGCTTCATCCAACTCAGAGGGAGAACATTCAATGTAAAGTTGTATATCGTCTGCATTAATGTTATATTTACATCTGTTTATTTTTAATAAATTTTTTAAGAAAAAAATTGCTTTAAAGTATGAATTGTATAAAGTATTCATAGTCCAACATTAGTTATAGTTATATTAATTTACTTTAGTTGTATTGGTATGAATATTTTAAGTTGAATGAAAATAAATATTTAAAGAGCAAAATAAGCTTTGATGTACAAATTGTCAACAAGAAGCTATTAGGTAGGACCAATATACTAGAAAATATACACAAAAAGTTTAATTGGTACTTTTTTATGTGCAAGAAATGTTAAAAGATATGCAAGCGTAAATAAGTTCAATAACATACAATTGTAAACAGTTTTTCAAAGTGCAACATTAGATTTAGTTTGCTTCTGTTGTATAATTATTTCCAAGCACAAAACAAGTTTCTACAATTTTGTTTTAACTGTAAGAAAAATGAAATGGTTTTAAAGTATATTGCTTTAGTTGTTTTGGTTTTCATTGAAAGAAATGTGAAATGTTTTCATTGTATCAATATTTCAAAAAAAAAAGTGTGGAGGTACAATTTCTATAAAGTATTCAAAGTGCAACATGCAACATTACGTTTAGTTTGATTAATTTTATTTGAGTTGTAGTAGTAAAAGTATTTCCAAGTACACAATTAAGTAAATATAAATTTTGATTCAGTGGTATACGCAGTTCCAAGTACAAAATAAATTGCTGGGTCTCAATATTTTATGAACCAATAGTTTGTATTGAAACAAATTGTAGAACAGTATTGCACAAATTATAACCAAGCACAAAATAAATTTAGATTTTAAAAGTACACTAAGTTATTTAAATCTCAATAACTATAGAAAATATTTTTATATGTGAAAGGTGCGCAGCTATGCGCATTTGAGTGAATTTTTGGATAATGCTTGAATGACAAACTTGGAGTTTATTTAGGAAGAGCATGTGCGCATATTATACAACATGTGCATATGACGTTGCTCAGAGCGGCACGGTGAAGCGCGCGCGTGCACAAGACTGGTTTAGAACCATACTTTAATAGAAAGATTTTTAAAAGAATAAAATAGCCAAAGTTGTCATTTAAAATGAGCATTTGAAACGGGATGAACCCTTTTAGTTTTTTACACATAGCGTCGTAGGTCAGACTGCTTTAATCACAGTGTGACGTTTCTCTTTTATCCGGATGTGGGAATTCAAGCATTTTAAAAAACAATCGCGTTAATGTTTATAGTATTAGTGTGTATAGTTTTCATTAATATCCTACAGCTGGAAAGTATACTTATTTAAGTTTAATAATAAAACTAATATCTTTCTGAGTGTGGCAAATAAATTGGTCAATTTCAATCAAAGTCTTGTTCAAAGCTTTGAATTATGTGGTCAGGGTTTGTTGCTTGCTATACGATCCAAATTTTCATAAACATGTTCCAAATAAAATCAACACAAAAGAAATCTTTTAATTTTATTTATATAGCGAGTGCAATTTGAGCTCCAATAAATACTTTCAAGTGTGTATTTTGTAACAGTAACAAACAAAAAATATAAAAAAAGACAGCAAAAGCTCGTGCTGTGCTCCATACTTTTTCCAGGTCGTGGACCTGATGTTAATTTGCGCATTTTCTAAAGAGATTTACTTTTTGTTAAAATAAACAACTCAATTTTTGGTATTAAAAACACATACGTGGCTTTCCTTACAAAATTTTGTGGTTCATTTAACATTTGCTATATTCAAGTTTGTGGTTATGGAGATAAATATTATTATATTAATTTTGAAAGAGTAATATTTGCTGCTTGTTATTGTTTTAAAAATAATTGTAATATCTGAGCTATAGTGTTTAAGGAAATAAGAATATTTTTCATTAATTGCTGTAGTGTTTAAGGCTTTAAGAAAATAAGAATAATTTTGTTATTTGAGCTGTGGTGTTTAAGGACAAAATGTGTGTTTAAGGGATTGCTTAATAAGAAAAAGTGAAAGCTAGCTTAATAAATATAGATTTAAATTAATTTGTAGCATAATTCATCATTACCAAATTCACATGTTTTCAATAAATTTGAAAGAGGGGTATATGTGTAGCCATATATTCACAATTACAAATATATTGCAGAGCACACTGTCGATTTCTATTAAAAACCTTATTTTCTAGCAACTTGGACGAATTTTTAATTTCAGCTGTCGGGAACTTGAACAAGCAGACATATAATTTCGGCTGTCGGCATAGTCGCTCTGATATTCCTTTAGTTTGATTATTCGACATATTATTACATTCTGATATTAATGGTAAATACAAACTTAATAGGTTAATTTATGCTGTGTTCTCTTATTCCAATATTTCATAAGCCAACACAAACAAAGAGAATGTGAACAGTTCTGTGGTCCTAGAAATAAATATTCATTAAGGTTCAATAAAGCTGTGTCCTAAATTAAGAAAATAATTGATATGTGTGTAATGTAACTTAAGGTTAAGATATGCTGTGGTCTCATAAAAATAATAATCCTGAATAAATACCTCAATGTTTTAGTTTTTTTTTTTTTTTGGAAAATAACATTCAGTACTTTTAGGCGTCAAAGACACAACCAAATTCAAACACTCACTTTGAATCACATTAATAAATCATTCTGAATCAAGGATTCATATTATGACAATTTCACACACATTCATTACAAAACATTCCACAATCAATATGCATGCCAATGAAAAAAAACATAATCGAGCATTCATATGAAAATACCACTGAAATAAAAACATTATGAATCAATAATTAAATTTGCATATCAGTAAACAATAATTATTTATCTTTTAAAGGGCCTTTAAGCACACTTGGGCTCAGCGCCACACTAAAAGGTGAATAATTGTTTTAATAATATGAAACTTGACACTGAATTAAAAAAACAGTCAATATAATTAATTTTGCATATCAGTAAACAATAATTATTCACCACTTAGAGGTCCTTTTAGCACACTTGGGCTCAGCGCCACACTAAAAGGTGAATAATTGTTTTAATAATATGAAACTTGACACTGAAATAAAAAAACAGTCAATATAATTAAATTTGCATAAAATGAAACAATAATTATTCACCACTTAGAGGTCCTTTAAGCACACTTGGGCTCAGCGCCACACTAAAAGGTGAATAATTGTTTCAATAATATGAAACTTAAGCATTAGGAATAAAACATTGTGAATCAATAATTAAATTTGCATAATATTACAACAATAATTATTCATCTAACAGAGGTCATTTTAGCGCACTCAATGGGCTTCAAAACACACTAAAAGATGAACATTTGTTTAACAATATGAAACAAGACACTGCAATAAATAAAGTCAATATAATTAAATTTGCATAATATTACAACAACAATTATTCATCTAGAAGAGGTCATTTTAGCGCACTTACTGGGCTTCACAACACACTAAAAGATGAACAATAGTTGAATAATATGAATCTTAAGCATTAGGAATAAAAACACACACTCATGCCATTAAAACCAACACACACAAAAACACATTCCTATACAAATTTTAACACACAATAACTCCTATAAAACACACACACATTCATGCCATTAAAATAAAATTATCGTGTAAGTAATGCAATTCTGAAACTGTTATTTTCCAATATAGCAGGAGTTAATGATTTCCTAATGATCGTGATCTAATATCATTTCTTCGGTCAATATAATATGATTCACTATGGAACATTCAGGACTAATTATTTTATGGATTTGAGCAGGGTTATCGCACGGCTCAATTGCTTTCAAGTGTATATAACATCTCTTGCAATATATAATATCTTTAAACCTAGTTCCGGAAAAAACCAGCTAAGGCAAAAGTGCATTTTTAGGATTTTCAAAAGAATCAATTCGAGATAATAAATTAGAAGCAAACTCAACGCCTCTCAAATTTGCATAATGTGCAATCGCAGTATTAATTTCTTCACTTACCTGCAAAAATGTGAGCAGGTCTAAAGCCATGGTGGAGCAGAAGGTCGGGCGGCGGTGGTGCGATCGCTTCGGCGCAAGGCCGGGCGCCAGCAAGGGAGAGAGACGTGTGTGGCAGATGTCAGTGGCAGAGATGCGTGCGCGGTCAGGGTAGTGAGAAAATAATGATACCTGTTGCCAACGCGAATTTCTTAAGCGGCGGGCTAACGAGCGAGCGAGCGAGGGAGGGAGGATCAGATCTGCGGCCAGGTAAACTTGAATCCACCTGCGCGGAGGGTCGGCCGGCCGGCATCAAGGGAGGGGGATGTGCGGCAGAGAGCAATGATCTGCGGCCAATATATATTCCACCTGTTTGCGGCGCTGGGGAAGCGCAGGTGCGAGAGGGCGTCGGGTTAAAGGAGGCGTCATTTCAGGGCCAAATCTAATAGACCAAATTCGTGCCCCTCAATTTAATAAATATTTTTTTTCCCTCACAATATCGGCTTGGATTATATCTTGTTTACATCATCATCATCATCATGGAGGTTGTTTCGTCGCAGGATTCTTTAGTTAAGTTTGTGCAAGGATTTTTCTATTGCTCATAATTGGCGGCGATTAGTTTTTTAAAAAGTCCATCACCTGGCAGCGAAAATCATGTCAGTACAGTTCGTGGAGGATCTCTGAACGCTCGTGTTTCGTGTTATGTCCGTAATTAATTCACAAATATTTGTTAACAAATTATTACAAAAATGAAATTTCTTTATTCAGATGGATTTTTAATTCAAAATCAAATTATTTGTAATTAGGATGCAAATAGACATCATTTTCCATGCTTTTTCCACGCAGTTTGGATTTCTGTTGAAATTGTTTAAGAAAAGTGTTTTCGACATTGTGACAGCCATTTTGGTCATCGTTTTTTTTTTTTTTTTT
>Ga0209082_1000645_pt1 | contig 10957 bp, 7 predicted proteins | sample ColdCreekSource_FD_184127 | JGI IMG/M metagenome (GOLD analysis project Ga0209082, IMG submission 184127) | Groundwater microbial communities from Cold Creek, Nevada to study Microbial Dark Matter (Phase II) - Cold Creek Source (SPAdes) (version 3) | ecosystem: Environmental > Aquatic > Deep...
GATCAAAGCACAACTGGCATCTAAACATCAAGTGACTTGGCAGTATGTCATCGCTGTGCCGGAATTGAAAATCAGTTAAATGATTTAAAACTTTAACTGTTTAAAGTGCTCACATTGAATTAAATGCGCTATTGAAATAATAGCTATTCAGGCAATAAAAATGCGGCTCATGGCCGCATTTTTATTTTAGCTCTAAATTTAATTAACGCTTGGATCCGGTAAATGTACCACTCACACCGTCACCATTCGCATGTGACCAAGTACCACTTATCGCGCCAGTAGTTTTATTGATGGTTCCGATCCAATTGTGGTACTGGACTCCGCTGCCGAATAGACCCATGGTCAAGGTGCCGTTAGCATCGACCGTACCAGACAAAGTCCATGGTAGGTTCTTAACTGTGGTTGTACCAGTAACTTTACCATTACTATCTGCAGTAACTTCAAAAGTACCATTGTCAGCTTGGTTTGTAGCTCCTCCTGCAACGGTGCCCGCATAACTCCCCGCAAAAGCGGCAACATCGCCTGACGTGGTGGTTGTGGTTTGGGTCGTACTTGAACCGCCCTGCTTGACAAATCTATATTCACCATATTTCCATTCAAATGGGCCTTCCCAGAGAACGCCGGTTAATACCCCGTTCACCACTTGCGCTCTGCCATTGGCATGCTCCATGTTAAAGTTGAAGTTTCCTGCGGCATCAATTGCTGCTGGTGCGCTTAAGACAGCGCTGTAACCGTAAAAAGAAATATCACCGGCAGTCACAGTATTGCCTTGTATGGTGAAAGAAACAGAGCCTTCAAGCGTGTAGCGTTGACCGCATTCACCGTGGCCGGCTGGATCTAAGCCAGGTGCGTCTATACAAAGAAGTTTAACTGGGCTGGTGAATGCGCCTGAATACGTTCCATTGTTGGATGCCGCAGTTGTAGTTGCTGTTGTAGAACCTGTTGTAGCCACTGTGTCTGTTTTACCGACATTACATCCCGCTACTAGGGCGACGCTTGCTAGCAACAAAGATGTTATTGCGAGAGGAAATTTATTGTGCCATGCCATGTTGCTGTCCTTTAAGTATTTGAAGTGTCCAGTGAATTAAGTACATTGTTCATTAAAAACAACAGCTTAAAGCTTATTGTTAAGGTAATAGTATCTCAATTAGCCAATATTGTGCCTGAAAAACAATGTAAAGCACGGTCATAAAGAGTAACTGCGTAAAAGTAGTTGCGTTAAAAATGAAAATCAGTACTTAATAAAGTTGGTTTGTATTTTGAAAATTTTTTTGCAGATACTTAAAAAGTGACTACGATCAGCATATTTATTGCCTGACAAGCTATGAAAATAATAGCAAATTTAATGTTTTTGTGTTGCACGCCATGAAATTCACCAGCGAAGCGTCTTGTCGTGCGATTTAGCAACAAAACCGTGCATTAATACACAGTAAGTTTGTGGTTATTTTGTTTTTAATAAATCACAAGTTTGTAGCGCTTTAGCCGCCTGTTTTATCGTCTCAAACGGCATATTGGCGCGTTTGGCAATGTCTAGCAAGCTATGCTGGCCATCGGCTAAATTCAGCATCCACAGCAGCGCCATTTCAAAAGTGGGGCGATGAATGGTTGCCCCAACGCTGCCGTACAAGCCACGTTTGCCAAGTCTTGGCTCGCATTTCGGGTTTTGGTTCACCAAAATTTGGTCGTTTTCCAGCACGTCTAGCACCTTCATGTAAACCTCTAGCGACTCAGCAATCTGTGTACGGCTGACGAAAGACAAGTCATCCGCCGAGCTGTGGTACTGCGGAAACTTACCGTGGGTGGAGCGCGACAAGCTGCCCACAGCCAAGTTGAAGCCGGGCGAACAATATTGCCGCTCGTCATAGCCGTAGGGGAAAAAGTCAATCAGGTTGAAACTTTCTTTTTCGGAAGTGAGTACATGCTTCGCTGCACGATCAATCAAAGCATCACCTTGACGGCTAGTTTTGTAGCTGAACTTGCCTGCGTCACCCACGCAAACGACCACCAAGCCGTGCTTGATGTTCTTGGTTTTTGTTTCGTTCAGCGCCAGCCAAGTGATAGAGCCAATCGTGCCCGGAATGAACAAAAAGCGGTAGGTGTAGCGTGGCTTTGAACCTGAAGCTTTGATTTGCTCAATATGTCGCGCCAAATATGTTGCCAGCGCGATACCCGATAAATTGTCGTTACATAGCGAGGGGTGACAGGTGTGGCAAGAGATCAGTACCTCGTCGGTCGATTCGCCTTCAATCACGTACTCACCGTAAGTCAGCGAGCCGTTTTGCAGCGTTGAATCAATCACCACGTCATACTGCTCACCTTTGTCAGCGGCTACCCAAGCATCCAATTGGTTTTGGCTCAGGCAAAAGCCCCATTTTTCTTGGTAATAAGTGGTGCGGTAAGGAGTCCAGTCTGGCTGCTCGGGCAGGGTGGTCAGGTGCGGGCGCAGCTCGGCCAGCGTCATACGCTGGTTCACGGGGGTGCTGTAGTTCAGCACATGCAGGTTTGATTTTTTGAAATCAATCACCCGCTTACCGTCATCTCCTTCGACTGCGTTCTTCACGTACGCGTCGCGAATCGCCCACTCTTTGGGCACTTCCCAATCAAAAACCGGTGTGCCGCTGGGCACTTCGTTGACGGTGATGGGTAGCAGTTTTTGAATATGCGCCATGGTTTCCCGCACACCCGGGCCAGTGATGCTACGGCAAATCGGGTATAGCGTCTCTACGAGCTGGTACATCTGCTCGCCAAGAGGGGTGAAATCTAGCTGAGAGTCGTAAATATTAATCATGTCGTCAGTGATGTCAGTTGGGTCAGTGTTGTAGCCGTTTATATTTCGTGATCTAGATGCACCAACTTTAGCTTAAATGAGCGGAAGATGGCTGTGATAATATCTCGCGACCTTTAAAGATCGATTATGCAAGCAGACATCACCATTTTTTTGCCCGTTTACAACGGTGCGAACTACATAACGCAAGCCATAGATTCGGTATTGTCGCAGTCTTACACCCATTGGAAGTTTTTAATTGTAGACAATTGCTCGACAGACAATACAGCTGAGCTTTGCAAGCCTTATTTGGCAGACCCGCGCTTCACCTACATACGAAACGAGACCAACATTGGCTTGCATGGTAATTTCTACAAAGCTTTGAGTTTGTGTGACACAAAATACTATGGTTACTTGTGCCACGACGATATTTATGTGCGTCCTGATGCGTTTGAAGAGGCGCGTGGTTTGCTTGAGGCAGACGACAGCTTGGCAATGATCAATGCACCCGTGCGGTGGCTAGATCAATATGCCCAGTTTATCCCTAGTTATGGTGTCTCAAGTGTTGGTTTTGCAGGGAGAGTGCATGCTTGCGATATTACCAAAGCTAGTATCTTGCGTTGCCGCAATTTGTTTGGTATCGCCGTGTTGGCTCGTACCGCTTTAGGGCAAAGCCTGATTCCAGACAAACGGCTGTACCAAGCTTCTGATATCAACTACCTAGCCGGTGTGGGTGGTAATAGGCATACCTATGTTCTGCAAAACCCTGCTTATGCGATTCGGTTCCATCCGACCAATAACACCTTGCACCAGTACGATACATTGATCGATGAAATGAACATCATTGCCACCAACCATGACATTAAATTGAGTGGCCTAGAAAAATTCCTGCAGCAATTGAACTCACTGAAAGTGCGTATTGGCAAAAGACTGTTTTATCAAATGTTAAATCGTCGCGTAAAAACTAGTTAGCGAATTAAAGCCAATTAAAGATAGTTAAAACTTGATTGATAAGCTAAACACAGCCAAGGTATGGCAATTGCTGCGTTATGTGGTTGTTGGTGGTCTAAATACGGCTTTTAGTTTGTCCATTTACTACACTGCCTTACACCTGTTTGGTTTGCCTTATTACCTTGCATCTGGCGTGGCTGTTTTAGCTGGCATCGTGGTGGGTTTTAAAGCGCACGGTGCGTTGGTGTTTAAAAACAAAGGTAATTTTCTGCGATATGTGCTGGTGTGGGGTGGTATTTACGTCGGCAATATTCTACTGATAGCTTTGGTGCGCGACTACACAGGCGATTATTGGGCACCTATCGTGCTGCTACCATTCACGACTTTGTTGGCTTACGTTTTGCTCAACAAATTGGTTTATAAGCCTTAGTTGAAGACGTCGCCCAGTATTCCGGTGTTGAGTGCGACACATGCTACTCAATTTATATCTAAAATCGTCTCTAGCGGGCGTATTGATTGCCTAAAATGCTATTACTTTTATAGTAAATTGATGAAATTTATTCAGGTATGATCGTTATCAGCTGAAAGTTGACGGCGAGAAAACGTGTATCGCCAGCGCCCCATCGACGTGCTGGACTAAAGGGCTCAGCGGGTATAAATTCTATTTTATACACTGACTCACTGGTTTCAAAAGCTACTGACTCTGTAGAAAATTTGTCGCCGAAAACGACCTCTTTGACTTGTTTGCCGATTTTGACTTTTAATGGTTTACCAGCGTTAGGGCCCGCTGCTTCGGCACGAATCTGAAGCGTAAACTTTTTAGGTAAAGGTTTTGACAGCCAAACGGTGACCCGTTTAGCCTCCATGGCATCAGAGAAGCGTCCCTCGTTTTCGCCATTGACCACAGTAAACCCTGACAAACCTGTAACGCTTCCTACATAGTACGGCAAATCAAGATTGCTTTTTCGTAAATCTAATGCTTCTTCGAATCCACCTTCAGTTTGTACCGGAATGCCATTTTGTAGTTTAAATCCTATAGGTTTCAGGTAACTATCGGCGAGTGATGCGCTTGCTAAGTTTGACTCTTCAGTCGTGCTTGCTTGAGTGTTTAGCGGCTTTATGGGTGTAAAAGACAGCTGCGCATCTTTGCTTACCATCTTTTGTTGGCTGAGCGTTGGGCCGACAGAGTTTGCAATGTCTTGCTCAATCTCTGCAATAGTTTCGCAGCTGTTTTGAACGCGTTTAATTTTGCTCTCAACAAAAGGAGTGCAACGCTTGTCTAAGCCCGAACTCAAATAGCCACGACGGTCTATATAAACGCCCGAGAACCCCATTGCTCTAATAACGGTGATCTGTTGGTCAATTGGTAAAAGCGCAAGTTTACGGAAAAACCAATCTCCCGTTCGGCCACGCATGCCGCCAAAATTCCATCGCAATTGAGACGAGTGCAACAGCCCACGCGCTTGGTCATAAGACCCCAAACCATTGACGGCAGTGCTTTCCGGATAGGCCATGTATGGTAGTTGGTAAATGGCGGCTTGTGGTGGCAAACTCGTTTCAATGGCGTTGATGAAGGACTTATCGTTTACGACCAATGCCTGGTTTGAGCTGAAACAACTGTGGCACGGTCTAGCCGTCTGGTCGTATATTCCCAAAATAAGAATCGTGATTGCAAGGCCTGCACTAACCAGTCGTAAATAGGTTTTTTTTACATACTTTCGAGTTAATACATCTACGCTCAGCGTAAAAGCGAGTACTGATACAAACGCTATAAAGATGCTGATGCGATTCCAACTGCGAATTGATGTTGAAATGAGCATCGCAAACAGACTGGATCCCCCACCCACTGTACCTAGCAAGACCATGCCAAATGTTAAGACCGCTAGCACCTGGAGACGAAATTGGAAAGTATCTGCTGAGCGGACGTTTTGATGACGCGATACCGCTTGGTTAGAGAACAAAGAAAATAGCAAAATAGCTATAAGTAACAAGAATCCTAAAGAACCAACAACACCTAGGCTGGAGCTTATATTTTCAGTGATAAGTGGGAATGTGCCGTTATATCGACTAGCAAATTCAAAAAAACCATCCAGTCTATGGTCCGCTCGGGGTAATAACAGTTGCGTTATTTTGAGTGCATACAGTTCCGATTCAGCAGCTAATCGACTAACACCTTCACGATTTTCGCCGGAGTTAAAAATGTAGATCAAACTGGGCATGACATTCAAGACGACGCCAGCAACGACAAAACCTATTGTTACCGAGCCTTCAAGTAAGTATTTCCAAGACCGTTGAAGAAGAGCAGCTATAACTGTACAAAGCGTTAAAACGAAGCAGCCAAACAGAGCATAGTAAATGCCAAACGATGCTAATGCCATCAAGCAGAAAGCATTAAATAATTTAGCAGACAAAGCCGCAGTGGAATTCGTAAAAATTAAACGATTGGATAGTAATCTGAAGCCTACATAGAAAAACAGAGGCGCTACAAAATACCAAGTAAAAAACAAATGCCCTATACGCCAAAAGTGAAAAGATGAAAAAGCATAAAGTAATGCCGTGACAACCGCAAAAAGCTTAGAAACACCAAAAGCTCTGGTGGCCCAATAGGTTGTTATAGCGCACAGCGAAAATCCGAGCAGGTAGTAAACATTTAAGACCGCTGCTGGTGTTTGAAGTAACCAACCCAGCAGTTTTAACGCGACATAGGTGCCGGTGTCTGATGTTGGGTAATCAAGGTGATTTGACCCGAAAGGAAATCCCGATCTTTCGTTTTCAAAATACCAAGCACCTTCAATGGCTCGTTGAATGTTCCATAGATACGCTAATCCATCACCACCATAGGTGAACGGCACTTGCAGTTCTGGAACTAGTCCTTGTGGGTAACCGCTTATCAGCAGACTTGCCGAAATAAACGAAAAAATTGCCAGCGACAGCCAGATACGCCATTCTGACTTTATAAAAGAAGAAATTGGTTGGATCATGGCATTGGCTGAACGACAAGCGCCGGTTACTTAATTAAAGGAATTAATTTTTCCCATAAATTATTTAACATTATGTTTTGCGCCGAATCTCTGAAATGAACGCCATCAGGATATAAATAGATAGGGTTGCCAAAAACATTTTTTAGCAAAGGTACGTAAGTAGCTGCTAAAAGATAAGCAGTATCAGAAACCATTTTTGAATAGTTATTTGCAAAATCGATACCAAAGAGTGAGGGCGTTACGTCAGCTAACAGTACTTTTGCTCCATTTCCTTTGGCCATATTAATCATAGTAATAAAATTATTTGAGATAGTCGAGAGTGGGACTTGCCCTCCTACATCGTTGGCACCATGAGCCAAAATAACATGTGTTGGTCGGTGGTAGGCTAATACACCAGGTAAGCGGGCAACAGCTTGCGCTGTAAACTCGCCGCCCAGACTGTCGTTAATGACGGTAACGGGTGCAAACTCATCAAGTTTTTCATTTTTGATCCGCAGTCTTAAGAGCTCTGCAAATGTATTGCCAGGCGTTACTTGTTGAAAATATTCACCATCAATACTTATGCCATAGCCCTGGGAAATAGAGTCGCCATAAACCAAAATAACTACGGGCGTTTTAGGTTTCGTTATTGTGAGTGTTGTTTCGTTATCGCTGCTTGTTTCGCCATCTCCGCATGCAGCTAGTACCAAAGCAAAGGATGCTATAAAAAGATATTTTGAAAGAAATTTAAACATGATTTAATTTATAAAGAGTTCTAAAAAATTAAGGTTGACTGAAAATTAAGGGTGCTATTTGTTTTATAAAAGTTTGAGCAGCATCGACTGTTAGATGTCCGTAGTCAACAGATGCCACTTTGATGCCATCTTCACTGTCTCGAGTCAAGCAACCATCACTATTGCAAAAATAATCTAGACCATTAATGTAAACAACCCCTAGTTGTTTGGCCATGTCTTGCATTTGTTGCTGGAACAAGGGCAATTTATCGTTTAGTCCAAAGGTTCCATAAGATAAGCGTAAAGGCGGTTTGGCAACAGAATTACTTTTCTTCCAATTTTCTAGAATGTTGTGTGGCAACGAATTGTTCCAATAGGGAGTGGGGCCCATCAGAATGATTTTAGCAACACCAACTTTTCTTAATTCTGAAACTGTTGTTTCAAGCTGCTTTAAATCGTAGAGCCCACCAAAGCCACCTTTGCCGTCTAGCCCGTGCGACCAGTAAGCATACAAGATAACTATCTCTGGCTTGACTTCCTGTAGCAATTTGAAATTGGCGGTATTGATTTCATTGCACCAAGGTCTGGCGTCATTCAGTATTGGGGGGCAAACCGCCGCTGTTCGTTGCGCGATGCCAAACTTAAAAGGGCCTGTATCTTGCAAGTGTTTGAATCCAGGATAGAGTGCTGCAGCATGGGAGTCGCCCCACAAAAATACCATGGGGCTCTTATCTTTGTCGACACAGCTTTCAGCATATTCTGAGGAAGGGTGCCCTTGATCAAGAATACAGGTGTTCATGCGCCAGCCTTCGTGCAGCCAAGGTTGATTTTTCAGAATTTCTTGTATGAATTTGGGAAAACGCGATTCAAAACCGTTTTGCGCATGTGTATAACCACCTGCAAGGGCAACCGCCAGCAAGATACCGCACAAACCGACAGGTACTTTTTTAGTTTCAACAAGCAGTTTGCCAAAGCGAATTGGGCGTTCAACAAATCGGTAAGTTAACCAAGCCAACAAAATACCTGCTGCAATCATCGATGCCCGTATGCCAATGCTAGGTGTTTTACCTTCGTGTAGTTCAGCGAACACCAGAAGCGGCCAATGCCACAAATACAACGGAAAGCTAATTAAGCCGACCCAAACGAGCAAGCGATTTGATAAAACAACTCGGTTAAACCATGCGTTCGGCCCTGCTTTAATAAGTAGGTAAGCCGCAATTGTCGGGAAAAGTGCCCAAAATCCAGGAAAGCGGCGCTCTGGGTTGATAAAGTAAACACCGGTTGCCAACAACAGCACGCCAATCCAAGCCGATGCATCGTTCCAATTTTTTGATTTAACGGTGTTTGTTGCATTCAACGTTGTATAAGCTAGTGTCGAACCAATCAATAGCTCCCAAAATCTGGACAGTGGTGAATAAAATGCCGCAATTGAGTAACTTTTTACAGTAAATAAATTGATGGCAAATGACAGCACAAAAAGTGTGGCGCAAACTTTGAACATATTAAGCTTACGTTTCCACGCGAACAAAACTATCAATGGCCAAAAAATATAGTATTGCTCTTCAACGCCGAGTGACCACAGGTGTAGCAGCGGTTTAAGTTTAGAGCCACCATCAAAGTAGCCCGACTCGTTCCAGAAAGCAAAATTTGATACAAAGGCAGCACCTGCAGCCATATGTTTGCCTAATTGTTTGTAATCGGAAGGTAGGAGCGTAAACCAACCATAAACAAAACTGGCTAACAATACCAAAATCAAAGCTGGAAAAATGCGCTTTATACGTCGCTTGTAAAAATCGAGAAAGCTAAATGTGTTGTTTTGCAGATTTTGAAAAATGATCGTGCTAATTAAATAGCCAGAAATCACGAAAAACAGATCCACACCAATAAATCCACCCTGCAAAGATGCTGGAAAAGCGTGATGAATAACAACCAGTAAAACCGCTATGGCACGAAGCCCATCAATGTCAGGTCGGTAACTGGGGTGCACCATGGTGGAGGGGGCGGAAAATGGATTCAAGAGAGCAATCGTAAAATTGAACACAGGCGAAGAATAAAGTTAAGCTTAATTTGTACAGCTTGAGCAGTGAATTTTATCATTTGAAAGTTTATGACTTGCGCAAAGACAAGTTGAACTCCCAATCAATACGGACTTTGGGGATAGGAGACAATAACACCATGTTTTTGAAAATCCCAAGCATCCCAAAATCATTGCCTCGACAAGCTGCAAAATTTGCTAATAGAGCTTTTGAAGCTAGCGACACCTCTGGCATACATCCTGGTTGGGCGATTCTCCTTGCTAGTATTTGGATGGCCACTTTGGGAAATTTGACGCTTTGGAAAGAACTTATTCGATTACCAGAGATGAACGATTTGCGGGCTCTTTGGTTTGGTTTGTCTTTTGCGATACTAATTTTTGCTTTGATTTGTATCGCATTGAGCTTGTTATGCTGGCGTTGGACTTTAAAGCCAGTTATCGCAATGTTTTTAATCACTGCTGCTATGAGTGGGTACTTCATGCATACCTATGGCGTGGTTATTGACAACTCAATGATCGTCAATGTGCTTCAAACTGATTTGCGAGAGTCGCGTGACTTAATCAGTTGGAAGATGATATTTGCCTTGCTTGTTTTTGCGTTGTTTCCTATTGGGCTACTTTGGCGAATCCAGATTAAACGGTTACCCGTTCTGCGCCATATTAGGCATAACGCAATGTTATTTGTGAGTGGTGTGGCCTTGGCATTTTTAGCCGTACTTCCGAATTACCAAGACTTTGCATCCACGATGCGAAATAATATACAACTTCGGTTTCTAATTAATCCACTCAATTCTTTTTACGCCTTGGGAGATGTGTTGTTGATGGAACCAATCCAAAATGGTCCAGCAGCGGTTTTACCTATAGGTCTTGATGTCCAACTTGGGCCTTCGTATAACAAGTCCCAACCAAAATCACCATTACTTGTTCTTGTTGTAGGTGAGACGGCACGTAGCGGAAATTTCGGCATTAATGGGTACGAAAAAGAAACGACGCCTAGTTTGAGTCAACTGAAAAAAAATACCGACAGTACTGGCTCATTGACCAGTTTTAAAAATGTTTGGGCCTGCGGTACGAGTACAGCAACAGCGTTGCCTTGCATGTTTTCGCATTTGGATAGATTGGCTTACCAAGACAGCAGCGAGAATTTAGAAAATTTAGTTGATGTGTTGCAGCGTGCTGGCATGGCGGTGATTTGGTTGGAGAATCAGTCAGGTTGCAAAGGTATTTGTGATCGCATCTATAGAGCTTCAACAACAAAAATGACTGACCCCGTTTTTTGCAGCACTGGTGAATGCTTTGATGAGATCATGCTGCACAAGCTAGAAGAGCGGTTTCTTGAATTTCCGCCTGAAAAATTAGACAAAGGCATCGTTGTGATCATGCATCAAATGGGAAGCCATGGCCCAGCCTATTACAAGCGTGCCCCGGAAGCCATTAAAAAATTTAAACCCGAATGTAGCACCAATGTTTTGCAAGACTGCACTCGTGAGCAGGTTACGAATGCCTACGACAA
>Ga0209082_1000646_pt1 | contig 10944 bp, 9 predicted proteins | sample ColdCreekSource_FD_184127 | JGI IMG/M metagenome (GOLD analysis project Ga0209082, IMG submission 184127) | Groundwater microbial communities from Cold Creek, Nevada to study Microbial Dark Matter (Phase II) - Cold Creek Source (SPAdes) (version 3) | ecosystem: Environmental > Aquatic > Deep...
TCGAAGATGCTCTACCGAGGCATCGAAGATGCTCTACCGAGGCATCGAAGATAACGGAGTGAGATGCTACCATTGAATGATTATGAGTTATAATGAACTCACTCCTTCATTGTTCGTTTAGTGGTTCTATTCATGCTTTCTGTTATATGAGAGAGCGAGCCTTCTCTTCTATCGCCTCAGGTCATTTCTTGTTATTCTTGTATTATATTAATACGGCACTTGTTAACTCTTTTTTTTTCTTTTCATGATAGAGTTCTTATGTGTTTCCACGCCCCTTCGAGACCCCGAAAAATTCCTTTTCTTAGGAACAGATTCATACAAATATGAAGGATAATGTTAACCCCACGATACCATTAACTACTTTCATAGAAATACATGTCCTACCGAGAATTTGTAACTTGCTATCCTCTTTCAAAAAAGACTTGTATGTAAAGATTTACCTCTGCAGTGAAAGGATGATTCGGATCGACATGAGAGTTAATGTTACTACATTGCCAGAATCCATGTTGTTTGTATATTTGAAAAGAGGTTGACCCCCTTGCTTCTCGCATGTTACAATCCTCGGAAAAAAACCACAGAGACAAAATGTAGGACTGGTGCCAACAGTTCAGCACGGAAGAAAGGACTCACTGAGATGACTAATAGAACTGTCTTTTCTGTATACCCCGTTGCTAAATTAAATAAAAACCAACCGCGGGCTTTACACAATCGATCAAATGATATCGGATCAGATAGATATCTCTTCAACACAACATAGGTCATTGAAAGGATCTCGGAGACCCACCAAAGCACGAAAGCCAGGATCTGTCAGAAAATGGATTCCTATTTATTCGAAGAGTGCATAACCGAATAATAACCCGTCTTTCCGGGATTTTCTATCGGGAATGGGTTCTTAGCATGAATTCTATCAAACAACGTACAAAAATAGAGAGTTCCATTATCTTCAGAATTAGTTATGTTTTTTGTATGTTCGGAACATGGGTGAGCAGTGGAAAGAAAAACGAACTGTGCAAATCATTTATTATCACTTCCTATTTATTGTACTTCTTTTTTTCTCACGAATTAATTGGATTCAATGAGGGGCCAAGCTACTTTCCCTTTAGTAGATCGTGAGTCTGTCGTCCTTCTCATTATAGTCCTCCTAAAATCAATAGCATTTCGTCGGAATACATCCTGTCTTTGAACCTTAGTAGTCCTATGCATAGTAAGTACTATAGCCCCAATCATGGCTACTAATAAAATCAGACTAGGAACCAAAAACCAGACGGAATAGTAGGTATAAAGTAAATTGCCTAATGTTTCCAAATTAGTCCAACTTCGTACCTTGGAGGCATAAACCGTATATCTCAGAAAGGTCGTATTTCTATGGGTTGGTAGTAATGGAATGGTTTCATTATCGAAAATAAAGAACATTTCCCACCAAAAGATCAGTCCAATAATACCACTCACTGGTAAATAGCGCAATACTTCTTCGTGAATCTCCGCTATTTGAATATGGAACATCATAACAACGAAAAGGAATGAAACGGCTATAGCTCCTATATGAACCACTGGGAAGATCATTGCGAAGAAGTCGAGACCTAACAAAAGAAGTAAACCTGAAGTGTCGCGAAAGACTGAAATGGGAAACAAAACGGAATGTACCGGATTTTTAGCACGTGCAACCATCAAACCAGAGACCAAAGCAGGACTCGACAAAATAGAAAGTATCATGGGTAAAATATAATATAAAAAAGGTAAAAAATAAAATTCGTATTGAAATCGGGAACGTATCAATAAGCTAGACCCATACTTCGAGTTGTTTCATGCCACAAATAAACGCGAACACTCAAGAAATCCGTTGGACAGGCGGATTCACATCTTTTACAACCTACACAATCCTCTGTTCTTGGAGCAGAAGCAATTTGCTTAGCTTTACACCCGTCCCAAGGTATCATTTCTAATACATCTGTGGGGCAAGCTCGGACACATTGAGTACATCCTATACACGTATCATAAATTTTTACGGAATGTGACATTAGATCTATAATTTTTTTAATAAGAAATTTTCGATCTAGTAAACTTGTAAATAAATCATATATTTAGATACTAGATGAATCAATGATTTAAATTTCTCATAATTTTTCTAATCAATCTACTTGTGGTTATGGATAAACTCTTGGAAAAGGACCAGGATACTTTGATTTCTTATATTTTCGCAAACATGCAGAATGTAGAATACACGCTAATTCAAATTTTTGAATGGTTAATACTATTTATTTAACAAATTTGATTGATTCATACGAATTGATTTTCTATTACGATAAATTGACGATACAATAGCGGGTCCAATAGCGGCTTCAGCGGCTGCAACGACTATAACAAAAATGGAGAAAATATTGCCTTTTAATTGGCGGCTATCAAAAAAATCAGAAAATGTTACTAAATTTATATTAACCGCATTAAGTATGAGTTCAAGACACATAAGAGCTCTAACCATATTTCGGCTTGTGATCAATCCATAGATGCCGATAGAAAATAAGTAGGCACTCAAAACAAGTACATGTTCCAGCATCATTGAACAACTCCTTATTAATTTAAATTCATTTGAATATAACATGAATAACAAGACAACCCCAAAAATTTACGATAATATAAAAAAAGTATGTAACAAAAAAATATATTAGAAATAAGTAAATTAAAATTTGCCTTGGATTGTTGTTAATAAAATTAACATCATTGGCGTGCTACACAAATTGCACCTATCAAACTGGCTAAAAGAATTATTGAAATGAATTCAAAGGGAAGAAAAAACTCTGTTGATAAATGAATTCCAATTTGTTGACTATTACTTATTAAATCATGTTCTATAATCTGGTTTGATCTTGTAGTCCAAATAATCCCGTACCATGAGGTATCTGTAATAGTAGTCATTAGTAAACCAAACATACTTGTACAAACCAGCAAAGTACCCCCATTCCCTACTGTATAAAGATTAAAATCTTTGAAATATTCTGAACCGTTCAGAAACATTACAGCAAAAATGATTAAAACATTTATAGCTCCGACATAAATAAGGAGTTGTGCAGCAGCTACAAAAAATGAATTTGATAGAATATATAATAGGGATATAGAAACCAGAACAAATCCCAACGAAAAGGCAGAATAAATTGGGTTGATAAGTAATACTACTCCTATACCGCCTAAGATAAGACCTAATCCCAGAAAGACTAAAAGAAAATCATGTATGGGTCCATGCAAATCCATTATATGTAGTATACGAGATAAAAAAAGAATTTCATGACCTTATTGAGACCAGACCGGAAAAAATGGTTGATTTTTTCATTCATAATAAAATTATATTTGCATTAAATCCTAATCCTAGGGGGTATGAATTAAAGTGGGTACAGTTTTTGTTCAAATTTCCCGTTTTTTATGAATTGAACAGCTCGAATACGAAATAAGCCATAAAATGTCAGAAATATTAATTTTTAATCCAAATTAAGACGCGATTCTTATCAACTCTTACCGACGAATAACCAGTTAGTATTTGTAGTTATTGAGACCAAACAAAGCGTAAAAAAAAGAATTTCTTTAAATTCTTTAAACTAAAACTCAACCTTAGTAATTCCTAAATTTTCCTTAATCTAGGATTTCCCTATTTTTTATTTGAGTGGAATTCAAAATAGTTCGAATTGTATAATCGAAAATTACTACTATTGGTAAACGACCCAACGCTATTTGATTATAATTCAATTCGTGACGATCGTAAGTAGAAAGTTCATATTCTGCAGTCATTGCTAAACAGTTTGTTGGACAATACTCAACACAGTTACCACAAAATATACAGATTCCAAAATCAATACTGTAATTACGTAATCGTTTCTTACGAATATTAGTTTCCAATTTCCAATCAACGACGGGTAGATCTATAGGACATACACGAACACATACTTCACAAGCAATACATTTATCAAATTCAAAATGGATTCGACCGCGGAACCGATCCGCGGTGATTACTTTTTCATAAGGATATTGAATAGTTATGGGTAAACGATTTACGTGGGATAAGGTAATCATGAAACTTTGACCAATATACCTTGCAGCTCGTACTGTTTGTTGCCCATAATTTATGAACCCAGTTACCATAGGGAACATATTGTAAATATATAGATTATTCTTTTTTTATTTCTCTTGTTCGATCCAATTTGTGAATATAAGATATCATAGCCTTTTACAGTTCAAATAGTTGAAAAGAAGTTGTTAATAATAGATTACCCAGAGAAATAGGTAAAAGAAATTTCCATCCAAGATTCAACAGCTGGTCCATTCTTATCCTAGGTAAAGTCCACCTTGTTGTGATAGGAATGAATAAGAACAAATAAGTTTTAGCTAATGTAATAAAGATCTCAATTGTTAATTCAAAAACACCGTAGAGTTTATTTATTTCAAAAAACTCAGAAAGAAATATGTGCGGAATAGAGATAGTCCAGCCTCCTAAATAAAGAACTGTTACAAATAATGAAGAAACTAATAGGTTTAAATAAGAAGCAACATAAAATAAACCAAATTTGATACCGGAATATTCGGTTTGATAACCTGCTACTAATTCTTCTTCTGCTTCTGGTAAATCAAAAGGTAATCTTTCACATTCTGCTAGGGAAGAAATTAAAAAAATAATAAAACCAATAGGTTGACGCCACAAATTCCATCCCCAAAAACCATATTTTGATTGGGCCTCAACTATATCAACTGTACTTAAACTATTAGATAATCATAGTCGATGATACCATCACAGTTTACATCGCTATTCCAGAACCGTACATGAGATTTTCACTGCATACGGCTCCTGGAGGACCTTAAATAAATTTAAAGATCGAGTTAGTTTTCTTTTGTTTTGATATCTTTTTAAGATGCGGAAAGTAAAACAATTTTGTACGATCTCGAATTAGACCACTTGAATTCTGTTTGTTATGCTTTAAAAATTTGAGATATTTTTAAATTAATTTACCTTAAAATGCTTCTGAATTCATCTCGTCCTTTGATAATTTTAAAAATCTTTTGAAATTTCATTTGTTGAGTAATAACTTAATTCTTCTATCAAATACTCGTTATAAAGATATCCAAAACCCCCCCCCTTTTTTACAAACGAAAAAATTATACATTAATTAATAAATTCTGATATGAATTCTATCTATAGAACTATGAATCTAGAACGAATAAAAGTATAAAAAAAGAATAAAAAGCAAGTTTTTGTACTGTAATTGTATTTATTCTTTCTCTTTTTTTTGCCGTTTCTATGTCTTCTTTCTATTTCTGCGAAAAATTAATTTCCAAAATCAAAATAAAGGATTATTTCGTTTTCAATAGTCATTGATTTAATCGACGAAGAGAAGCATACTCTGGATCGGAATTATAGGGAGTGCTGCTTAATCATTTCTACTAACTTAAAGCCCCAAATAATATTCATTGTACATTATGCGGAAATATTCTTATTTTTTTACATAATCCCCATTACAAATCCTTTGTGTATCTTGGTGTTTCTACTCATCCACTCGTTTTTGTTCAATAATGCTTTACGTTAAAGTAATTAATGTATGATAATCCATAGAAACGATAGTGAAAACTCACTATAGTGTATCTTTTTAGCCCGCTTCAAGTCAGGATGACTTGTTAGTTATCCAATCTTGGGGCAAAGTCTTTCGTTTGCTTATGTTTATTTCTATGCGTCTCTCTAACATTTATTTTATACATCAGAAATGAGACTTAATTTTTTGACAGCTAGTTTAAGCTGTTTTCTTTCACTCATATAACTCTTGGGTTTAGTTCATTCATCGGAATATTGAATAAAAAATGAAGATATTTAGTCAACTTGTTTCGTCTTCCTACTATACGAAAGTAAGAACTAGACAATTTTTTTTGACTTAACGAATCGCACGTAGAGATATTGATAACACACATAAAGTTAAAGGTATTTCATAACTAATCGATTGAGCAACAGCTCGTAGACCACCTAAAAAAGAATATTTATTATTTGACCCATATCCTGACATAAGAAGTCCAATAGGAGCAATACTTGAAATGGCAATCCATAAAAAAACACCGATATTGAGATCCGATAAAACAAAGCGAGAACTAAAAGGAACTACCAAATAGCTTACTAAACTGGATATAACCACTATGGAAGGGCCGATACTGAATAAACGAGTATCCCCTCTAGACGGAAAAAGGCTTTCTTTGAAAAGAAGTTTTGCCCCATCAGCTAAAGCTTGCAAAACTCCTAAAGGCCCGGCGTATTCTGGTCCAATACGTTGTTGCAGCCCTGCGGATATTTCTCTTTCTAACCATACAATTACTAGTATACCCATCGTTATTCCCAATACAGGAGTAAAAACAGGAAAAAGTATCCAGAGAATTCCATAAGCCTGTTTTAAAAATTCCAATCTAGAAAAAGAATTGATATCTTGTACTTCTATTCTATCAATTATCATGTTAACGATCAACTTCTCCCATAATAATATCTATGCTACCTAGTATTGTCATAATATCAGCCAATTTCATTCTTTTAACTAACTGAGGAAGAATTTGCAAATTAATAAAACCTGGTGGGCGAATTTTACACCTCCAAGGAAACCCACTCTGATCCCCTATCAAAAAAATTCCCAATTCTCCCTTTGGAGCTTCAACTCTCACATAGAGTTCTTGTTTCGGCAATTCAAATGTAGGCGAAGGTTTTTTACTAATAAATCGATAGTCAAAGTCATTCCATTCCGGATTCCTTTCTATATCAAAGTATCGGATTTCTAAATTCTCATATGGACCCCCCGGAATTCCTTCTAGAGCCTGTTGAATAATTTTTATGGATTCTGTCATTTCCCCAATGCGGACTAGATATCTAGATAAGGAATCCCCTTCTTTTTGCCACTGTACTTCCCAATCAAATTCGTCGTAACACTCATAATGATCAACTTTACGGAGATCCCATTGTATTCCAGAAGCTCGCAGCATTGGTCCTGATAAACCCCAATTTATTACCTCCTCCCGTCCAATAATGCCTACCCCTTCCACTCGTTCTAAAAAAATGGGATTTCGTGTAATCAGTTTTTGATATTCTGTAACTCCTGTTAAAAAATACTCGCAAAAATCTAAACATTTATCTATCCAACCATAAGGTAAATCGGCCGCAACTCCTCCAATACGAAAAAAATTATGCATCATTCTCATACCAGTGGCAGCTTCAAATAAATCATATACTAATTCTCTTTCTCTAAAAATATAGAAAAAAGGAGTCTGCGCTCCAATATCTGCCATAAAAGGACCAAGCCATAACAAATGCGAAGCGATACGACTCAACTCCAACATAATTGTTCGGATATAGCTGGCTCTTTTAGGTACTTGGATATTTCCGAACAACTCTGGTCCGTTTATGGTTATAGCTTCTGTGAACATAGTAGCTAAATAATCCCAACGCGTAACATAAGGCAAATATTGTATAATTGTTCGGTTTTCCGCAATTTTTTCCATTCCTCGGTGTAAATATCCTAATATTGGTTCACAATCAATAACATCTTCACCATCAAGAGTAACGATGAGTCGAAGAACACCGTGCATTGATGGGTGGTGGGGTCCCATATTTACTATCATGGGGTTTTTTCTTGTAGCAGGTATATTCATAGGGTTTTACGGGATTCCTTTTTTCATGAATTATTGAAAGTTATAATAAGTTTATTAAAATTCAAGATCTACTAAATCAAATAATTTAAAAAGATCCTTCAAACTCAAATTAACGCGTTTTTGATTCGCGAATATTTAACTGATTAATTAATTGTTTATAACGTATTCTATTTTTCTTTGACAAATAAGACAGCATCCTTTGGCGCTTTCCCAAAATTTTCCGGAGGCCCCTCTGAGATAAAAAATCCTTTCTGTGCAATTCCAAATGTGAAGAAAGTTTTCGTATCCTATTAGTGAGCCCTAGTATTTGAAATGCAGCAGAACCCCTGTTCTCGTCTTTTTTTTCGTGCGAAATAACTGAGATAAATGACTTTTTTACCATAAAATTAAATCGTACCCCCACAGTCCTTTAATTACAAAAATATATATATATATATTTTTTTTTTTTCAATAAAAAAAGTGCTTTTTTTATTTGGTATACACACTAAAATAATCTTAATTTTGTTAAAAATGACTGATTGGAAAATGGTATTCTAATAGGTAGACAAAAAGAAAGTTGTCTACACTCACAAAAGGGAAATTTTCTACTAAAAAAAAAATATAAAGCATATTTTTTCATCATTTTATGTCATTTAATTTGTATCATTAATTAGAATGAAATGTAAAACAAAGTTATGTGCGCATATCTTTGTATTCATATAAAAATAAAGCACGGGAAATAAAAGCAATCTATATTTTTTCAGTACGCACATCAATTCATTTTTCAAATTGTGGATACATATGTATCCTTAGGAGACCGAAACGGCTGCTATTATTAGTATCAAACCAATAACGGTTCATACAAGCAAAATCTTCTAATCGATAATTAGGCCAAATAAAAAATTTGAATTTAATCTGTGTATTTGTCTCTCTTTTTCTTTTATTCAAAGCTAGACTCTTTACTCGATTTTCAGTCCAAAACAGCGCATTTATAGGCGGAACTTTTTGATTTATCGAATCAAAACAAATTAGAATTCTGAATTCTCTACGACGTCTAGGGGATAAAATACTTTCAGGAACAAGTAACTCAAAATAAGTATTGTCTCGCTTTTCTACCATCTTTTGGGGTTTTCGAATTAAGTCATCATAATTTTTCTTATCAACATGGACTTTTTTTCGGGACCTTTGATTAATAGCGTGGTTGCTATTATAAACCACCGAAATACCGATAGTTTGTTGCATAATAAAGTGTCCCGCCCTTTTTAGACACAGACGAAGGGGTTCAATAAGTAATATTCTTTTTTTAAGTAATTTTGAAAGAATTAAATTTTTATGAATCTTTAAAATATCCAGACTAATTTCCCCCTTTTGAATAGAGGCTATAGCAATTTCTCTTGGGTTTAGTAGTCTAAGCAGGAGACAATATACGTTAATATTATTTATTATTTTTTGATTTAAAAAATTATTCCATCTCAATTGAAAAAGCAAATATCTTTTTAGTATGAAATCCAATTTAGCGCCCATATTATTCTTATATTCTCTTTTTTTTTTCTCTTTTTTTAGCTTTGATATCATATAATTTTTTTCAATATATTTTTCATAGTTTACTAGAGTTGATTCAAAATTTGGCTGGACTATGCATTCTTTTTCCCTTTGATTTTTTTTTTTTAATGAAAAAATGGATAAAAAAATATCCATTTTTTTCTTTACAGTAGTATTTTTACTAACATTTGCATTAAAATTTAAAAGGAGCAACTTGATTGGGATTGGTTTAATTTTATACGAAAAAGAGAGTACCAAAAATTCTGGAAAAAACCAAAAAGGTAGATTAAATATGGAACAATTTAGTATTTCTTCATTCATTCTCATCCAATCAAAAAGTTTTTTATTATTATTGTAGGGGCCGCTCCCTTGATTTTGATAACCCGTGGGAAAAAAACTAAATTTATTTTCAATTTTATAAATTTTTTTAGTTTTATAATTATTAGTTCTAATCTTAGTATATTTATTACTGTCAGTATCAGTATCAGTATCCATATTTTTGCAGACCTGAGTCTCTATGTTCTTTATAAAACAAAAATTGAGAAATATCCAATGAAAAATTTTTCTATTCCTGTTTTTCTTTATATGGATAATATTATCTTCGGCTTTATAATTTTGGACCAAAATACCTGCTAGAATATTAAAAGATTGGCGTTTACTTTCAGCATAATTATAAAAAATATATTGGTTATTATTTACTTGTAAAGATAATAAAGAAATCGAGGAATTCCTTTTATCTTCATACTTAATAAAATTATATGAAAAAAGATTGTATTTATCTTGTTTTTTAAAGTTAATTAATTTATTGTTTTTTTTTATAGAGTGGTGGTTAACTTTATTTAGATTCTCTTGTGATATGAATTGAGATAAATCCTCTTGATAATAATCTTTTAACCTATTTTTACATTGATATATCGGTCGAAAATTGCGGAGGTTCTTATGGTTTGATTCAGAATGTAATATTTCATATGTTCTAATAAAATAATTCTTTATTTCATTTTTAAGAAAAAGAGAGTTTCCGTTAGATTGAAATACAAATCTTAATCTTACCTGATATAAATTTAAAAACTTCAAAAAAGCGTTTTGTGATAATTTGTAAAATACATATGCTTGTGACAAAGAAGATAAGTCATAAAAAGACTGCAACCTCTTATTACTAATATAAGAGAGGGCCTTTGTTATAGTATAAATAAATAGAGTTATTCTTTTGTTTGTTTTATCAAATTTTTCTTGATTTGTCTCATTATTGTAAATATAGTTAGTATAGCTAATGTATTTAGTAATTTTTTTTTGTTGTTTCAAAAAACAAAGGTGTACAATTTCTTTATAAATATTTTTTATATATATAAGGATATTTCTATGTATCCTTTCAAGTAAAAAGTTTATAAAATAAGTTGTTTTACTAATTAGTCGAACATTTCGTTTTTTTTAAGTTTCAAAAAAGTCTTTGGTGATTCGAGTCTTTTATCATAATTCTTTTTGTTCAAACTGTTATTTATATGTAGGCTTCGAAATTCTTTTTTATTGTCGTTTGAAACTTTTTGTATTTCATTTATGATTGTGCTTGTTCTAGGAACAAGCCCTTGTATTTTTTGTTTTGTCAACGCGCAAATTGTGGAATTCGTAGATTGAATATTAATGCCGGATTCCTCAATTATCTCATTATTTTGTATAAAGTTTTGTTCATTTTTGTTTTCACTCGATTTGGATATTTCTTTCAATCTAAATAATGGAATTCTTTTTATTTTTGGTAGTCTTTTTTTTTTTTTT
>Ga0209082_1000648_pt1 | contig 10927 bp, 13 predicted proteins | sample ColdCreekSource_FD_184127 | JGI IMG/M metagenome (GOLD analysis project Ga0209082, IMG submission 184127) | Groundwater microbial communities from Cold Creek, Nevada to study Microbial Dark Matter (Phase II) - Cold Creek Source (SPAdes) (version 3) | ecosystem: Environmental > Aquatic > Deep...
CAATGATTTCCCACTCTTTGTCTGTCAAATCGCTTGAATATACCATTTTTAACCCCCGCTTAGTTAAATTTATCTACTCCGCTTTGATTCTACGCGATCGCCCAAAAGATCTCAAATGGGTTCTATAGTTAACGTGTAACTGTGCCGCTTCTGCTACTTCGGGTTCCGAACTATTAGCTAATACTTCTAGTAAAGAGCGTGGCGTTTCTGGATAGCTGGCGATCGCAATTTGCCACGAAATATCTTGAGTATTTATCGATAGGGGATTGGCTGAAAAGGTCTGTAAAGTATTGATATCGACTGGTATTAGTCGTTCCATAATCATATATCTATGGATATTTAAAACTAAACTACCAGTATAAGATTACTAATACATTTCGTCTATTAAATATTACAACTTACTGCCCCGCGAAAGCCTGAGCCAGAAAATGCGATCGCATTTTGGGGTTTAGATCTTAAGACCACAAAAAAGAATTATCATAGCATTTGTTACGGCAGGTAATAGCAAATGCAGAAACAAAGAGCTTACATAATTTTAATTTTACTACTAGTAGCGGCGGCGATCGCTATTTTGGTGACGATTCCGCCTCAATTAGGGTTAGACCTTAGAGGGGGAGCGCAGTTAACTCTTCAGGTTAACCCGACTAAAGAAAATCCCGATGTCAAACCTACACTAGAAGATGTCAAAGCGGTTCAGAAAGTTTTAGAAAATCGAATTAACGAATTTGGAGTATCTGAAACTACAGTTCAAACCATCGGTGAAAACAAAATATTAATTCAGCTACCAGGGGAAAGCCAACCCGAAGAGGCAGAAAGAAGATTAAAAGGAACAGCTAAATTAGAATTTAAACAGCAAAAACAAGGAACAGAAGGCGATCTGATTGCCGAATCTCAAGTTAGACAACAATTAAAATTACAACAATCTATTTTAGGACAAGCTGAGTTAAAAGCCGAAAACCGAGCAGAAATCGTTAAATTACAAGAATCTCTGCAAAAATCCAATCAAGCGATTAACAAATTGTTTGAATCAGTTGGTTTAACTGGTACTAACCTGAAAGATGCTCGTCCTCAACCCGATGCTAGTGGTAATCGCTGGGAAGTCGCCATCAACTTTGACGATGCAGGGGGCAAAAAATTTGCCGAGTTAACTAAAAATTTAGCTGGTACTGGTCGCAGCATTGGTATTTTCCTCGACGACGAACTGATTAGTTCCCCCGTTGTGGGACCAGAATTCTCCACTACGGGAATTGCTGGAGGAAAAGCGGTAATTACGGGAAACTTTGATTTAGAGAGTGCTAAAGACTTAGGTATTCAAATCAAAGGTGGTTCTTTGCCATTCCCTGTAGAGATCGTCGAAAATCGTACCGTTGGTGCAACTCTCGGACAAGATAGTATCCGAAGCAGTATCATTGCTGCTTCTGTTGGTTTATTTCTGGTATTGATTTTCATGGTTGTTTATTATCGCCTACCAGGTTTGATTGCTGACATTGCCTTAATGATTTACGGTGTACTGACTCTTGCCGCTTTTGCTCTAATAGGAGTAACTTTAACTCTCCCAGGGATTGCTGGTTTTATCCTCAGTATTGGTATGGCAGTTGATGCTAATGTACTTATTTTTGAACGTACCAGAGAAGAATTGCGGGCGGGCAAAACCCTTTATCGTTCTGTAGAGTCAGGATTTTTCCGTGCATTCTCTAGTATTTTAGACAGTAATGTCACAACAGCGATCGCTTGTTTGGCTTTGTTGTGGCTAGGTTCAGGTCTGGTAAAGGGTTTTGCCATCACTCTATTGATTGGAGTAGCTATCAGTATGTTTACTGCCGTCACCTGTAGCCGCACCCTAATGTTATTAACGGTTCTCAGCTTACCCAAAGTCAGACAAAAACCAGAATTATTTTGTCCCAACTTAAATTCAGCACCTAGTAAGTAGTAAACAATAAATAAATTATGAGACTTAGCATTACTAAAAAGCGCGGCTTATGGTGGTCAATTTCTGGAATTGCAATTCTGGTTAGTATTGCAGCGATGATCATATCATTGGCAATTTTAAAAGCACCCCTTCGCCCAGGACTTGACTTTGTGGGCGGTACTCGTCTACAAATAGCCAGAGATTGTACTGTAGCTAGCAATTGCGCTCAACCGATTGATGCTGCTCAAGCTAGAGAAGTTCTTGATGCTCAAAATTTGGGTAACAGCACTATTCAGTTAATAGGAGACGAGAAGCAAATTCTTTCGGTACGAACCGAAAATCTGAACGGAGAGCAGCGAGAGCAATTATTAAAAGCTCTAAGCGAAAAAATTGGTCAATTCGATCCCACAACTGTTCAAATAGATTCAGTAGGAGCAACTGTAGGAGAAGAACTATTTGTTACGGGGATATTAGCCTTACTTGTTTCCTTTTTTGGCATCACTGTTTATATGAGCATTCGGTTTCAGCTCGACTATGCCATATTTGCAATTGTCGCACTATTTCACGATGTCTTGATCACAGTTGGGGTTTTTGCCATTTTGGGACTAGTAGCGAATATTGAAGTAGATAGTCTGTTCTTGGTATCACTGCTGACTATTGTTGGTTTCTCGGTGAATGACACTGTAGTTATTTATGACCGCATTCGGGAAAATATTGCAGCTAATTCCGAAATGTCAATTCATCAAATTGTCGATGATTCAGTCAATCAAACTCTTGGTCGTTCAATCAACACTACCTTGACCGTTTTATTGCCATTATTAAGTATTTTCTTCTTTGGGGGACAAACTCTTAAATTTTTTGCTTTAGCCCTAATTGTTGGCTTTGTCTTAGGTGCGTATTCTAGTATTTTTGTTGCCAGTACTCTGCTTGGTTGGTGGAGAAACAGTAAGGGTGCTAACAATATTGCGATCGCCGATACTCCAGCTTCAGAGTAAAATTACTATATATGTCGATCAGATACAAGTATTCTGACTTTCAGCGAAAAGTTAACCGACTTTACCAACTAACAGTTTATGCTCGTTGGTTATTTATTGTAGCTAGTTGGCTAACTATCGGAGTCTATGGCTTTTGGGGCTTAAGAGGCGAGATCTCTTTATGGTTTGATTATTTTACTTGGTCAGCGGTATTTTACGGTCTTCATTTCAACCCAATTCCCACTCTGTGCTTAGCTTTCTGTATTGGAATTACTCTTGCTGTCCTAGTTTGGCAAAGTCGCAATCTTATTTGGGGTTTACCCGTCCAAGAAAGACACCAGTTAGAAAAACAAGTAGAGAAAATTCTCAATCGTGGGGTTAAACATCCTCTTTGGAAATGGCTCAATTCTAATTAAAAAGCGACCAGCAGCTAGTTGCTAGTCGCTAGTTGCTAGTCGCTCAGACGACAGACTTCTCGCCTACGTGATGACTTTTTAAGCCACAGCTTGACGCTCTTTAGCTTCAGCAATCACTTCATCAGCAATGTTTCTGGGGCAAGGAGCGTAGTGTGAGAACTCCATTGAGAACTGACCACGACCAGAAGTCATGGTACGCAAGTCGCCAATGTAGCCAAACATTTCGCTTAAAGGAGCATCTGCTTTGATGCGAACTCCCATAGGGGTTGAATTTTGAGACTTAATCATGCCGCGACGACGGTTAAGATCGCCAATGACATCACCCATGTGATCGTCCGGGGTAAATACGTCTAAATTCATAATTGGCTCTAGTAACTGGGGCCCAGCTTTCGGTAGAGTCTGACGATAACCAGACTTAGCTGCAATCTCAAATGCAATCGCCGAAGAATCGACAGGGTGGAAAGAACCATCAGTTAGGGTTACTTTCAAATCTACACAGGGAAATCCAGCCAAGACCCCTTTTTCAATACTGCTGGCAAAGCCTTTTTGAACTGCTGGCCAAAATTCTCTAGGCACGTTGCCGCCAGTAACTTTAGACACAAACTCAAATCCACTGCCAGCTTCACCAGGCTCAATGATGTAGTCAATCTTACCAAATTGACCAGAACCACCAGACTGCTTCTTGTGAGTGTAGCTATCTTGAATGGTTTTAGTGATCGATTCACGATAAGCTACTTGGGGCTTCCCAACTTCTACCTCAACTCCATGAGTACGCTTGAGGATATCAACTTTTATGTCTAGGTGCAATTCACCCATCCCTTTAATGATCACTTCGCCGGTTTCTTGGTCAGTTTCGACATAGAAAGATGGGTCTTCTTGAACCATTTTGCCCAATGCCATTCCTAATTTCTCAGAAGCACCTTTGTTTTTAGGTGAGACTGCGATCGAAATAACGGGGTCAGGGAAGACCATTGGCTCTAAGGTTGCAGGATTTTTGGGATCACAAAGAGTATGTCCAGTCTGAATGCTTTTTAAACCAACGATCGCAATGATATCACCTGCTTGAGCTGAATCTATTTCTTCGCGAGAATCAGCGTGCATTTCTACCATACGTCCAACACGCTCAGTTTTACCTGTAGCAGTATTGAGTACCGATTCACCTTTATTCAAAGTACCAGAGTAGATGCGAGTAAAAGTCAACGCGCCATAGCGGTCATCCATAATTTTGAATGCCAAAGCGCGTAAAGGCTTTTCAGGATCGACGATCGCATATTGACCTGTTTCTTCACCTTCCAGGTCTACTTCTGGTTGGGGCGTAACTTCCATTGGGTTGGGCAAGTAGTCAACCACAGCATCCAACACTAATTGCACACCTTTGTTTTTAAATGATGAGCCGCAGTAGGTAGGGAAAAATGCTAAGTTACGAGTACCTCTGCGAATGCACATTTTGATGTCTTCAACTGAGATCTCTTCCCCTTCTAGATATTTTTCCATTAGGTCGTCATCCTGTTCTATAGCCAGTTCAACCAACTGCTCTCGATAGGTTTCTACATCGTCTGCCATATCAGCAGGCACATCTTGAATAGTATAGTTGTCTGGATCACCAGATTCATCCCACACCCAAGCTTTGCGAGTCAGTAGATCGACTACACCTTTAAACTCAGTTTCGATCCCAATCGGCAACACCATTACCAAAGGTTTAGCAGCCAGTATTTCATCTACTTGTTTAACGACGCTGTAGAAGTCAGCACCTGTACGATCAAGCTTGTTCACGTAAATAATACGAGCGACCTTGGAGTCGTTGGCGTAACGCCAGTTGGTTTCAGACTGAGGTTCAACACCACCCGATGCACAGAAAACACCAATGCCACCGTCAAGAACTTTCAAAGAACGATAAACTTCAATCGTGAAATCAACGTGACCAGGAGTGTCAATGATGTTTAGCTGGTGTTCCTTCCAGAAACAGGTTGTAGCGGCAGACTGAATAGTGATACCCCTCTCTTTTTCCTGATCCATGAAGTCAGTTGTTGCTTCACCTTCATGCACCTCACCGATTTTGTGGGTTTTACCAGTAAGTTTGAGGATTCTTTCAGTTGTGGTGGTTTTACCCGCATCTACGTGAGCGAAGATGCCAATATTTCGATAACGAGTCAGGTCTTTCATATCTACTGTCTACTGTCTACTATATAGTTAAGTGCTATAAACCGTTGGTGGTTACCTTCAACTGTTACCCAGAGGAAATCAGCTTTGCCTCCGTAACTCGTTAGGCATGGATTTCAACCACTCGGAACATTCAAAGTCGTTTTTATGTTCATGGCAATAGAGCCAATGCCAATTATAAGGCTAATTGTTAATTAATTATAAGATAATTCAAGTTTAAATTACTCGGCGCGAAGTGTGGTTTTTAGGGTAGTGGATGTAGAGATAAACCTCTACCAAGTTAATAAGCTGTCACGCATTTAATTTGCTTGTTGTGATTGGGTGTAGGGTTTAGGGGATAGGGGTTAGGGAATTTTTAGATATACAGTTTAAATGAACAACAGCTTATCCTAGAGAGCAAGAATTTCCTTTTCAAAAATATAACGCTTTATCAGACAAAACTAGACAATTTAGGTAGACAATCTTGATAGAGAAAGGGTTATAGCTGTTGTATGATAGAAGCGTTGCTCTCAAGCTTGGCTTAGTTGCTTTTTAGTTCCTCGGAAGTGTGCCAAGGTATTCCCTATCGATCTCAGTTCGAGATAAACCTCTATATCACTGGTGTTACGTGCGGGTGCAATGCCAATAAGACTAGCCCGTATACAATCCAAATATATGTTAGCCAAATAACAAAGTAATATAACCGCACGGTGCTGGCGGTTCTGCCTGGGTAACAACTAGATTGTTGCAAGAGTACAGGGCTATCTGTGATGATCAGCCAAACCTCTGGACGCGGAGTAAGACCAATCACAAGCAAGCTTGTAGGAGGCTTCGGCGGGAAACAGGAAGCTCGCGATTTATCGCGGGTAGTTCACAGACGTTCAAAAGATCATAAATAGATTTTTAACATGGTAGAACAGCAAAAACCAACGGTTGTAGTTACAGGTGCATCTTCTGGAGTCGGCTTGTACGCCGCTAAAGCACTTGCCGATCAAGGGTGGCACGTGGTCATGGCTTGTCGTAACCTCCAAAAAACGGAAAAAGTGGCGGCAGAGGTAGGAATAGCTAAAGATGACTATAGTATGATCCATCTCGATTTAGCATCTTTAGTAAGCGTCCGTGCCTTTGTCCAAGATTTTAGAGCTACAGGCAAGTCTTTGGATGCTTTAGTGTGTAACGCCGCAGTCTATTTGCCCCTGGAAAAAGAACCTGCACGCAGTCAAGACGGATATGAATTGAGCGTTGCTACCAATCACCTGGGTCATTTTCTGTTGTGCAAGCTAATGTTAGAAGATTTAAAAAATTCTCCTGCGGCGGAAAAAAGACTAGTTATCTTAGGCACTGTAACGGCTAATCCGAAAGAGTTAGGAGGTAAAATTCCTATTCCCGCACCGCCAGACTTGGGAGATTTACAAGGCATGGCACAGGGATTTAAAGCACCCATAGCGATGATTGACGGGAAAAAATTTAAAGCTGGTAAGGCATATAAAGATAGTAAACTCTGTAATATGTTGACCATGCGAGAGTTGCACAAGCGCTACCATGAATCAACTGGAATTGTGTTTAATGCTCTTTATCCTGGCTGTGTGGCTGAGACGGCCTTATTCCGCAACCATTATTCTTTGTTTCAGACTATCTTTCCTTGGTTTCAGAAAAATATTACAGGAGGCTATGTAACCGAACAACTCGCAGGAGAAAGGGTTGCTCAAGTAGTGGCGGATTCGAGATATAACGAGTCTGGTGTTTACTATAGCTGGGGCAATCGTCAAAAAGAAGACCGCCCCGCTTTTAAACAAGAAATTTCTAACGAAGCTCTCGATGATAATAAAGCCGAACGTTTATGGGAGCTGAGCGAAAAATTAGTTGGACTTGTTTAATTGAATTTGAGCTAAATGCGATCGCCAAAAGTGTGATCGCATTTAGCAAGATTATCGTCCTTGTAGGCTTTTGCTTAATCAATTCCGTCCTGCGGTTACGCCTCCATCCACAGGCAAAACAATTCCCGTAATCCAACCAGAACGAGAATCATCCGCTAAAAATAATACCGCCTCCGTGATGTCTTGAGGCTGTCCATTACGTCCTAATGGGTGAAAGGAATTGAACGCGGCTAGTTGTTCGGGTGTCAGCAACCTATCAAATAAAGGGGTTTGGACAACGGCTGGTGCGATCGCATTTACGCGAATACGCTCTGGCGCAAACTCAATCGCCAGGTTGCGAGTTAGTGAATGCACACCTCCTTTTGCTGTTGAAGAGCCACTGCATGGGGTCGCAGCGATCGCCTGATTTGCCCACATCGAACCAATGTTAATAACGGCTCCACCGTCGCGCTTACGCATTTCGGCGATCGCAGATTGGGACATCAGAAAATATCCCCGCAATAGATTTAGATAGCTATTGAGATCTGCCTCTGTATGGTCGAGAAACGGTTTGGGTTCAAATACTCCTGCATTGTTAAACAAGATATCTACACCACCGAATCGTTCTACTGCAAGCGCAGTCATACGTTGGCTCGTCTCTGATTGTCCGATATCGCCAACCACATAAGCAACACTCTCTCCAATCGGATCTATTTTCGCGGCTGTCTGAGACAATTTAGCTTCACGCCTTCCATTCAGAACTACTTTAGCTCCAGCCACATGAAAAGCAGCGGCTGCATGGGCACCGATCCCAGTACCGCCGCCCGTAATCAGCACAACTTTATTCTCTAAACTCATGTTGCTTTTCCTTTCTATTTCTTAATCTGTATTGCAATCAAAATCATAGAAGGTGCGACAATTACTCACAAGAAGGCACAATTTTGTCAGGTACAGTACTTTTATGAAAGAAATGCCATCTCGTCAGGAGAAAAAAGTTTTGTTGGAAAAACCACCAAATGTATCCGAGGTAGTAGAGGCGGTTTTCGGCTGCAAATGGTCACTTCGTATCCTCGGACTCATCCGCCAAGGAGTCTGTCGTCCTGGTGCAATTGAGCGGGAGTTGGAGGGGCTGACAACGAAAGTCCAAAACTACTACTTTCGCCGTATGGTAAGCTTAGGCATTCTTGAAAGATTGGTATATCCAGAAGTCCCGCCTCATGTGGAGTATCGACTGACAGATTTCGGTCTACTTTTTATGCCGATTTTAGATTCCATTGAAGAGTTGCAGCGTGAACTTGAGGCGCATAGTACAGACCAAAGCGATGTAGAAAGTTAAACTTGCCGTCTAAATATGATATTAAGTTTAAAAAATGCGATCGCCTAAAATCGCGATCGCACTTACCTCACTTAACCGAAGAATTCTCTTCAGGAAAGGTTTCGTTGAATTCTTCTACTAGTTCGTCTAATTCTTCCAAAGCTTGGTCTACATCGATTCGTAGCGTTCCTAAATTAGGTCTTTCTAATAGCTCAACTAATGATTCTCTTTTGCTGGCAATTTGAGTAATTTTGGCTTTGATTTCAACTTTATCCATAATTATGTCTAAATCTAGTGTCCTATAGCTCTAGAATAGACAATATTGACAAATTTAAACAATTTTTTATTATGTTGCGTAAAATACCGTTGGCGGCTGTAGGGTTAACTGTCGGAGGAATTCTGACGGCGGTGGGCTTTTATGCCTATGCCGTAGGCTTAAATACTCTCAATTTAGCAGGATTTTTTTACGGCATACCCTTGCTGTTAGGTGGTTTAGCCCTCAAAGCTTCTGAGTTAAAACCAGTGCCTTTTACCCAAGAAACCACAGCAGAAGTTGTCGCTTTGCGATCGCAAGCAACAATTACTCAAGAGCAATTACGCAAAGATGTAACCCGCTACCGTTATGGGCAAGAAGCACACCTCGATGAATCTTTAGCCAAAGTCGGTTTAAGTCCTACAGATGAAGATCGCCCAGAGTTAATCGGTCTTCAAGAGCAATCTAGGGATGGTGCCTATACTTTAATCATGGAGTTTTATTCTCCATTTTTTACCCTCGAACAGTGGCAAGAAAGACACGAAAGGATTGAAAAATATTTTGGCCCAGATATAAAAGCAGAAATCACTCAGCCAGAAGAATCTCGCATTGATTTGGCTTTAGTAAAGTGTTCGCAACTAGCAACTAGCAACTAGTAACTAGTTAGCACTAATTTTTAACTTTATGACTGATAAAGCTCATAGAGATCGTCTTCTCGGAAAGTGATACAAGAGGGATACTTTGCAACTCACGGACAAAGTGCTTCGATTCCTGGGTAATCTGTATATCCCTGTTCCCCGCTGCTGTAGAACGTATTGCGATCGTACCGATTCAAGGTTGCATCGAGTGCAAAACGTTTCGGTAAATCTGGATTTGCCAGAAATAGGCGACCATAGGCAACGAAGTCAGCACTATTCTCTTGCAAAACAGTTTCGCCCATTTCGCAGGTATACCCGCCTGCGCTAACTATCGACCCTTGAAAGATGGAGCGGAAAAACCTTCCGCCTAAACCCTTGCCAGTCTCGGCAATTGTGACATTTCCTTGAATACGTGGCTCGATAATCATGCGATTGGGAAGTTTTAAAGCACCGAGAGTCGCGGGAGAAAGCAATTTGAGATCGGTCATAGATTTTATCCTCATAGTTACAAAAATGAATTACAGCGTTTGAACCGCCGATTAGTCTGGATTTTGCTTGGTTCTGGGCAGCCAAAACCGCATTGCCGCAACTGCGATCGATAAGAGTCCAGCGATGCAAACCCCCGTCCATTGCATCAGGTTCCAACCGTAGGTGCCGATGACCGATCCGAGCGATGAGCCGAGAAATGTTGCCACCATAAAGATGACGATTAATCGACGTTGCTCTAAGCGATCGCCCAAGGGTACAAATAACAGTAGACCAGAGGCATATCCCAGTTGGGTGAGTGTGGGAATCCAGCCGACCTCAGCCGCGCTGACATGAAAACTTTTGGCGATCGTCGCCAGAAATGAAGCTAGTAGCATAGCTAATCACATGAGGAAAAAGATGTAGCAACTCACGCCAAACTTCCTGAGATGTTGCATTCGACAGATCCGTAACCCGAATTTCTAGTGCCAAGAGCGTGGCTGCGATCGCGAATACACCATCGCTAAAGGCTTCAAAGCGACTTAAACTCATCAGCGATGTTCTTTGACTAGAAGATTGAGACATATAAACTCCGAAACCTTTGACAAAGATGTTGTGGATTCAGAAAATGATAATTTATCGGTTTCATCTTGTTTCTTCTAGATATTTATGGACAAAAGTAACCGCCATAGCTCCCTCAGCAACGGCTGAAGCGACTCGTTTTACAGACCCATGACGAACATCTCCCGCTGCAAAAGAACCAGGGGCTAATGATGGAATTAAGACTAGCAAGTATGCTAATCCTAGACACTTTAAAAAGCGTATCGAAAACTTAGCTCGTAAACAACAAAAATTAGCTAGAAAACAAAAGGGTAGTAAAACAAGACAAAAAGCTCAAAAATTAGTAGCTAAGGTTCATGCACGCATTACTAATGCCCGTCAGGATTTTTTACACAAACTGA
>Ga0209082_1000649_pt1 | contig 10915 bp, 4 predicted proteins | sample ColdCreekSource_FD_184127 | JGI IMG/M metagenome (GOLD analysis project Ga0209082, IMG submission 184127) | Groundwater microbial communities from Cold Creek, Nevada to study Microbial Dark Matter (Phase II) - Cold Creek Source (SPAdes) (version 3) | ecosystem: Environmental > Aquatic > Deep...
AAGTAGGAGAAGCCTATACAAAGTAAATTTCCTTGCATTGGAGACACAAACTCTAAAAGTGCAAACGAATTTAATTGCGGTCATGCAGAACACTTTGTGATTGTATTATAATTTTGAAAAAAAAAATGCCTCAATTAGTACCATTTTATTTTATAAATGAAGTATCCTTTACTTTTTTAACTATTGCTATAATAGTTTATATATCATCTAAATATATATTACCTAGATTTGTTCGTTTATTTTTATCTCGTACTTTTATATCAAAACTTTTAGATAACGGGTCAAACAGTTAAATCTTTAACCAAGCTCTAAAAGACTTTAATTTATAATCTTTAAAAATAAGTCTAGAGTACCTGGTAATACGTAAAAATAATACTATTTTTATAAATAATATAATATGATGTTGTATTAGGTGTATATTGGGTTTTTTAAGTTCTACAAAAAATTTTATTATAATATATATGAATATGATTAATTTTAATATAAAAAAATATGATGAAATATTTAGTCCTTTAGATCAATTTGAAATAAGAAGTTTATTAAGTATAGATTTACCTTTGTTAGGTTATATTAATATTTCTATAACTAATATAGGATTTTATTTAATTATAGGAGCTTTATTTATAATAATTCTAAATCTTTTAAGTACTAATTATAATAAATTAGTAAGTAATAAATGATCAATAAGTAAAGAATCTTTATATGCTACTATATTAAGTATAGTAACAAATCAAATAAACTCTAGAAAAGGAGAAATTTATTTCCCTTTTATTTACACTTTATTTGTTTTTATATTGATAAATAATTTAATTGGTATGATTCCATATAGTTTTTCATCAACAAGCCACTTTGTATTGACATTTGCGCTTAGTTTTACTATTGTTTTAGGTTCAACAATTCTAGGGTTTCAAAAACACGGTTTAGTATTTTTTTCTCTTTTAGTTCCAGCAGGTTGTCCTTTAGCTTTGTTACCTTTATTGGTTTTAATTGAGTTTATTTCTTATCTAGCTAGAAATATATCTTTGGGTCTGAGATTAGCTGCCAATATAACAGCAGGACATATGTTATTAAATATTTTAAGCGGTTTTACATACAATATTATGTCAGGTGGATTCATTTATTTTTTTGCAGCATTAATCCCTTTAACCTTTATTATAGCTTTTTCGGGTCTAGAAATGGGAATTGCATTAATTCAATCGCAAGTTTTCATAGTTTTAGTTTCCGGGTATATAAAGGATGGTCTTGATTTACATTAAAGATCTAAAAAAAATATCAAAACTTTTAGATAACGGGCTAAACAGTTAAATCTTTAACCAAGCTCTAAAAGACTTTAATTTATAATCTTTAAAAATAAGTCTAGAGTACCTGGTAATGCGTAAAAATAATACTATTTTTATAAATAATATAATATGATGTTGTATTAGGTATGTATTGGGTTTGAAGACTCTATTGATAATTTTTTAACAGACTTACTTACGAAGAGTTCATTAACAAGCCCGAACTTGTTTAAATTAGATAGTGTTAATACATTAGAAAAATAGGGTTTATCTGATGAAAAATCCGATTTTTCAGTGTTAGGCCTGCGTTTTCTAGGACAAATAAAAATAAATTAAGTATTTAGTGATAATTAATTAAAAACATTTTGTAAACATATTGCGAAAAGTCATTATAGATAATATACTTCTATGTAAATAGATAAGCCAAAGTTTATTGTATTTTAGAGAAAATAAAAAAAAAATTATAAAATTATTTTATATTATAAAAATAAATTTTTTAGCGAAATTTCAAGCTTGTATGGTAATTATTCTTTAGTAGAGATAAACAAGATATGGCTTATGTTAATCCTAAGTATTTAAAAAGAATAAAGGGCTAGCTTCTGCAAAGCACTCATTTTTTTTTGCGTAGCATAAAAATGAATAAGTGGTGTAAATTAAAAAAAAATTATAAAAATTTTATATTGTAATAATTTTTGATGGTTACACCATAAATAGTATATGAGTTTGGTGATGGCTCTGAATGAACGCTGTCCAAATGCTTGACACATGCTAATCGAACGTTTAATTAAATGTTTTAATAAACATTCATATTAAAATTAATATTTAAGTTTTTTTTTAATTTGACAATTAAAAGTGGTGAACAGGTGAGTAAAAAAATTACGACCTACCTTAAAGTAAGGGATATAAATCCCTTATAATAAAAAAGGATGTTAATTTTATATATAATATGTATATTGATTATATATGAAATATCCGCTTTAAGCGGAAAAGTAATAAATTCGAGTTAGGTAGTAGTTAAGGTAATGACTTAACTAGCTTACAATACTCGTAGTCGAAGCTGAAAGGTTGATCGACCACATTGGGGATGAAAAAATCCCAAGGCAAGTAAGTACAGCAGTGAGGAATTTTGGTCAATGGCCTAACGGCTGAACTGGCAACTTGGAGGAATGATAAGAGGAAAAAGAAGTTTTCCTCTGTTTATCAATGTATTGAATAAAGTTCTAAATGTATAATTGATAATGACAATGTATGTTTATGTCTTGACTAATTGCGTGCCAGCAGTCGCGGTAATACGTGAGAGACTAGTGTTATTCATCTTTATTAGGTTTAAAGGGTACCTAGACGGTTATAGTCCCAATATGAAGGAAATATATAACTAGAGTTTTATGTGAAAAGGTAGTACTTTAGGAGTAGAGATGAAATTTTATTATACTTAAGGGACTGGTTAAGGCGAAGGCAACCTTTTATGTAGAAACTGACGTTGAAGGACGAAGGCACAGAGCACGAACAGGATTTGGTACCCAAGTAGTCTTTGCAGACAATTATGAATGTCATAAGTTAGGTTAAAAGATAAATTATTCGTAGGATAATATACAACAAAATAGTTAATCATTTATATTATGGAGTTTATAATTCCGGTTGTAAATATAAGTAAAATAAAGGATTATTATTGCATTATTATAATATATATTAATATTAATATATACTGTGATGATATTGGTGTATATAGGTCCAATTAATAATTGACCTATATTAAGATCACAGCTTCGCAACTTTATTAGCTGCGAAACTAGCCCCATAATAATAGGTTTCTATGGTTATCATAGATTTCATTAATACTTGGCTTATAAATGAAAGTGTAAGCATTCCACCTCAAGAGTAACGTGGCAACGCGGGAACTGAAATCACTAGACCGTTTCTGACACCAGTAGTGAAGTATGTTGTTTAATTCGATAACCCACGAAAAATCTTACCACAATATGTATATATTTATACAGATGTTGCACGGCTGTTTTCAGTTAATGTTTCGAGACTGTGGTTTTCCACAAAATTAACGGAAGCCCTTGCTTTATTTATAAAAAATTTTTCTTGATAAAGCTGAATAACCATTAAATCGGTTTATGATAAAAGGGAGTAAGACAAGTCATCATGGCTTTAACATTGTGGGCTATAGACGTGCCACATACTCCTAAAACAAAGAGATGCAAAAATGTGAATTTAAGCTAATCTCAAAAAATAGGATAAAAAAAAAGATATGGATTGTAGTCTGAAACTCGGCTACATGAATAAGAAATTACTAGTAATCGTGAATCACCATGTCACGGTGAATAAAACCTCGGATTGGTACTAATCACTCGTCAGACGCTGAAAAGAGTGGGTGCAATAATTTTGCTTTTCTATTATATAATAAGTAAAGTAATAAGATTTAGATGCTATAATGGAAATCTTCGTATGTACTACTCTGATTAGTGTTAAGTCGAAATACAGTTCGTGTAGTGGAAGTTGCACGGAATTAATTAAGTTTAAAAAAAGGTATGTATAATATTGTAAAATTATACATTAAGGAAGGTTCCGTTTGTGGGTAAGACGGGTTGAGCTGTAAACTCAATAGCTATAGTTGCTGTCGAAGGTTCAAGTCCTTTTCTTCCTATGCTCCTGTAGCTCAACGGTAGAGCATGATACTGTTAATATCGTGATAGAGGTTCAATTCCTCTCTGGGGCTAAATATAAAAATATGTTAATAGCTTGTTGGTTAAGCCAATAAAATTCTTAAATAATTAATTGTATTAAGAGTGCGAGAGAAAAAAAAACGTAGCACTACTTTAATTTATTAAACGTAGCACTGTTTTTATTTTTATTAAGCTATACAATTAAATTATTTTAGTTATATATTATATTTTTATAAACGCAGCGAAACGGTGCTTTATTTAAAGGGGCTTTAGTATAATGGTAATACATGTGACTTTTAATCATTATAACGTAGGTTCGAATCCTACAGGCCCTACCTAGATATTGTTTATTATAAATTCTTATAATTTAAACCTAGAAAGACCATAGGAACTTTAAGTTCCTAGAACTTAAAATTAAAGCTTTTCTTACGCCAGCCACTAAAATTTTTAACAAGCTAAACCAAGCTCTTTGTTAATAATATATATATATTTTTTCCTTAATACTTTTAAGCCCAGCGAAGCTGTACTCTATATAGGTGAGGGGGGAGGGTAAGATCTTTAGTAAATTTTAAGATTAAAAACCAATCTACATAGGTAGAAAAAAAAATAAATTAACTAAATAAGAAATAAAAATTAAAACTTTAAATGACTAATTTAATAAGAAGTAATTTTCAAGATCATCCCTTTCATTTAGTATCTCCATCTCCATGACCATTATATACAAGTATTTGTTTATTAAATTTAACTACTAGTGCTGCTTTATCTATGCATAATTTTAATAATGCTTATTTTGGATTTTATTTAGCTTTAATTTTATTAATTTCATCTATGTCTTTCTGATTTCGTGATATAATAACAGAAGGTACTTTTTTAGGAGATCATACTTTAGCTGTACAAAAAGGATTAAATTTAGGAGTTATTTTATTTATAGTATCTGAAGCATTATTCTTTATGGCTATCTTTTGAGCTTTCTTTCATAGTGCTCTTACACCTACTGTTGAACTAGGTGCTCAATGACCACCTATTGGTATAGAACCAGTAAATCCTTTTGAATTACCTCTTCTTAATACTGTAATTTTATTATCAAGTGGAGCTACTGTAACTTATGCTCATCATTCTTTAATACAAGGAAATAGAGATGGAGCTTTATATGGTTCAATTGCTACAGTATTATTAGCTATAATATTTACTGGTTTCCAAGGTATAGAATATAGTGTATCTTCTTTTACTATAAGTGATGGTGCTTTTGGTACATGTTTTTTTTTTGGTACAGGTTTTCATGGGTTACACGTTATAATAGGAACTATTTTCTTATTAGTTGCTTTATGAAGAATATTTGCTTATCATTTAACTGATAATCACCATTTAGGGTTTGAAGCAGGTATTCTTTATTGACATTTTGTTGACGTGGTTTGACTTTTTTTATATGTATCTATATATTATTGAGGTTCATAATAAAATGAAATTATATGTTAGTGGAGCCCCTAAAAAAAAAATTACTGGACCTAGGCCGAAGAGCTAAAGTAAGTATTTAATATTAAATTTATTAGATTTTTAATTTTTATAGTATAAAGGTTTTTAACTTAAAATATAGCGCTACGCCGCTACGCTGTATTTTGCTAACGATTATCATTTAATGGTAGGATTACTGTTTTCCAAATTTAATTCAAAATCCATAAGAAACATATATAAATATATATATATAAATCTTTTAAGATAAAAGTTTTTTATATAGTTTTTATTAACAGTTATTGATTGATGGTAAATCTCTTTAGTTAAAGATGTCAATTCGAATTTGACTAGCTGTATTGTATTATTTTTCAAATTGTAATAAAAAATAATATTTGAATAATTTAGTATTCTTTTATATATTAATAGTTAAAAAATATGAATAATGTTATTCCTATAGTTAAATATAATAACGCATATAACGATAAAAGTCTTATTTATAAAGACAATAAAAATAAAAGTGGTATTTATAGATGAAATAACTTAATTTCAGGTAAATCATATATAGGAAGTGGTGTTGATTTAAGTAGACGGTTAAGATTTTATTATTCCATGAATGGACTTAAGAGAGTATTAAATAAAGAATCAAGTTTAATATATAAGGCAATATTAAAATATGGGTATTCTAATTTTAGTTTAGATATTATTGAATATTGTTCTTCAGATGTCGTTATAATTAGAGAACAATATTACATTGATCTTTTAAGTCCTGAGTATAATATTTTAAAAACTGCTGGCTCACGTTTAGGTAAAAAACATAATTTAGAAACTAAAAAAGCTATTAGTATAACCTCTCGAGGTCGTAAAATTTTAAATAATAAAAATTTTAAAATTAATAATAATAACTTTAGTTCCAAATTTGTGACATATAACACTAAAATAAAGTTATCTTTAAGAAGTCAAGGTATAAAAGTAAAAATTTTTGATAAATCAAATAATTTTATTTCTGAATTTCCTAATATAAAAAGTGCAGCTAAATATTTAGGTGTTCATTATAATACTATAAGCAAAATATTTAATACTGGTATATCTTATGATGAATTTATTTATAAATTTGAAATTAAAGATATTAGAATATTAATTTATGATTGTAATCGTAAATTAATAGAAATATTAAAAAATGCAAAGGAAACAAGTAAGGTATATAATATACCTCGTTCTACTTTATCTAGCTATATTAAATCAGGTAAACTTTATAAAAATAAATTTTTTTTTCGTTTAAATTCAGAAAAAAAATTATTATTATATTATTAATATTGATAATAATAAAACAATTGTAATTTAATGGTAAAATAACCATCTACCACATGGATATTGTGGATTCGATTTCCACCAATTGTAAAAAAAATAAAAGAATATAGTTTAGAGGTAAAACAGTAACGTTCCATGTTACAGGCTCGAGTTCGAATCTCGATATTCTTATATAAAAAAAAATTATAAAATAATATAAACATAGATTTATTTTATTCTAAGGGTGTGTTGGTTCAATTCCGACTAATCGTATAGAATATAGAGTCTGCTTTTATGGCTCCACTTACTAGTAATTTATAGCCGAGCCATAAAAATAGATAGCTGTTTAATTTAAGAAGACAGTTTGCTAACGTTATATAATTATATGGTTAAATTGTTAAGAACTAGTAACTTAATAGGTAAAGGATTCTCTTGTCACGGGAATAGATGCCGGTTCGATTCCGGTCTAGTTCGTAGGTATTAGTTCTTAATTTAAATCATAGGGCCTAATGTATAATCAATTTCATTACAGGTGACTTATGGTTAAAGGGAATGTTGCCATTGGTAGGGTAAGGTATTTGCTATGTATTGTGACTTTGCGCACTTATAGGTTCGATTCCTGTCATTTCCGATTAATGAGTAATTAATGCCAAGTGAAGGAGTGGTAAGGTTGGACAGAAGTAAATATATAATAACCAGAGAGACAAAATAAAAAATTATCTCTCAAAAGTGAGATAGATAAAAGGAAAAATAATCTCTTGATAAAGAGTAAGAGATTAAAAAAAAATACTAAAAAATAATTAGTAATATCCTAGGTATTATGAAGTAAATGGTTTACACTTTGATTGCAGATCTTAAGTAAGAGGTTCGATTCCTCCATAATTTTAATAAAATTAAAATTTACTAATGCTATTCTTTTACCCTTTCGGCTCAGGTTACTGTAACATTTTACTAGGCCGATGGACTAAAGTTCGCGTATTTTTTTTTAAGTAGCTCCGCTATTAAAAGAATAAATATTAAAATAGAAGATACAAAAATTTAGTTTATTTTAATCTTTAGTATATTTTCAATAATTTTATATGGGTATTGAATATTTATTAGTTTTATGCTACGTAGAAACAAACAAACAAACAAACAAACAAACAAAAAGTTGTTATAGGATAATTTAAGGTTCTTTCGTATAGTTGTCATAGGTATGATCTTTATTTAATATTAGGTATATACACTTGAATGCTCAATTTCTTTTTTCTGCGCAAGTTGTTGCGCTTTTTATTAAGCACTATTGACTATTAATATTAATAATGCCATAAAATATCCTTAAAAAATTTTATTTTCTCTGCCTGCGAGCTATTAATTAATCTTTCCTATCCCCTTTTTTTAAGGTAATGGTGATAAAAATTATGTATAATCTATTTTTAATTTATGAATTTTCTACAAATGGTTATAATATAAATACTTTGAGTATAATTTCATTATTATCTATTTTATGTGCTATATCTGTAATTGTGAATAAAAATCCTATAGTTTCAGTATTATTTTTAATAGGGTTGTTTGCAGGTATATCCTCTTATTTAATAATAATAGGTTTAAGTTTTATTGGGTTATCTTATTTAATTGTTTATATAGGAGCAGTATCTATTTTATTTTTATTTATTTTAATGTTAATAAATATAAGAATAAGTGAATTAGAAAGTAATACTAGAAATAGTATGCTTTTAGCTGTTATAATAATAATATTATTTAGTTATTCTTTTAATGCAGTATTAAATAATAATTCTGTTGCAGCCATAAATTCATCTGATTTATTAAATAATAATATACAATATTTAAAAATTAATAATCTAAAATTTGATTTTTTAGTGGCTCCAGCTACAAGCTCTATAAATAACGATATTTTTTATGTAACAGGTATAACATGAGATGGAAATTTAGCAGAAATGAGTCATATAACAAATATTGGTAATATTATGTATACTAATTATAATATGTGGTTAATAATGGCGAGTTATATATTATTATTAGCTATGATAGGTTCTATTGTTATAACTTTAAGATTAAGCAATGAAACTACAGGTCATGGTCTTAAAAATGAAGAAGTTTAATTACGGAGCCTCTGCGCAGAGATTTATATTTTTAATATTATTTATAAAAATTAATAAATTGTGCGTAGAATAAAAATTATACGCAACTACGCATTACTATAAAAGCTAAGTCAAGCTCTATATTAAATAAATTTAACAACTTCTATTTATTTATAAATATATAATAATATTATATTATAAAGCTGTACACTGCGCTAGTTAAAGCTAGCCAGGTAGCTTTCTAAAAAAAAAGCTGAAAGCTATGGTTTTAAATAAAAGAAATTAGCTCAATGGTAGAGCAGCTGTTTTACACATAGAAGGTTAAGGGTTCAATTCCCTTATTTCTTAAACTATTATAATAATAGTTTTAGAGTACTAGTCTCTTTTTGGTTTTTAGACTAATAAAAATGAATGTAAATATACTAATAATTGATATGAATAATTTGTAGTAAGGTTATTATTTAGCTGGTTTAATTAAAGGAGATGGTAATATATTAACACAAAAATCCTAAGATCCCTAAGGGACCTTTTAATAACCCCAAGATAATGTTTACTTTTCATAAAAAGATAAACCTTTATAAAATAAAAGCAGGTAACTTTCATGAAATAAAAGATTTTAATTGTTGTAGAAATTTTATTTGCAGTAAAAATAACTTTATTGAAATTACCAATTTAATAAATGGTAAGTTTCGTAGGCCTAAATTAGTATATTTACACAGAGCAATTGACTAAAGTTAATACATAATAAAAATATTAATAAATTACCTTTAGATAAGAGTAATTTATTATCCAATCCTTGATTAACAGGAATGGCAGATTCAGACTAAAAATTTAACATAAGTTTATGTGGTACTTATGGATTAAACAATTCTTGTCTTAAAGGTAGTGACTCCGTCTACAAAAAAAATCATATTTTAAGCCCACTAGTGTTTATATTATCTACATATTTAATGGCTATGTTTTAATTCATTAAAGGCTTTTAATGAATTAAAATAAAATAGTTATTTATTATATTATGAAAATAAGACTATTAATTAGGTATAAGAATAAGAATAATAACTTAACGTCTTATATATGTAATATATAATGTTCAAATTATTAATTTAAATGTTAAGTGTTAAAGTCACCTATTTCTTAAATTAAAATTCTTTAACTTAAGTGGTAAAGTGCATTTTTGATAAGAATGTTATTCAAGTTCAAGTCTTGGAAGAATTAAAGAGAATTGACCGAGTGGTCTAAGGTGGTAAGTTTGAGTTTTATTGGATCTATATTAGGTCCCATCCGTTCGAATCGGATATTCTCTGAAAACATTACATTATATGGTATTATAGTTATAATTTACATATAGCGGATTAGAGCCGGGCGGTTAGGCGTCTCATTTGGGTTGGGATATAGTTATGTTCGATTCATAATAATCCGAAAAAGTCAAAAACTTTTAAGAAATGTAAAAGATATAAAATAATATTTATACATAAAAATTATGTAAGTATACAAAGAGACTATTATGGAAATCTATGCTATATATTAAAGAGAATAAATTTATGGTAAAGATATCTTATTAACTCTTAGAGAAATTAAATAATAAACGAAGCGAAGTGAAATATCTTATTAGCTTCAGGAAAAGAAATCAAAAGAGATTCTATGATTAGTGTGAACGAAAATAGAGAAGCCTAATAAGTAAAATGGTAACAAACTGTTTGAATAATAAGGGGAACCTTCCTCTAAGGCTAAATATAATATATAAGCGATAGTAAACTGTACCGTGAGGGAAAGATATTGAAATAGTAGTTTTATAAGCAGCTCAAACTATAAAAGTAAGAGCGTACCTTTGGCATAATGGGTCACTAAGTTAACATTAGATGCAAGCGAATTTAATTTGCGTAGTTAAACCGATCATCAAAAAAAATGAAAAGTGTCTAAAGTTAGACCCGAAGCCTGGTGATCTTACCATAATCAGGACTATAAAGGTCCGAACGGGTTATCGTTGCAAAGATATCCGAAGAATTATGGTAAGTGAGTGAAAGACAATTCTGACCAGGATAGCTGGTTTTCTGCGAAACCTATAATAGTAGGCAATTTTAATTACATCTTAGCAGGTACAGAACTTAATCTCAGACAAGATGTATTTTTTTTCGGCTCTGCTAAGCAG
>Ga0209082_1000650_pt1 | contig 10907 bp, 9 predicted proteins | sample ColdCreekSource_FD_184127 | JGI IMG/M metagenome (GOLD analysis project Ga0209082, IMG submission 184127) | Groundwater microbial communities from Cold Creek, Nevada to study Microbial Dark Matter (Phase II) - Cold Creek Source (SPAdes) (version 3) | ecosystem: Environmental > Aquatic > Deep...
CAATCGTAATCCTCTGTTTGATGTCATGTTCACCATTGAACAAGTCAAAGGGGAAGAATTAAAACTACCTGGATTAAGCCTGAGCTATCTCGACGCTGAAACCAACAAAGTAGTATGTGATTTAACCTTTTCTGTCGCTGAAACCGAGGCAGGATGTTCTGGAGTAATTGAATACAGTACAGAGTTATTCAAACCGAGTACGATTGAGAGAATGGTAGCTCATTTTCAGGTGTTGTTAGAAAGAATAATTACTTATCCAGAAGGGAAGCTCTCAGAGTTGTGTTTATTAACGCCAGCAGAGCGACAGCAGTTATTAGTGGAGTGGAATGATACGAAGGTTGAGTATCCTCAAGACAGATGTATTCATGAATTATTTGAACAACAGGTTGAGAAAACACCTGATGCTGTTGCCGTAGTATTTGAAGAGCAACAATTAACTTATCGTGAACTAAATAGCAGAGCTAACCAACTAGCTCACTATATAAAAAAACTTGGAGTCAAAGCAGAAGTACTAGTAGGAATTTGTGTCGAACGCTCAGTTGAGATGGTCATCGGACTATTAGGAATCCTCAAAGCAGGTGGAGCTTATGTACCTTTAGACCCCAATTATCCTACTCAAAGAATCACCGAAATCATCGAAGATGCTGGGATAGAGATTCTCCTAACTCAACAACAATTAGAAACTAAGCTAAACCTTCAATCTAAGAAGCCATTACAGTTATTGTCTCTAGATAGCAGTTGGTCAGATATTGCCGAGCAATCAACTGATGATGATTGTAATAGTCAAGTGAGTTCAGCTAATTTAGCCTATGTAATCTACACATCAGGTTCGACTGGTAAACCCAAAGGAGTAGCAGTGACTCATACTGCTTTAGTTAACTACACCTTAGAAATAGCCCAACAGTTTGAGCTAGAAGAAACGGATAGAGTTTTACAGTTTGCTTCCGTTGGGTTTGATGTAGTGGTAGAAGAACTATTTCCTACTTGGATAACAGGAGCAACAGTCGTACTGCTAGAACATCACCAGTTAATCTCCTGTAGTGAGTTTCAGCAATTAATTAACCAACAACAGTTAACAGTATTTGAGTTACCGACAGCCTACTGGCATCAATGGGTATTGGAAATAGCTTCAAATCAAGAACAAGTAGCTGATTGTGTCAGGTTAGTCTTAGTAGGGGGAGAAAGAATCTCAGGTGAGAGATTGAAGCAATGGCAGCAATTAGCCAAGCCCTTAATTCATGTTTATGGCTTAACGGAGACCACGGTAACTTCGACACTGCATTACTTAAACAGGGATATAGAAGCACTAGAAGCAGGTAGAGAGCTGCCCATTGGCAAACCGATAGGCAATACAGAGATTTACATACTAGATTCTCACTTGCAACCAGTACCAGTAGGAGTGGCAGGAGAGGTATACATAGGTGGAGCAGGAATAGCCAGAGGTTATCTCAATCTACCTGAATTGACAGCCACTAGATTTATACCTCATCCCTTTAGTAAGGAAGCAGGAAAGAGATTATACAAAACTGGGGATCAAGCACGCTATTTACCTAATGGAGAGATTGAATTTCTTGGCAGAATTGACTATCAAGTCAAACTCCGTGGCTTTAGGATTGAACTGGGAGAAATCGAAGCACTATTAAATCAACATCCAGCAGTATCCAGTAACGTAGTTATCTTAAGAGAAGATGTAGCAGAGAATCAACAATTAGTAGCATATCTGATCCCTAAATCAGAACAGAAAATCGGCATAAGTCAACTACGTAGTTATCTGGCGGAAAAGCTACCTGGGTACATGATTCCCTCTGCTTTTGTGGAATTAGAAGCTTTACCATTAACACCGAATGGCAAAATAGACAGGAAAGCTTTACCAGTCCAAGATTCCAGTCAGTTAGTTGCTGAAGAAGAATACGTTGCGCCGACGACTTCTCTAGAGAAGATCCTAGTAGGGATTTGGCAAGAAATATTGGGGATAAAGCAAGCTGGAATTAATGATAATTTCTTCGAGCTAGGAGGACATTCTTTACTACTAACTCAGCTTATCGGCAAACTTAAACACGCTTTCCAAATAGAATTACCCCTACGCATTTTATATGAGTCACCAACTGTAGCAAGTTTAGCAGAAAAGATTGAAATAATATTCCAAAATGGATTTTCTAATGCTTTTAAAGAAGAAACCTTAATAGATTTAAATGCTGAAGCGATTCTTGATTCAAATATTTTTCCTAAAACTGAAACAATTAAATTTAATCCCGAGCCAACTTCTATCTTTTTAACAGGGGCAACTGGTTTTCTTGGTGCTTTTTTACTATATGAACTCCTACAACAAACTCAAGCTGACATTTATTGTTTAATACGCTCTAAAGATTTAGAAGAAGGTAAACAAAAACTTCAAGATACTCTCAAATCTTATCTAATTTGGGAAGAAAAGTTCAGTCAGAGAATTATTCCAGTAATAGGAGATTTAGCAAAGCCATTTTTTGGTCTTACAGAAGAGCAATTTCAAGAATTAGCAAATAAACTTGATGTAATATATCATAATGGTGCTTGGGTACATCATCTTTATCCTTACTCAGTATTAAAACCTGCCAATGTTTTAGGTACACAGGAGGTTATTCGATTAGCGTGTACCAATAAAGTTAAACCTATTCATTATGTTTCTACTCCAGACGTTTTTTCTGCAACGGGTTATTCTGAGGTAAGATTAATTAAAGAACAAGATAGCATCGATCGCGAACAAGTTCCTGCTGATGGCTATACCCAAACTAAGTGGGTTGCTGAAAAACTAATAAAAACCGCTGAACAAAGAGGTCTTCCTGTTTGTATTTATCGACCAGGAAGAATTTCAGGGCATAGTCAAACAGGAGTTTTTAATTCTAATGATTTCTTGCACAAATTAACTATTGGTTGTATTGAATTGGGAAGTGCGCCAGAAGGTAATTTAATCGAAAATATTATTCCTGTTGATTATGTTAGCCAAGCAATTGTTTACCTATCTAGACAAGAACAATCTGTTAGAAAAGCTTTTAATATTTTAAACCCTCAACATGACTATATAGATAAATTAGTTAAGGTGGCACGTTCTTTTGGTTTTTCAATTCAACAAGTTTTTTATGAGCAATGGCAAGAAAAATTAATGAATATAGCTAGTACTTCTCCTAATCATCCATTATATTCACTTGTACCTTTCTTTCCTAAACGAGAGTTTGAGAGTGAAGCAACTGATTCAGCAGAACTACAATTTGATTGTCAAAATACAGTAAATGGATTGAAAGGAACTTCTATTGTCTGTCCTGAAATTAATGAACAGTTAATCAGCAATTATTTTTCTTGTGCTATTCAAAAAGGAGCTTTTAAAACTACTCAATTAATAATTAAATAAAGAAATGTAATTTTACTATTGCGATCGCCTTTAAATCATCTGAGAATTAAGTAAATGAAAATATTAGGTAAAGCGACATTAGAAGGAACAACTCGTTATCAACAAAAACATCAAAATAATTGTGTTTTAGGGCATTTTCGTGAAGGAAATGGAATTATTACAAGTTCTATTGGTATTGGAACACATTTAGGTGAATCCGATGAACAAACTGATAATCTTGTAACCGAAGCAATAATTGAATCAGTTCGAGCAGGGATTAATTTAATCGATTCTGCTATTGTTTATCGCGATAGTCAGGGAGAACATTGTGTCAAAAAAGCGATCAACTATTTAATCAATTCACAGGAGGTGTCAAGAGATGAATTAATTATTTGTACTAAAGGAGGTTTCCTTCCTCATGAGACACCTGAATATTTTAATTGGTTTTGTCAGCATTATGTAGATCCAAATAACTCTAAAATTAGGAAAGAAGATATTGTTATCAATGATGATCAAGAGTATCACTGCATACATCCAGATTATCTTAAAGAGCAAATAAATCAGAGTCTTGAAAATCTTGGTATTGAGACAATAGATATTTACTATATTCATAACCCAGAAACACAGCTTTCTCAAATAGATACTGAAACTTTTGAACAGCGTTTGCGATTAGCTTTTGAAGTAATGGAGGATGCAGTAACTTGTGGTAAAATAAATTATTATGGATTAGCAACATGGGATGGTTTTCGTGTTCCTAAAAGTTCTCAAGAACATCTCGATCTAGCAAGAATTAAATCTATTGCCAGAGAAGTATCTGGTAATGAAGAAGACAATTTTCGATATGTTCAATTTCCTTTAAATATGGGAATGCCAGAGGCATTTTTGGCTTCAACTCAAAATATTGAAAATCAGCAATTTTCTCTTTTAGAAGCATCTAAAAGTTTAGGATTATTTTCCATAGCAAGTGCTTCTTTATATCAAGCAGAGGTTATAGGAAGAATCCCTGAAAATATTATTTCTGCTTTTGATGAAAAATTTACAACTGATTGCCAACGTGCATTACAGTATGCTCGAAGTACACCTGAACTTTTGACTGCACTTGTAGGAATGAAAAATCCAAAACACGTTCAAGAAAATTTAGCGGTGAATTCCCATTCCCTGCTTGAACAGCAGAAATTTCAAGAAATTACTAATTTAATTGCCGAAGTTATTCAACATAACTAAAGCTATTAGAAACGTTCGATCTTGGTAACACATTTTATACAACAAGGAGACCTGATATGGCAAAAATGGGAAAATATTGCAAAGCTTACTCTATTCAAGACTTTCGCAAATTTAGTCAATGGACAGAAAAATCCGAAAATGCTAGAAAAGAAACTAAAGAAATTGACGGTAAAGAAGTTGAAGTTCATAGAGAATTAACGGATGAAGACTTTTTCTATCTACAAGAAAACTATGTAGTTACAGATGGAGTTTTTCAAGATGAAAATATCATCTTTGATAATGTCAACTCAGATTGGAAAGACTTTTGCCATAACACACTGAAGTTTGAAATTCCAGTCTATGAAGCTGTAGAAGTACAAGCTTCCGCAGAACCAGTAAAAAATGAAATCTTAAACTGAAAAAATAGCTAAGAGAAATAGCAATTATGAATGAATTAGTAGAACGATTATCACAAGGAGAACATCCTGTTGAGGCCGGTTTGCGACCTAAAAAAACAGTCACAGCCTTTAAAGAAAGTATCGATCGCGGTTATGTCCACATCAAATTTACTGGCACCAAAGGAGGAACAGAACTCGGTGTCCGACTGGATACCGAAGCATCAAATCTACAAGAAGCTGACTTTAATAGTGAAGTTGGACAAGTTCATTTAGTAGGCAATCTAACACTTAATTACGAAAAAGTTCGATGTATTGCTGATATTGACCTAAAAACTTTAGAAGGCAAAGCACATCTTGAACCAGTATTAGAATCTGTAAATTAATAGGAGTTTTAAAATGTATCAAGACGATAAAGAAGACACCGCAATTTACAAAGTCGTAGTCAATCATGAAGAACAATATTCCATTTGGCCTGTCGATCGCGAAAACGCCCTGGGTTGGAAAGATGCAGGTAAAAATGGACTCAAAGCAGAGTGTTTAGAGTATATTAAGGAAGTCTGGACTGATATGAGGCCCCTTAGTCTCAGGAAAAAAATGGAAGAAGCTGCTCTTAAACAGTAATCAGTTTCAAGAAAAGATTTTTTACAAAGAGTTTGGCTGGTATTAACAAAGCAATTATTAGCAGTTAATTGCTAGCCAAAATTATAAATTGATTATGACAACTACACCAGTTTTTAATCCCTGGGTTAAATGTTCACGTCCCAATTCCCAGGCTAACTTGCGTTTATTTTGTTTCCCCTATGCAGGTGGCGGAACTTGGAGTTTTCGCGATTGGTCAGACAACTTGCCTCAAACAATTGAAGTCTGTTCAATCGAGCTTCCTGGAAGAGGAACTCAGATGAAGTCATCTCCATTTACTCAACTTCAACCTCTTGTGGGAGCGATCGCTGATGGGATTTATCCATACTTAGATAAACCTTTTGCCTTTTTTGGTCATAGCATGGGTGGATTAGTAAGTTTTGAAGTTGCCCGTTTATTACGCAAAAATTACGGTATTGTGCCAGTTCATCTTTTAACATCTGGTCGTCGCGCTCCTCAATTAAAACCGACCAAGCCATCTATTCATAATCTTCCTAAACCCGATTTTATCAAAGAATTAAAAGCTCTTAATGGTACTCCCTCAGAAGTATTAAATAATCAGGAGTTAATGGATTTAATGCTACCGATTTTACGAGCAGATTTCGCAGTTTTGGAAACTTATAATTACACGGAAGAAAAGTCTTTTAGCTGCCCTATTTCTGTGTTTGGTGGTTTACAAGACCCAGAAGTTACCCATGAAGAGTTAGAAGCATGGCGAAAACAAACAAGTTCAAAATTTTTACTACATATGTTTGAAGGAGATCACTTTTTTATACATTCTACACAACCAATGTTATTAAAATTAGTGTCCCAACAGTTATTTAACTTCATAAACTAAAAATCTTAAAAATTTTGTGGTTATCAAATATATTTTTCTAAAAACTATTGATATTTTTAACTTTAGGTTAACAAATACAGCTAAAAAAAATCTATCTAGAATTTCATCTTTCTTCTTAGGATTTTTGTTGGTTTTAACTCTTAATAGTCAAAGTTTTAGTTTTAGCCCCAAATCAACAGAAATTCTTTGGGATAACTACGGTGTTCCTCATATTTATGGAGTTGATACTCAGGGGGCATTTAAAGCCTTTGGTTGGGCGCAAATGCAAAGTCACGGCAATCTAATTTTGCGTCTTTATGGTCAAGCTAGAGGGCGGGCAGCGGAATACTGGGGCGAAGATTATCTAGAATCAGACCAATGGGTTGTCACCATGGGTATTCCCGAACGGGCTACAACCTGGTATCAAGAACAAAATGAAGCTTTTCGCAACTATCTAGATGCCTTTGCTACTGGCATTAATATCTATGCCCAAGAACATCCCGAATTAATTGACGATGAAGTGGAGGTGGTTTTACCCATTACGGGAGAAGATGTTCTGGCGCACGTTCAACGAGTGCTTAATTTTACCTTTGTTATAGATCCAGAAACGGTGGCTGACTTAGGTAGCCCAGGGGAACAGTCTAAACTAGAACAGTCTAAAGGTTCTAACGGTTGGGCGATCGCTCCTTCTCATTCGGAGAGTGGAAATGCCATGTTACTAGCAAACCCGCATCTGCCTTGGTCAGATTTATTCCTCTGGTACGAAGCACAAATTACCGCCCCTGGAATTGATGCTTATGGTGCGACTTTAGTTGGTATTCCCGTTCTGGCGATCGCTTTTAATGATAATTTAGGCTGGACTCATACAGTCAATACTTTTGATGGTTGGGATCTTTATGAATTAACCCTTTCTGGAGATGGGTATTTATTTGATGGTGAAGTCAGGGATTTTGAGCAACAAAAAACCACGATCCAGGTAAGACAACCAGATGGCACAATGCGATCGCAAGAACTGACTATCAAAAGCTCTGTTCATGGTCCTCTAATCAAACAACAAGATGGCAAAGCTAGAGCTTTAAGAGTTGTTGGTTTAGATCGTCCTGGGGTACTAGAGCAATGGTGGGATATGGCAAAAGCCAATAACTTTAAACAGTTTGAAGCAGTACTAAAACGCCTACAATTACCCATGTTCACCGTCATGTATGCCGATCGCGAAGGGCATATTATGCATTTATTTAACGGTCAAGTTCCTATTCGCGCTCAAGGAGATTTTGAATACTGGTCAGGTATCATTCCTGGCGACACCTCAGATACCCTATGGACTAAAATCCACCCTTATGAAGATTTACCCCGTATCGTCGATCCCACCAGTGGTTGGCTACAAAATGCTAACGATCCCCCCTGGACAACTACTTTTCCCAGTGCGATCGATCCAGATGATTATCCTGCTTACATAGCACCTCGTTATATGGATTTCCGACCCCAACGTTCTGCCCGTATGCTAGCAGAAGATTCTAAAATTTCTTTTCAAGAAATGATTGCTGATAAACACTCAACCCGTATGGAAATGGCAGATCGCCTCCTCGATGATTTAATCCCCGCGTTACATCAAGAAGGTAGTCAATTAGCTTTAGATGTTGCCGATGTACTGAACAAATGGGATCGACAAGCTAATGCTAATAGTCGAGGCGCAGTTCTATTTGTGGCTTGGGTAGAACAAGTAAATTTTGACACACTATTTAGTCAACCCTGGCAGGAAAAATCCCCTCGCAATACCCCTGATGGCTTGGCTAATCCTCAGAAGGCAGTAGCAACACTTTTGAAGGTAGCTAACAAAGTTAAGACAGATTATGGGAGTCTAGACGTACCCTGGGGAGAAGTATTTCGCTTGCAAAACGGTAATATTAACTTAGCTGCTAATGGCGGTTCGGGAGGACTTGGTATTTTTAGAGTTGTCGATTTTGAACCGATAGATAGTAAACGCTTTCAAGGAGTTCAAGGCGATTCTTTTGTTGCTGCCATTGAATTTTCCCAACCAGTCAAGGCAATGGCACTAACTACCTATGGTAATAGCACTCAATCAAATAGTAGCTCTAGCGATCAGTTAAAATTATTTGCTCAAAAACAGTTGCGCCCCATCTGGCGATCGCGCCCAGAAGTAGAGGCTCATTTAGATGGGCGTAAAACTTTTTAACCCTAAAAATCGATCTCAATCTTAGAAGCTGGGTTATGCTCTTGGCAATTAAGTACATGAGTATACACAGCAGTAGTTTTGGGGTCGCTATGACCCAAAAAATCTTGAACCTCTCGTAAAGAAGAACCATTTTGAAGACTCAATGTCCCTGCGGTGTGACGCAAACTATGGGGAGAAAGGTTACGTTCAAAATCTCTTTGTTTCAAACCACACTTGGACAAGTAACTGTCAACAACATGACCAATTCCACTTCTCGATAACCGTTGACCGTAACGACGATTAGATAAGGAGATAAATAAGGGAGAGGTTGAGGTTAGCTTTTCCTCAGTTGCAACGCGAGCTTGACGATACTGAGTTATTTCTGATCCCAAGTCAGGGCGTAAAATGACGGTGCGGATACTGTTTTTACCATCTAGCTTGAAATAGTGCTGACCATATGACTCGCTCAGATCTCCCAAGTTAGCCCGATACATTTCGATGCTGCGACAACCTTGAAGAGCCATACAGCCGAGCAAAATGCGATCGCGTAAGACTTGTACCTTAGTGGTATTCTCCCCACGAATTTTTAAGGTTGGTAAAATACTATCGATTAATTGCTGTAGCTCTTCTAGGGATAAATAATTAATCGTGCTACCAACTTCACGCTTCTCCCTTGGTGCTTTCACGCTCAAAGCAGGATTATCCTTCACCAATTTATCTGCCAAACAAGCAGTATAGAAATGCTTGATAGCAAGTAAAGATAAACGAATCGTGGGGGATGTTTTTGACTCATCAACTAAGTGTTTGCGATATTCAATAATATTTTTCGTGGTAATTAGCGCGGGATAAAATTCTCGCTCTTTACACCAAAAAAGGAACTGAGCAGTACGATTGCGATAAGTTTTGATTGTATCAACGCTGGCATTGCCCGAAGCAATAGTTAAGTTAAGATATCTCTCAAAACAGTCCCGCATTGCTTTTACCGTAGGCAAAGTCGAGACAGTAGCCACAGAACTAGCTCTCTTGTCAAATCTGAGATCGTCTTTTGAGCGTCGAATTGCCATAGGTTGAGGTGAAAAACTTAATAAAATATTACAGCAAAACGGGTTCTTTGATCGTGAACCAGAAGCTATACATCATTTTGAAGATGTAAAATTATCAAAATGATGTATAATTAAATTAATAAATAAATCAGCTTAAAATGAACATTGCTTTACTGTTAAAGGATTCAGATCTTTCTCCCAGCCTGCTCGAAGATCGTGGTGCGTATATTCAAGCTGTTCGCCAAGGAGTCCCTGGAAAAATTGTCGAGCAAGCAGTGAAAGCTTTAGGAGAGCGAGATTTGTTTGTTCGTTTATTGAGTACTAGTTCGAGCAACCTAAATCGGTTATATCACTCCAAGCTACTGACAAAAGTTCAAACTGAAGGTGTTTTAGATACTCTAAAAGTATTTAATGAAGCTATCAATGTTTTTGGCAATGAGGACATAGCAAAAGAATGGTTACACGCTAGTATTCCAGCTTTAGATGGAGAATTACCAATTAATTTGTGCGACACTTTTGAAGGGAGAAAATTAGTGATTGAATCTCTCAAAGCGATCGAGTATGGTGAGTTTACCTAAATGGAGCTTTTTAGAATTACCCGCATCAAATATTTGGAAAATTTTACTGGCAAAGGCGGTTCTTTTCTTAATGGTGCGCGGTGGAACACCTCGGGAATACCAGTACTTTATTTTGCTTCAACTCCCAGCGTCGCTCTTTTAGAAATGGCAAATTATCTCCCAAACCCAAGACTGATCCCAGCCGATTACAGATTAGGAATTTATTATTTACCAGATACAGTATCAAGCCAAACCCTGATGGTTAAGAATTTACCTCAAGATTGGAGTCGATACCCTTATCCGTCAAGTACTCAAAAAATAGGTAGCCAATGGCTAAATGAAGGTGGTAGTTTAATTTTGTTTGTACCCAGCGCAGCTGTACCTGCTGGTCTAGAAAATATTGCAGTAATCAATCCCAGACATCCAGACATAAATGAGTTAAAACTGTCATCTGTCGAGTCCGATTTATATAATGACCGAGCTTTTAAAGGAATAGGGGATTAAATTTAGTGCGTAGAATTGCTTTTATTTGCACTAAAAGCTGTAAAATCTCTTTTGTAGGGTGTTGGGGGTAGGGTGTCGGGTGTAGTAATTTAGTAACTGCCCAGGTAGGAGGAGCGGAATAATTTCCAGCCAGGAAAAAGTGTGGTAATGTGCTGTACATGAGTCCAGAGGAACAAGAGCAAAAAATTGAGAGGCTAGAACAAGAAAACAAA
>Ga0209082_1000651_pt1 | contig 10896 bp, 9 predicted proteins | sample ColdCreekSource_FD_184127 | JGI IMG/M metagenome (GOLD analysis project Ga0209082, IMG submission 184127) | Groundwater microbial communities from Cold Creek, Nevada to study Microbial Dark Matter (Phase II) - Cold Creek Source (SPAdes) (version 3) | ecosystem: Environmental > Aquatic > Deep...
GTTATGGCTCCTATGACTCGTTTACGTGCCGATGGAACGATTCCTACCGAGTTAATGGGAAAGTATTATTCTCAACACGCTTCTGCGGGATTGATTGTGACTGAATGCACAATGGTTTCTCCCCTCAGTCAGGGTTATATGAATGTGCCTGGTATTTATAACGATGAACAAACAGAAGGCTGGAAATTAGTTACAGAGGCAGTTCATGCCCAAGGTGGCAAAATATTCTTGCAACTGTGGCATAGCGGCAGGATAGCTCATTCAGCTTTACTCGATGGTGAACAACCAATTGCGCCAAGTGCGATCGCAGCTTCAGGACAACTACACACTCCGATTGGTAAACTAGAGATAGAAACTCCTCGTGCTTTGCAAACAGCAGAAATTGCTGAAATTGTCGAACAATTTCGCTCCTGTGCAGTTAATGCCCAAAAAGCAGGCTTTGATGGTGTTGAGTTACACGGTGCATTTGGTTATTTAATTGACCAGTTTTTACAAGATGGTTCTAATCAACGCCAGGATGATTATGGTGGTTCGATTGAAAATCGCGCTCGTTTCCTACTAGAAGTAACTGAGGCAGTTACCAAGGTTTGGGGAGGAGATCGCGTTGGGATCAAACTCTCTCCCAGCAATACTTTTTATGGGATGTATGATTCCAATCCCCAGGCTACTTTTAGTTACGCTATTGAAGCTTTAAATCCCTTTAACCTAGCCTATATTCATCTAATGGAACCCAATGAAATGGATTTAAGTTCCCGCAATGTTATTAATCCTGTTTTACCTGTTTTTCGTCCTATTTATCAAGGTACAATTATTACTAATGGTGGATATGACAAGGAAACAGGAAATAAAGCGATCGCATCTGGTAATGCTGAATTGGTTTCCTACGGTAAGTTATTTCTAGCTAATCCCGATTTGCCCCAAAGATTTGCTGTTGATGCCCAATTAAACGAACCTAACCCGAAAACTTTTTATGGACAGGGAAATAAAAATGCAGAGGTTGGATATACCGACTATCCTTTTTTTTAAGCTGTGAGCTTCTTAGCTCTTAGACTTTTGTACGGGCGCAAGGCTTGCGCCCGTACACCGGGCCAGTGTTTTAGAGACTTATGCAAGAAATCTGCTTTATTCTCTTAACCTAATGGAGTTAACTCAAACACGTCATGGGAACCGCCTCTTAGTACGGATTCAGTATGTTTCGCTTGCATTTTCTTGCCCATGATAGTTTCAATTGCACCCCAAATTGCACCCATAGTATAAGTACATTTCATTATGGTATTTTCTTCTTCAATAAGTTGTTGATTGACGAAGTCAGAGGAAGCCTCGTCGTTTTATGGTGACAAAACTAACAAGTTCATCGAAAAAACTAGTTAGTCAATGCGGGTGATAACATTTGTTCCAGCAAAGTCATCAAGCATTGAGCAACAGATTTTTGCTCTTCAGGATTAACGGTAACTATTAGAGGACGTTTGACTGAATTTCGATAACCCAAAGCTAAAGCAACATCTTCAGTTCCCCAAGCCCCTTCACAGTCCATATGAGTCAAGCCAATAATCATTGGTGTTGGGAATCTTTGGGTCATAAACTTTAGAATATAACGACAACTGCGAAAATCTTCAGGGCGATGAGCATCTACCAACATAATCCAAGCGTCAGCTTTACTAATAACAATCTCCCACATAAAATCAAAACGAGATTGCCCAGGAGTTCCGTAAATATGTAAGGCTTGTTCCTCATTTAAGGTAAGTTTACCGAAGTCCATAGCTACGGTAGTATCTTTCTTGAGGGAAGCTACGCCGTCAGTCGCACGACGTTCAGTGCTAACCACTTCAATCTCGCTAATAGAACGGATAAAAGTAGTTTTTCCAGACCCTACATTACCTGCGATTGCAATTTTAAATATTTCCATCAAATGTTCTCCAGAAAACTAAGCAAATTACCAAGGAATGAATTACTAACTTTAGGTTTGTTTTTTGCTGGCTGGTTACCAACAGACAATAATTCTCGCTCTGGTGAAATCTGATTTTTGCTAGTTAATAGAGACTTTTGCGGAACAAAATCAAAAGCTGGTAATGCTTCTACTTGTTCAGCTACTATTAGACAATAAGCAGCCTTTTGCACCTTAGCAATTGGTTGATTAAATACCTCAGCAAATTTGCTCAGAGGTGTTATCCCATCAGCAAATTTCCAAAGCTTAAATTCTAATGGTTCAAGCTTGAACTCGTGTCGAATAACTAACTGTTCTAAAATACAGTTAGGTTCTGGTAAAGCAGATGCTAAATGTTCCCAATTTTTTAATTTTCGCAATCCATTCAAGGCTACTTCTGGTGCGCCCATGCTTTCGCCAGTCATTTCTTGCCAGGGCATATCCTTATTGTCAGCAATATCTTCAAATTTAAACGAACCAGAAGTAACTTCAAACAATCGATAAACCTGTTCTAACTGCTCTTGAAAAATCGACTGAAGTTTTTCTTTGCTTAAGAAACCTTCGCAACACAAGCACAAACCTATTGGTTCTGTGATTGAACAAATTTCGCCTATCTTCTCTTTTAATTCGAGTTGTTTTAAATTTTGGCTTTCTATAAGAGACAATAAATTAATATTAGTCGTAGCAACTAATCGACCTTTATCAAACCAAAGATGGTATAAACCTTTGCTTTGACTATTATTTTCGGTTTTTGATGAGTCAAAATTTATAATAGTTAACTTACCAGACTTGCAACCTGATTCAATAATTTGCAATATTTCAGGTAAGGGAAAATTGCTTAATACCCCTGTTAAATTCAGAATTAATTACCTCCTTAATATTTAATTGATATTAATTATTTTTGATTTTCCTGCAATTATAGCTATTCGTATATTGCCAATGATAATAGTGAAAACACTTAAATAACCTGTTCATCGCTCGGTCACTTACTTTAGAATAATTTGAAATAGCGAATCGGGGCTTCTGATTGATCGCGGAAAATCAATCTTGATCTGTTGAAATGGAATTACTTGCTTTTATCAATAAATTAGATGAATCACGATAAAAATAATCCGATTAACTTTGACTGGTATCTATCCTATCCTCATTCTATTGAAGAGGAAAGCGGGGCTTTTGGCAAATCAGCTAAATCTTATTGGTTACAAAATGCTCATGTACCGAAGTGTTTGATCAACTTAGATGATTGTCCTCAACAGACACAGGAAGGATTGTGTTTAGTTAATATTAAACTTAGCAACGGTAAGATCGAGCAAGTTATCCCAGCCTCTTCTATGGAAGAAGATGCTCCCTATCTGGATTTACAACATAAGATTGTTTTACCTTGTTTTGTTGATCTTCATACCCATTTAGATAAAGGTCATATTTGGGAGCGATCGCCTAATTTGAACGGCACATTTGATCTAGCTTTGAATAGATCGAGTGCCGATGCAGAACAGTACTGGCAACCTGAAGATGTCTACCGTCGGATGGAATTTGGACTCAAATGCAGTTATGCTCATGGCACCAAAGCGATCCGCACTCATATAGATTCTTCTGGCGAACAAGCAAATATCAGTCTGGGGGTTTTCCAAAGTTTGCGCTCAGCATGGCAAGATAAAATAACTCTCCAGGCAGTGAGTTTAGTTAGTTTAAATTACTATCAAACTCCTGATGGTGTTGCCTTAGCTGATCAGATTGCCGAAATTGGTGGGGTTTTGGGTGGAGTTGCCTTTCAAAATCCAGAGTTGGATGCTCAACTGGATACGGTATTTGCTTTGGCGAAGGAAAGAAACCTCGATTTGGATTTCCATGCTGATGAAAATGGCGATCGAGATTCGATTTGTTTGCTAAAAATAGCTCAAGCTGCAATTCGCCATCGGTTTAGCCGACAGATCACCTGTGGACATTGCTGTAGTTTAGCGGTTCAATCGCCAAAAGTCGTCCAGGAAACTATCGAGTTAGTTAAGGAAGCCAATGTCGGTATTGTTAGCCTACCGATGTGCAATCTTTATTTACAGGATCGCACAGCAGCAACAACTCCTCACTGGCGAGGAGTCACCAGAGTTAAAGAGTTGCAACAACAGGGGATTTCTGTAGCGTTTGCTAGCGATAATTGTCGCGATCCCTTTTTCGGCTTTGGCGATCATGATCTCTTAGAAGTGTTTGAGCAAGCCGTAAAAATTGCTCACTTAGATACGCCTTATGGTGACTGGATAGAAAGCGTTACTAAAACCCCCGCTGACTTGATGGGTTTAGATAATGTTGGTACAATAAAGCCAGGCAACTCAGCGGATTTAATTATTTTCTCAGCACGTTATTTCAGTGAGTTGTTATCGCGATCGCAACATAATCGCCTTGTCCTGCGCAATGGTCAACAAATTCAGACGAACCTCCCTGATTACAGCGAGTTAGACGATTTAATAATACAAAAATACTAAGAAAAAAACACCGAAAATCTTGACTCAGGATTGAAAAAATGGTTTAATTGAAAAATAAAGCTTCATAATGGGAGTGGTGACACTCATCGATAGACACACGCACTCTCATTATAAAAATAATTTTAACATAAAACGCAACTCTTCTGGAAAACCTCAATTTAATTTTTTTTTCGTCTCAATTATAATTTAAAAATTTCTAGAATCAGGCTCAGAGCCTGATTCCCATAAGCACCGCCGAAGAGATTGAAGTGGTTGAGGATATGATATAGATTATAAATGTTTTTGCGACGTTTGTACCCACTATCTAATGCCCAAGCTTGCTCATAACCGTGATAGAAAGGTGCAGGAAAACCGCCGAATAGTTCGGTCATAGCCAGATCAGTTTCGCGATCGCCATAATAGGTAGCGGGGTCAAAAATTACTGGTGCGCCATCAGCAGAGAGGGCGGCATTACCAGACCAAAGATCGCCGTGAACTAAGGAAGCGTGGGGTTTTCTGTCGGCTAATTGTTCCCTAATTGCGGCGACTACTTTACTCGTATCAGGAAAACTCCCTCCTCGACGATTAGCTAGCTTTAACTGATAACCAATGCGGTATTCGGCAAAAAAATCAGCCCAGTTATCCGTCCACGTATTAATCTGGGGAGTAGAGCCAATAGTATTATTGATTTCCCAGCCAAAGCGATGAGGCAAAGCCTCCGCTACGCGATCGCAATTTCCCTGCTGGTGCATAGCTGCCAGTTGGCGACCCATTTCCGTCCAACCTTGCTGATTGCCGCTTCCGAGATTCAACCATTCGAGAACTATATAACTAGAATTACCCGCTACGCCCCAACAAATAGATTGAGGCACGGTAATAGTCTTGGTTACATACATTTGCTTCAGCCCCAAAGCTTCGGCGGCAAACATTTCCACCTGAGCAGCTTGATTGAGCTTGACAAAGTATTCCGTATCATTACCCCTAACCTGATAGCCTTGATTGATACAGCCACCGCTTACAGAGCGAGTATGTTCGATCTCAAATAGTTTATCTGTCGCTTGGGTTATAGCTTCGGCAATCTGTGTCCACATTAATATAAATCTCGTCTAGTTCAAGGGCATTAAATTTATTTAAAAATATCTAAAATGCGATCACATCGCGCAGAAGCTTAAACTGAGATCTTGCACCTAGTCTGTACTTTGACTGTTGTATTGGAGAAAAGGGAAAAGGGTCTAAAATTGATGGTTAAGTCTCGGTTATTAAGTTTTTTTTGGACTGGTGCAAGATCTGAGGAGAGCTTCCTTTTTAATTGTACGTTTGTTCGTACTAACTACTTTTTTTCCCTAGCTGAATGTCACGGGTGGAGATTTTTTGCGTAATTGATAAGACCGAAAACGAACTTATGCGATCGCCTTACTCATTCAGTTATCTGGTATAATTAAAGAGCCACAAAGCAGTTAATACAGGTATTTGGAGGTTTTGATGACCATGACCACGAATATAAATACCAAACCATTGCTCCTCAACATCAGCAATACCACTCTCCACGTCACACCTAAAGAGTTTGATTCTCTGTGCCTCGATAATCCCGATTTGAGACTCGAATTAACCCAAAATAGAGAATTGATTGTTATGTCCCCAACAGGTGGTGAAAGCGGTGAAAGAAATTCAGAATTAACATTTCAAGTTACCGCTTGGAATAAACAAACAAAATTAGGTAGAGTATTTGACTCATCAACTGGGTACGATTTTACCGCCATGAATGGAGGAAAATTATCACCCGATGTGTCTTGGATTGAAAACTCACGGCTGGATAAAATAGACATCAAAGGATTTATTCCAGTAGTGCCTGATTTTGTAATTGAACTTCGCTCTGCCACCGATAGATTAGAACCGCTGCAAACCAAAATGCTGGAATATCAACGTCTAGGAGTGAAATTAGGTTTACTCGTTAATACCCAAGATAAACAAGTTGAAATTTACCGACGGGCAGTTCTTTCTGTCGGGGAAACCCCTCTGAAGACTGCCCTATTAGACAGGGACGTTGAAGTTTTAGATTCGCCTACATCGGTGAGTTGTGAAGATGTAATGCTTGGATTTAATTTAGATTTATCGGAAGTTTTATGACAATTGTTCCAATTGTTTAAGCCCGCATCGAACTCTTAGAGTCGACATTGAGTCACTCACTCGGTTTCATGACCACAACACCATAAGCCTTTGGATTAAGATAATTTTGCGCGGCGGCTTGCAGATCGGCTACGTCTATGGCTTGGATATGCTGGGGATAATTTAAAGCTGATGCTAAATCTTGTAGCTGAGAATAATAATAACCGTAAAGATTAGCACGATCGCTTGGTCGTTCATTGGCAAAGATAAACCGATTTGCTACCTGAGTACGAATGCGATCGATATCTTTGGGGGCAATTGGTTCAGTTTGAATTCTTTGTATATGTTCAGAGATCGCTGTTTCAACCTCGGCAATATTTTCCGTGGGCAAGCTGGCAGAAATATAAAAGACACCCTGATGGGTTTGGGTCATGTTGCTGACATCAATCTTATTAACTAAACCTCTTTCTTCTCGTAAATCTCTAAACAAGCGCGATACTTTGCCCTGTCCTAAAATTACCGCCAGTATATCTAGGGCATAGGTTTCTCCTAACTCTTCCATGCCTGGTACGCGCCACATCATTACTAATCGTGCCTGTTGCAAAGTTTCGTCGGTGTATTCATGACGAATAATGTCAGTAAAAGCTGCTTCGGGGGTTAGAGCGTTGAAAGAAGGGGCTGAAGATTGGGGACTGGGGTTGTAATGTTGAGCTAATCCCTGACTAACAATTTCAATCAACTCTTCTACGGGTAAATTACCTACAACTGCTGCTGTCATTGATTTGGGTTGATACCAAGAGCCATGAAAATCACGCATTTGTTGCGATCTCAAATTCTCAATCACCGAAGCAGGGCCAAGTACTGGGCGACGATAGGGTAATTGTTCAAAACAGGTTTCCATCGAGCGATAAAATGTACGACGATGGGGACTATCTTCGGAGCGACGGATTTCTTCTAAGACGACTAATTTCTCTCTTTCAAAAGCTTGCTCATCAAGACTGGGGTTTAAGACTACATCTAGCTGTAGCGGTGCTAATTCGGCAAAATCTTTGGGTGCAGTAGTAATGTAGTAATGGGTATAGTCTTGACTGGTAGCAGCGTTAGTTACTGCGCCTCTTTCTTCGATTAATTGTTCAAATTCTCCAATTTCTAGGTTAGGTGTACCTTTAAATACCATATGCTCTATAAAATGAGCCATGCCGTTAATTTCGTCACTCTCTTTAGCTGAACCTACATTAATCCAGACATTGAGATTAACTGCGTCTACGGGCATTTGTTCAGCAATGATCGTCAAACCATTATCAAGTTGATGTATGGTTGGTGCGTTAAGTTTGGGTTGGTTCGTCAGAATTGAAGTCATTATAGTATTTTAGATATTTAAAAACATTTTAGTAACTATTGACCTAACGTGACTGGATGTTGACCGTAAAAGGGAATAACTTCCGACCATTTTGTCAATTTATTTTGTTGCCATTCCAGATAAGCTAAATCGAGAATGTTAGTAACTGTCTTAGCTGTATTTTGGTCGGCTTTAATCAGTTGATAGGTCGCCTTAAGACTATCTAAAGTTTCCTGCCAAGCTTCTAGTGTCATTAATGTGTCTGCTAAATATGTCTGCACCCCCCCGTTTTTATCTGGCTGGTAAATGGCGACAAATAGTTGCTCTCGACTAGCATTCATTTGTACTGCCACTAGCTTATCGTCATGTTGCTTTTGCGCAATTGCGATTGGCGTTTGCGAAGCAAGTCCGAAGGACTCAGCCACTGCGCCGTGCGCAATCGCCGCTAGATTAGAAATACCAAATAAAGGAATATTTAACTGCTGTGCTATAGTACGAGCCGTCACCACACCAACACGACTTCCTGTAAATCCTCCTGGCCCTTTGGCAACGGCAATGAATTCAAGATCTTGCCAGGTTTGAGGGGCGATTATCTCTTGCAAATGCTGGTGTAAATGAGAAGCTAAATCTCGTCCTAAATCCCAAACTTGACTCCGACTATCCTGGGCATAATTACTGATAGCTATACCTAATTGCGGCGTGGTCGTATGAAGTGCTAGGGCGTAGCGATCTTGGCTTAAATTTGGCATGAGCGACAAAATTCTAGTTAATAAGAGGCAATAGATCGAATTGCTGACGAATCTCGAAAAGGGAAATGTCTAACAAGTGATCGTAATTAAAAAAAGGGTAGTACGGGCGATCGCCACGAGTTTTAAACCAGTTCGATACGTGTTCGTGTCGTAATTATTATAACATCCATGAATGATATTCCTAAAAAAGGGAGGGGAAGACCTCGTAGTGTTAAATCGCAACAAGCAATATTGCAAGCAACAATCGAGTTACTGGGAGAAGTCGGCTTTGAGCGGCTGAGTATTGAGGCGATCGCCAGACGCGCCCAAGTCGGAAAAACAACGATTTATCGACGTTACAAATCCAAAGAAGAGTTAGTAGCCGATGCAATTGAAAGCTTGAGATCAGAAATCGTGATTCCAGATACTGGAAGTCTTTGGAGCGATTTAGACTCTTTAGTTAAAGATGCAGCGCAAATTAGCCTAAGTGCTATGGGTCGAAAAACAGTTGGTGCGATCATTGGTACTGCATCTAATAATTCTCAGTTTGCTCAAATTTATCAAGCAAAATATTTGCAGCCACGAAGACAAGCTTTTGCAGTCATTTTGGCAAGAGCGAAAGCCAGAAAAGAAATTCGCTCTTCTATAGATAGCGATTTAATCTTTGACCTGATGAGTGGCATTATGCTCCATGCTTTAGTTTTTCCCTCCAGCACCGAATCTTGGGAAACATATATTAGACGTGCTTTGCGCTTCATTATGAAAGAAGATTGCCAAGTTCAAGATTGAACGTTGAAACCAAAAAGCTAATAGCTTCTAAATTAAGTGCGATCGCATAGTTGAAAATAACCTTTTAGCTAAACAGACGGGAATCCCCACACCATACCGTACTCGGCTGGTGTTGGGATGAAAGGCGAGTGAGACGAGGATTCCACCCGCCTACAATCCCACAAACGCAGTTCTGGGCAGTAGGTGGGTGGATGACGAGACGAACAAATTCCTTGCTCACTCAACAGGTCTATCTTGTTCATCTACTTGACACTAAATAATATACGCTGATATAATAACTATAACTGAAGCGTAAAAGTTGCAGGCGTAATGAAAATAACATATCAGTACCAATTTTATCCAGACACTAATCAGAAAAGTGAGTTAAATCACTGGCTGAGAATTTGCCGTTATTGGTATAATCGTCAGTTGGGCGACCGATTTGATTGGTGGGATATGAATCAAACTGGCATTAATGCTTGCCCAATTGTCACCAGTATTGCTACTCCAAGAGAAAAACCCAATTATTACAACCAAAAAGCTTTATTACCCTTTATCAAGAAAGACTTAGTAAAAGTCTTTCATAGTGGTGAATTATTGGATTTCAAGCAAGTAGATTCGACTGTCTTGCAAGATGTTTCCAAACGAGTAGATAACGCATTTAAGCGATTTATTATTGGTGATAGTAAAGGTGGTAAATCAGGTAAACCTCGTTTTAAAAGTATTGCAGACTATCGGACAATGACTTTTGCAACCGCTAACAATAATTGGATTAAACTAGTTCGCAACAATTGGATTTATATTCGATTACCAAAACTAGGCATTATTAAAATTCGGATGCACCGTCCTCTTCCAAATGGATTCACTATTAAGCAAGCTAGTGTAACTAGAAAAGCTGATGGTTGGTATATTCAATTAGTGCTTGAAGATACTTCTGTACCAGATTTTATCCCTGATGAAATTATTCCAACTTGGGATAATTCAATTGGATTAGATGCAGTACTTTACGAAAATGTTTATCTTGCAACATCTGAGGGTGAAAAACTTCCTTCGCTCAAACCATTGCGAAATAATCAATCTAAGTTAGCTCGAATTTCAACTAAACGAAATAAACGGAAGCAAGGAAGTAAAGCTAGGCGGAAACTAGCAAAAAAAGAAGCGTGTTTGCATCAACGTATTGCTCGTTCTCGCCAAGACTTTCAGTATAAAACTGCTTACAAACTTGTCAGAACAGGAGCTAAATTCTTTTTCTATGAAAATCTTAACCTTAAAAGTTTAATTAAGAAAAATAAAGTCAAACAAGATGAGGATGGGACTTATCTTCCTAATGATCAATCAGCTAAATCAGGACTGAATAAATCTTGGCAGGATGCTGCTTTTGGTCAATTTTTCAAGACACTGGACTACATAGCCGCAAAAGCTGGAGCAGTTGTCATTTCACAAGAACCTGCTTATACCTCAATGGTACTCAGTTATCGGAATGAAATTATTTTCACCGATTGCAGTATTCGAGATTATTGGGATGAGCAAAACTCTCTAAAAGTTGACCGCGATATTAATGCCGCGATTAATTTA
>Ga0209082_1000653_pt1 | contig 10873 bp, 10 predicted proteins | sample ColdCreekSource_FD_184127 | JGI IMG/M metagenome (GOLD analysis project Ga0209082, IMG submission 184127) | Groundwater microbial communities from Cold Creek, Nevada to study Microbial Dark Matter (Phase II) - Cold Creek Source (SPAdes) (version 3) | ecosystem: Environmental > Aquatic > Deep...
ACTATGTGGTAAGGGTGACGCGCTACCGTGGATGAATGCGTCTGTACAATATAAAAATCAAGGAGATATTTCTATGAAAAAACGAATAACATCAGTGGTTTTGTCTCTAGGAATGTTTGGGTTGGTACTTTCATCTTCCCAAATAGTGAACGCACAAATTATTACCCGTACTGCAACTACAAGGTGCAGCATAATAGAGCATTGGGATAAGATCGCTTTCTCAATTCTGGATACGAATCTGGCTGAGCTGACGCAGCTCCCACTTAACTCGCCCTTGGATATCAAGGTATTAGATGATCCCAAGACTGTGGCCGACCTTAAGAAAAAGGTGTTGGATTTTTTAAGTGCGCACTACAACCTCGAAGGGATACAGCTGACTCCCACTATGATTAGGATCAGAAGTGTAGAGTATGCACAAACTTGCATTGAGTCGATTGCCACTGAAACTACTACACTACCACCTACACCCTTAGATTAGTTAGTAACGCTCCAGAATTATTGAAAATTGTCATCTGGTATAAACACTGGGCATACTGTCCCTTCCTCATTTGGAAGGCGGTATGCCCTTTCCTTGGTTCCTTCTCTACCTTTTCACCACCGCAATCATATTGTTTTCAGGGGTGAGGCCGTCTACGGTCGCACCAAGTTTGTCCATATTTTGGAGATAGGAAACCGCTTCTTGGGTCACCTCTTCGCCCGGCACCAAAAGAGGAATCCCTGGTGGGTAAACCGTGACAATTTCAGAACTAATTTGTCCCATCGCAGCCACTAAAGAAACATACTGTCGCTCCGCAAAAAAAGCCTCGCGCGGGGTCATCCGAACAATACTCACTAGGGAGGGAACCTCCACGTTTGCAAGCAACGGTTGGGGAGAGGTGCCTCCATAATACTCTTTCGAAATCGCCCGCAAGGCATTGACCAGACGATTGATATCTTCCTGGCTGTCTCCGATACTGACAATGATCAATATGTTAAAGGGGTCAGCCATCTCAATCTGGATGTGATACCGTGTATTCAAAACTTGGGAGACCTGATATCCGGAAAGCCCCAGCCCTTGTACGGTAATCGTTAATTTGGTGGGATCGAAATCACCCATCCGGGAGAAGAGAGGGTTGCTGACCATTTGATGATTAAAACAGAGGAGGCCGGGGATCCGGTTGATCTTGGCACGGGCCTCTGTGGAAAGTCTCATGGCTTTGTCCAATAATTTCTTCCCTTCCGTGGCCATCTGCATCCTGGCAAGGTCCAACGAGGCCATAAGAATATACGACGGGCTGGTGCTCTGAACGAGACGCAAAACACGGGAAAGGGTGGCCATGTCAATCCGACCCGACTTTGCATGGAGCATGGATGCCTGTGTCATCCCACCGATTATTTTGTGGGTGCTCTGCACGCAGAGATCGGCACCCGCCTCCATCGCAGAGGTCGGAAGGTCGGGGTGAAATTTGAAATGTGGCCCATGCGCCTCATCCACCAAGACCGCCATTCCTTTGGAATGGGCGTATGGAATGATCTGACTAAGGTCGGCACAAATTCCATAGTAGTTGGGATTGGTCAAAAAGATCAGCTTCGCTTCGGGATGGGCATCAATCGCATCGCGTGTTCGCTCGAGCGTCACATTCAGAGGCATCTTTAGGGTTTCTTCAACCGCCGGATTGAAGAAAATCGGGTGTGCGCCGGAAAAAATAAGGCCGGCTAAGACCGACTTGTGCGCATTGCGTGCGACCAGAATGGTATCCCCGGGCTGTGAGGCGGCGAGGAGCATGGCATGGATGCCGCCGGTCGTCCCATTCAATAAAAAAAAAGACCGATCTGCCCCATAAGCGCAGGCCGCCAACTCCTGTGCCTCTTTGATGACCCCCTTCGGTTTCTGGAGAGAGTCCACCTCATCAAGCGTGGTGAGGTCAATGGAGAATATTTTTGGGCCGACGAACTTGCGAAAACGGGTGGAAATGCCCTTGCCACTCTTGTGTCCTGGTGTATGGAAGGAGATTTTTTTGCTCTCTGCAAGAGCCACCATTGCATCAAAGAGCGGGGTTTTGAACTGGTCTTCGCCGGTCATATCGTGACCTCCACCGTTTCAGTGATACGTGTTCAGTGATACGTAAACAAAGGGTGGTTGTCTTCGATAATACGCTCCTGTTTGTCCATTTTGACACGAACCTGCTTGGGGAGAAAGAACTGGCCGGTATGGGTCTCTCCGTCATAATACTTCAACTCCCCTTCAATCCGGTCTGCGATTTTCTGATTGATTTCTTTGGAAGTAAACTTTCGTGGGTCGAACTTTTTGGATGCAATGGCAAATCCCCACGGAAGGGCAAAGGAGGGAATCGCCGCCTGATAAGGGGTCACCACCGGGAATGCAGTCCTCAGTGTCTGATAGACCGAAGAAAAATTGAGCAAATTTCCTATGGAAGTCGTCCCCGCCTGAAGCGATATGACCCCTGCGGGAGAGAGCCGATCCATGACCATCTGATAAAACTCTTTCGTATAGAGGAGATAGGCAGGGCCTTCCTCCACTGGCTCGGAAATATCAATAATAATCAGGTCGTATGTCTGATCGGTCTCTTCCAGATATTTTCTGGCATCCATGTAACGAAGCTCCGTACGCGGATCATCAAATGCCCCCTGATGCCATTCCGGGAGGTGTTGTCTGCACGACTCCACCACTTCCTGATCAATATCCACCATCAGCACATGTTCAACCGATCGGTGCCGGAGGATCTCACGCAACGTTGCCCCTTCCCCTCCTCCCACAATAAAGATTTGACGTGGATCGGGATGGGTGAGCATCGCAGGATGGACCAACGCTTCGTGGTAGATAAATTCATCGGTTGCGGTGGATTGAATCTTGCCGTCGAGCACAAGAGCTTTCCCGTAACTCAACGTCTCCAGAATATCCATCTGCTGGTACTGGCTTTTTTTCGAGAAGAGGACCGTATCAATCCCGTGCATGTGGCCTTCGCACGGGGACAAGGACTCAAGAAACCATTTGAAGCTCTTTGACTCTGCCATAATGGACAATCTCTCCAGAAAATGAGTTGGGGATAGGGCGCACCCGTTCGGTCGGCAGAAGTCCTCGTTTCATTTCCACGATGGAAGGGTTTTTGGACTGAAGACGGGCAATGATGTAGTCTGCCGCAACGGAAGGGTGGAGGGTCTCACCACACGTAAAAATATCAACCGCTGCATACCCATGTTCCGGCCATGTATGGATGGTCAGATGGGACTCGGCAATCACCACCACGCCGCTGATACCGTAGGGACTGAATTTGTGAAACTTGGTCTCAATGATGGTTGCCTTTGCCTCTTGGGCGGCCGAGACCAGAATCTCTTCAATTTTTTTGACATCGTTCAAAATTTTGGTGTTACAGTTTTTTAGTTCCACCAACAAGTGCGTCCCTAAAGCGGTCAATCTATTTGCCTCCTTTTTTCAAGGTTTTAATAACAGGTGCCCAACATTTTGTTCCAGATAAGACCTCTCGCTCCCCTACATACCTTCGTGAGATGCTTAGGGGGCAATATATAGGATAGATATTTTCATTGTCAAGATAAATTATTATATTTCTAATTGTGTATTTCTCAGTCACAATATCAATAGGTTGCCGTTTCTGGATTGACGTTTGGATGTTCCGTTTGATCAGGTCGCCCCTGGCCGAAATTGATCGCAAGTGAATAATGCGAGATCCATTCCGAAAGGTCTTTTTGCCCCCGCTCCACAATTTTTCTGTTGCGTTCCACCCTGTTTTTTTCTGGCGTCGAGAGAGGGGGGAATAAACCAAAATTGATATTCATCGGTTGGAAGTGACGGGCATCACTTTCTGTAATATACTGAATCAGCGCGCCATGAGCGGTTGTAACGGGAGGTACCACCGGAGCGGTTCCATTCAACAAACGCGTGGCATTCAGGCCGGCCAGATAACCGATTGCGGCCGATTCGACATAGCCCTCGACCCCCGTCAATTGTCCGGCCATCAAGAGTGTGGAACATGAACGGAGTTGCAGGGTATTCAAAAGGAGACGCGGTGCGTTGATGAAGGTGTTCCGGTGAATGCTGCCGAGTCGAAGAAATTCTGCCTGCTCTAATCCTGGGATCATTCTGAAAATTCTTTTTTGTTCCGGCCATTTCATTTTGGTTTGGAAGCCGACCATGTTGTAGCAGGTGCCAAACCTGTTCTCGGCTCGCAATTGAACAACGGCAAACGGCTGTCTTTGTGTTTTTGGATTCATGAGACCCACCGGCTTCATCGGCCCAAAAAGCGGGGTCTGTTTTCCCCGTTCCGCAAGCACTTCAATGGGGAGACAATTTTCAAAATAAGAGATCTTTTCAAATGGCTTAAACGGCACCACCTCCGCCTTGACCATCGCATCATAAAACAAGTCATACTGCGCCGAATCGAATGGACAGTTCAGGTAATCGCCTTCCCCATCACGGTAACGAGATGCCCGAAACACGGTTTCCATATTGATGGATTCGGCATCCACAATCGGCGAGACCGCATCGAAAAATGAAAGGTGTTCGGCATGGGTGATCTCTCGAATGGAATGGGCCAAAGGGTCGGAGGTCAGCGGCCCGGTGGCAATAATCGCAATCGAATCTCGTGGAACATTTTTCACCTCTTCGTGAAGAATGGTAATATTCGGATGGCTGAAAATTTTATCGTGAATGTCCCGGGAAAAAATGTCACGATCAATCCCCAACGCCCCGCCGGCAGGGAGAGACGCCGCTTCTCCCGCAGAGAGAATGAGAGACCCGAGTCGGCGCATTTCATCTTTGAGCAGTCCGGGTGCGCTGATTGGATCAAGCGACCCAAATGAATTACTACAAACCAATTCGGCCAGGAGGCCTGTTTGATGTGCCGCAGTGGTTTGTGTCGGCCGCATCTCATACAAGGTAACGGAAATGCCGCGCTGGGCCGCCTGCCATGCCGCTTCCGATCCGGCCAATCCCCCGCCGACGACAATCAGTTTCTTCTGCATATGGATTCCTCCTTGGGATCAAGAACCGTCAGTTGCCGTGGTTGCGTATCAATCGGTTCGATAACCGTGATCTCGTCCCCGGATGCTGCACCGAGTTCCTTGAAGCGCCTCGCAGCGGGCAGAATCCTGTTTTCCAGCGATCCAACAGCGCTGTTGTACGCGCCGTTGGCTTTTGTGAGGCCGTTCCCGATGTCGGAAATATGCCCAGCCAGCGTTCTCATTCGTTCATAGAGTTGCTTACCCAACTCGCTGATGACCTGGGCGTTCTTGTCAATGTTCTCCTGCTTCCAACCGTAAGAAACGGCATGGAGAAGTGCAATAAGCGTGGTAGGCGTTGCCAATACAACACGTTTTTTCATGCCGTCCTCTATCAGCTGATGATCCGCGTCCGCCGCCGCTGCAAAGAAGGACTCCCCAGGGATAAACATCACGACAAACTCTGGCGCTTTATCAAACTGCTCCCAATAGGTCTTCGCGGATAAGGCCAACATATGCGATCGAATCTGTATGGCGTGGCGTGCCAAAGCATTCTTTCTTCCTTGCTCAGACTCCGCTGCAAGGGTATCAAGATACGCTTCAAGCGAAACCTTGGCATCCACAACGACTTCTCGTTCTGCGGGGAGATGGACGACCATGTCGGGGCGAATGCGCCCTTGGTCAGTTGAAACGCTTATCTGCTCGGTAAAGTCGCAGTGATCGGACATCCCTGCCAGCTCAACGACCCGCTTTAAGGTCATTTCACCCCACCTGCCGCGGATTTGTGGTGTTCTTAAAGCTGTGACCAGATTCGTGGTTTCTTTTTGAAGCTTTGCCTGGCTTTCCGAGAGTCCTTTTAAGTGCGATTCGAGAGTGGTATAGGCATGTTGGCGGGTGTTTTCTAGGGTGTGGACATGTTCCTCGAACATCTTCAGCGATTCGGCAAGCGGCTTTACCAACCCGTTGATCGCCGCCTCTCGTTTTCCGAGGTCACCCTTCGCTTCCATGAGTACCTTATCGAAACTTTCCTTGGCGAGAGACAAAAAGGCTTTGTTGCTGTTTTCAAGGGTGGTGCTTGCCAATGCTGTGAATGTATCCGTCAATTTTTCCTTGGCCTCCGAAAGAAGCCGTTTTTCGTCTTCGAGCCGTTGGACAAGCCCTTTCTTCTCGGTTTCTGCCCTGACTCTGGCCTCACTTTCAGATGATAATTGTACCCTGAGTTCCTGAAGGTCGATTTCCACTTTTCGGCACGCCTCTTCGGATTGCCTACGGACCACTTCTACAATCGCCCCTGCAGAAGCGGCTTTAGACTCCGCATCAGCGATCTTCTGGTTGGCATCTCCTGACCTGACAATAAGATCAGATTGGGCGCGTTTGCAAACGAGCCATGTCAGTCCGGACCCAACAAGCACTCCAGCCAAACCCCATCCGATATATTCCATAACGATACTCCTTTCCCCTTTCTTCCTCTTCCTTTCTTTTCGCTCCTTAAATATCTTTTTACAGCATATGAAGAAAAAAAGAAAGAAATCTCAGAAATGCCGCAATACTTGAGTCTGTTTAACATTGCTTTCAATGCAACTTGTTTTTATAATGCTCACATGAGATTCAGAGGGATTGCTCTACAGATGGTGTCGTTTCTCCTGTTCTGGCCTGCGCTTTCTGGTGCATTGGACGTGGCCCCCCGGATAACTGACAGAGAAATGATAGAAGGACTGACCCAAATTCGTGGAGACATCAAGAGATTGGATGACGGACAAAAAACCATTCTCAGAGAACTAGACAACCGGTTTACGGCTATGGACAAACGATTTGAAGCGACAGACAAACGGGTTGAATCGATAGACAAACGATTTGAATCGATAGACAAACGATTTGAATCGATAGACAAACGATTTGAAACCATTGAGATAAGTATCAATACGCAGTTTGATCGCCTTCACCAACTCATCTTGGGTGTTCTCGGCGCGTTTGTGGCTCTGTTTAGCGGTACGATCGGGTTTGCCCTTTGGGATCGGCGCACCATGATTCGGCCATTTGAAGTATTCGAAACAAAAGTGAAAGGGATGGAGCGTGACCTATCAGATAATAAAAAGGGGGTTACAGATCTGCTGGACGCGCTTCGCGCTTTAAGTCGGCGTGACGAGAAAGTGGCCGAGGTCTTACGCCAATTTCATTTATTGTAAAAAGATCACGTATCTTCCTTCAGTCGCCCCCAAACAACATTTCTCCCCTGATGAAAATAAACGAAATCTTCAAAAGTATTCAGGGGGAGTCTACCTACGCTGGCACTCCGTGCACCTTTATCAGGACCGCACATTGCAACCTCCGATGCCGTTGGTGCGACACCGCTTACGCCTTTCATGATGGAGAGGAACGGACACTGGATTCCATTTTGGACGAGGTCCGTCGGCTTGGATGTCAATGTGTTGAACTGACCGGAGGCGAACCACTCCTCCAGGAAGAAATCTACCCCCTCATGACCACATTGGTCGAATTGAACTATCAAGTCCTCATTGAAACGAGTGGAAGCCTCCCAATTGACCGAGTTGATCCACGTGTTACCATTGTCATGGATGTTAAATGTCCAGAAAGCGGCATGGATCAGATGACCTGCTGGGAAAACTTGCAGTGGCTTAAACCTCGTGACGAGGTGAAGTTTGTTATTGCCAACCGTAACGATTTTGAATGGGCAGAGTCGGTTCTCTCTGCGCACGCAAGCTTGAAGGGAAAAGCGATCCTCTTCTCCCCCGTGTTTGGTGAGATGGATCCGAGTCTGCTTGCAGAATGGATTCTTGCAGACAATCTCCCCGTCCGCATTCAACTTCAACTCCACAAATATATTTGGGACCCCTCCCTGCGAGGGGTTTAATCCCTATGGACATTCAAATCAAGAAAGATGCGGCGGTGCCTCATGATGGAGATGTCGTCATCATGGGACATTATCAAGGCACACCCCTTTCTCCCTCGCTTCGAACAGAGGACAAAAAGAGGGGTGGGGCCGTGCAATCGGCACTTCGTTCTGGAGAATTTGATGGACAATTCTTGAAAACAATTTGGGTTCGTTCTGCGTCTCTCCCCCACCTTGTTGTGGTGGGGCTTGGAAAGCGGTCGGAGGCTACCCCAGATCGTTTTCGGCAGACGATCGGCCATGCCGCAAAACAGGCCCGTGAATCCAGAATGAAAAGAGTGGTCATCCCGATCGGAAAAGCAGAACCCATCCCTGTTCGAATGGCGGTAGAGGGCACCCTGCTGGCTCTTTATCAATTTCACAAATACAAAAGTGATTTAGACAAAAAAAGGATAGATACAATCCTGTTGACTGTGGATCAGAAGACTCCTCTCTCTCCCATTCGAAAGAGAGTTGCTCTCGGACGCTGCATTGCGGAAGGGGTGAACTTTGTCCGTGACCTCTGCAACACCCCCTCCAATGAGATGACCCCCACGCGGCTCGCCGATGAAGCAAAGCGAATTGGCGCAGAACCATGTTGTTCTGTCGAAATACTAGAACGGGATGACATGAAACGACTTGGGATGGGGGGGCTGGTGGGGGTTGCCCGTGGGACATCGGAACCTCCTAAATTTATTGTCTTGGAATATAACGGTAGGGTTAAAAAGTCTGCCCCTGTGGTGCTCGTGGGTAAGTCGGTCACATTCGACTCCGGTGGCATCTCGCTGAAGCCGGCAGATCAAATGGAAAAAATGAAATATGATATGACCGGCGGGGCCACTGTTCTCGGCGTGATTCAAATCGTTGCCGCGATGAAATTACCCATTCGCCTGATCGGTATTCTACCCGCCACCGACAACATGCCGAGTGGCAGCGCAATCCATCCTGGCGACGTGGTGAAAATGCTCTCTGGAAAAACGGTCGAGGTGATCAACACCGATGCAGAGGGAAGACTCTGTCTTGCGGATGCCCTTTCATACGCAGCACGATATAAACCGGCGGTGATGATTGATCTGGCGACGTTGACTGGGGCTGCAACCATTGCGTTGGGACAACATGCAATCGCGTTGATGGGAAACAATCCGATCCTTTCGGCACAGATGGAGGAGGCGGGACGAAAGACCGGGGAACGGACGTGGGAGCTTCCACTCTGGGACGACTATTTTAATCAGATCAAGGGGGATATTGCCGACCTTAAGAACACAGGAGGAAGGCCGGCCGGAACGATTACCGCAGGGCTTTTTCTAAAACAGTTTGTCGGTAAGACCCCCTGGATTCATCTTGATATTGCGGGGACATCGTGGAATTCGGATAGCCCACAGCCTTATATCCCCAAGGGTGCGACAGGGGTAGGGGTACGATTATTGGTGGAATTTCTGAGTGCCCGTGCGTTCATATCTTAAGCGAAAGTGAGGTGGCAAGTCGCCAGAATGGCTAGCAGCCTGTCGGACTTTCCGCATTAAAAAGTCTCCAAAAAACACCGGATTACTCGTGAATTCAAGAAGAAGTCCGACAGGCTGCTAGAAATTCAAGGACGGGTGGTCACAGCGGACGCCATGCACACCCAACAGGACACGGCTCGTTACATCGTCGAGGAGAAAAAGGCCCATTACCTGTTTACGGTCAAATGGGTATCCCCTTCATGCACGTTCTGGTGACTTACCGTAAATAATGGAGCTGTAGGGTGCCGGGCCGACAGCAACCGATTGTTGAGCCAGGCGGTAGAAGAGTAATCCGCGGGTGTTTGATCGACGCCGGTTGAAGCGAAACGTAAATTCATCGAGGTAGTAATCAAGATGCTGCTGTTGAACACCGCCCTGAAGCGTACCGAGCAGCCAGCGTTTGAGAAGAGAGGCGACGTTATGAACGCGTGGCATGACTTCATGGGCCTGTTCGTCCCCGTTGCTGATGACCGTAATGTGATGCGGGTAGCCTACAGCCGGCAGACCCGCATAGCCTTTCCACCCGTCGGTGTGAATGACCGCGCCCGGCTCCACAGTCTCTCGGGTGAAGTCCAGAAGGCTTTTGGCGGATACATCCTTAACGCGTTTCAGTCGGATGCGGCCGATGGCGCGACCGTTTTTCTCTGCCGCGACCACGACGATGGACTTTTTCTCAATCTCGCGGCCCCGCTTGCCCTCTTCAGGGCCGCCAAGGTAGGTTTCGTCGACTTCAATCACGCCGGTCAGTCGATCCCGTCCCGGTCGTACCATGGCCCGGCGCAGCTTGTGCAGCCAAGTCCAAGCCGTTTCATAGCTCCCTAAGCCAAGCGCCCGCTGCAGACCCAGAGCGCTCATACCATTTTTCTGGCTGGTGATGAACCACATCGCAAGCAACCACGTACGCAACGGCTTGTGGGTGTTCTGGAACACGGTCCCCGCCGTCAGCGACGTACTACCGTCGCATGCCTTGCATCGAAACACACCGCGCACCGTCACCCAGGGCTCCCCGGCACCCCCGCAACGCTCGCAAATGAAACCGTTCGGCCAGCACAAGCGCCGGATGTAGTCACGGCACTGTGCCTCGGTCCGAAACCAGTCGTCCATTTCATCAAACGTGCGCGGATAATCGACACCCGGGGCCGGGCTGGCATTTTCCATGACAAGAGAATATCAGCCGTTCTCACGTGCGTCCAGGGGATACCCAGGGCTACGGCAAAGTGGTGAATAAGTTATTGTGATTCAAGTGTTTTAGTTCTTTGCTGGACTTTTAAAGTAGAATAGGCTATTCTTTGCGTATGGAAAGTTCGACCCTTCATACGCATCCTCCGAATTTCTCTTGTCTCAAGCAAGTAATCGTCCGACTGATTCTTCCATGCGAGCGTGAACGATGGGCAGCACTAAAGTGGACCCCTATGTCAAGACAGTTTTTCCATGAGTTTAAGTTATGCACGACACCTCATTCGCAACGGAACGGCGTTGCCCCGGTATTGCTTTTAACAGCACTCTTGATTTTTCCTCTTCCTCG
>Ga0209082_1000658_pt1 | contig 10837 bp, 7 predicted proteins | sample ColdCreekSource_FD_184127 | JGI IMG/M metagenome (GOLD analysis project Ga0209082, IMG submission 184127) | Groundwater microbial communities from Cold Creek, Nevada to study Microbial Dark Matter (Phase II) - Cold Creek Source (SPAdes) (version 3) | ecosystem: Environmental > Aquatic > Deep...
TAGCCAGATTAGATTTGGTCGAAGAAGCTAACAGAACCTGCGAGTGATTTTAAATTACCTCCAGCTTAGTTATCGTATTATTTACGCTAACCTTATCTCCCTCTCCCACACCTTTTTTCGTTCACCCGGACATCACAGATTTAACCACGTTGGGAAAACCAATATTTTCAGAGACTTTAAGCAACTCTTCTAGGCTTGTGGCATAAGCATATTTAGCAGTGCGAACACCCAATTTTTTAGCCGCTAATTCCCTAATGCGATCGCGATTCATGGTATGATTAGTGGCTGCCGCTGTCGGAATTACTGTAATGCCTCGTTGTTCAAATTCAATCAGTTTCTCGGTGCGAATTGCTTCAATTTCAGGCACGATAAAATCTGATTGGTACTTCTGTACCACTTGTTCTAAATCATCTCCATTGAGCATCGAAATAACTTCTGATGCGTCGGCTACCTGCATCGCTGGAGCATTAGCATAGCGGTCTACAGCCACGACAAAGTTACCTAGACGTTGAGCAGCGATCGCAAATTATTTACCTAGTTCTCCTGAACCAAGCAGCATGATTTTTTGGGGTAATTTAATATTTTGCATTAATATTTTTGGGCAAAAGTGCGATCGCTTTTTGTTTTTTATTTATTTTTCAGCAGAAACGACGAGAGGCTGTTCAGAAATTTCGACAATTGTTTCTTTACCAAAAGTCAAACTATTGTCAACACAATCGACGATAATTTTGTCTCCCTCAGTAAAAGTATTGTCTAGAATTTTGGTAGCAATGGGATTTTGCAACTCCCTTTGAATTGCCCGTTTCAGAGGGCGCGCACCATAAGCTGGATCGTAACCGACAGTGACAATGCGCTCTTGAGCCGCAGGAGATAACTCGATGGTTATTTTTTGTTCCTTGAGTAAGCGTTGTATCCCTTCGATTTGAATACTGACTATCTGCTTCAACTCTTCTCTTTTCAAACCGTGGAAAATAATTAAGTCGTCAATGCGATTCAAAAATTCAGGGCGAAAATGGCTTCTGAGTGATTCAGTTACCTGCTTATAAATACGCTCATAGTCTTGATCTTCTCCCTTGACGTTAAGGATATGTTCGCTACCAATGTTACTAGTCATCACAATAATGGCGTTGCGGAAGTCTACAACCCTACCCTGAGAGTCGGTGATTCTGCCATCATCCAGAACCTGTAACAAGATATTAAATACGTCTTTGTGTGCCTTTTCTACTTCATCCAATAAGACCACACAATAGGGGCGACGGCGTACGGCTTCTGATAATTGCCCCCCTTCTTCGTAGCCGACATATCCAGGAGGCGCACCAACTAAACGAGATACGGCGTGTTTTTCCATATACTCAGACATATCGATCCGCACCATTGCCTCTTCAGTATCAAAGAGGAATGATGCCAAAGCTCTCGCTAATTCCGTTTTACCAACTCCCGTAGGTCCCATAAACAGAAAAGAGCCAATTGGTCTACCAGGGTCTTTCATGCCAGCCCTAGCACGACGAATGGCAGCCGAAACCGCTTCTACAGGCTCTTGCTGTCCGATAACTCGCTTGTGGAGATGCCCTTCTAGTTGAAGTAGCTTTTGTTTTTCCGATTCTAAAAGTCGATTAACTGGCACTCCTGTCCAATTGGCGACAATTTCAGCAATATCAGATTCAGTTACTTGTTCTCTGAGTAAAGCCGCGCCGTGGGATTGAGTATCGATTAACTTGGTTTCTTTTGATTCTAAATCTCGCTGTAAGGTTTCTAGTCTGCCATATTTTAATTGAGCAGCTTTTTCATGATCGTAGGCTCTTTCGGCCTGATCAAGTTGTAAACGTATTTTTTCTTCCTCTTCTTTTAAAGCATTGATTTCATCTAAAAGTTGTTTTTCCGATTGCCATTGAGAAGCGAGTCCACTTTGCTTAGTTTTAAGCGTGTCAATTTCAGCTTTGATTTTGCTGAGTCTTTCTTTAGCAGCGCGATCTACAGTGAACATACCAGGACGCTGGCTTTCTCCTGTTAGAGATACTTTTTCCATCTCTAACTGCATAATACGACGGTCAATATCTTCTAATTCTGTTGGCTTAGAAGTAATCTCCATCTTTAATTTTGCCGCCGCTTCGTCCACAAGATCGATTGCTTTGTCGGGTAAAAATCGCTCAGTAATATAGCGTTGGGATAATGTTGCCGCTGCTACTAAAGCCGAATCGGTAATGGTTACACCGTGATGGACTTCATATCTTTCCTTGAGTCCCCGCAAAATTGAAATTGTATCTTCCACCGAAGGCTGCTTGACATATACCTGTTGAAAACGCCTTTCTAAAGCAGGGTCTTTTTCGATGTGCTTGCGATATTCATCTAGGGTAGTTGCCCCAATACAGCGCAATTCACCCCGCGCCAACATGGGCTTGAGCAAGTTTCCTGCATCCATCGCACCAGAACCTTCTCGCCCGCCTGCACCAACTACAGTATGTAGTTCATCAATAAATAGTACGATTTGTCCGCTTGACTCGGTTACTTCTTTTAAAACTGCTCGCAGACGCTCTTCAAATTCACCGCGATATTTCGCCCCTGCAATTAGGCTACCCATATCTAGAGAAATTAACTGACGATTTTTTAAAGATTCGGGAACATCCCCGTGGATGATCCGTTGGGCTAATCCTTCAGCGATCGCAGTTTTCCCAACTCCAGGCTCACCAATCAATACAGGGTTATTTTTAGAACGACGAGACAAAACTTGAATAACGCGGCGGATTTCTTCGTCACGACCAATTACGGGGTCTAGTTTTCCTGCTTTTGCCTGTTCGGTTAAATCCCGTCCGTATTTTGTTAAAGCCTGATATTGTTCTTCTTGGTTTTGCTTGGTTACTTTTTGTGTACCCCGAATTGATTTAATTATCTTTTCTAAATCTTGGGGATCTAAATTAAAAGTGCGGAGGGTTTTTTTGCCAACACGATTGTCCTCGGCAAAACCCATTAAGATATGTTCTACCGAAATAAATTTATCTTCCCAACTACTGCGGCAAGTCTCGGCACGGTCCAGCATCTTATCTAAGTTAATACCTAGATATAGTTGAGACGAGCCTGTTTTTGGCTGACGATTGGTAAAGACTTCTAGCTGTTGTTTCAAACGAGCAGGATCGACATCGGCTTTATCTAAAATAGTTTTAGCTAGACCTTCTTGTTCCAAAGATGCCAAAATTAGATGCTCTACCTCTAAGTTTTGATTTTGAAATAATTTGGCAATTTCTTGTGATTTAACGATCGCATCCCAGGCTTGTTCCGTAAACTTACTTTGATCGGTAGGCTGCATATTTTGGACTAATATAGAGTTTTTTATACTAATAGTTTTAGTGCTTAGTATAGCAACGGCTGAGGTACTAAGGTTAGTTGAAGATCAGCTTGCTTGAGCTAGAGGTAAAACTTTTGACTTTTGACATTGTCCCCCAGGGATGTCCTGCACTTGGAAGATTAATCGCGATGTCAAAAAACACTATAAGTTTAATTAACTAACCTTTTTAGTATTTAAATTGACCTAAAACTACTTTTATACAACTTTTGAATTTTAGAAAGTAGTTGCTCAAAAATAGAATTGTTACTTGAGTTATTGGGGTCTAATTCTTGCATTTGAGTTAGTAATTCAGCTTCTTCCGTCGCAATATCTCCGTCACTATAGACTAAGGTGCTGATTGCCGATAACAAGTTATGATAATTTTCCAAAGTAGGATTAGCACCTAAGTATTGTTCTAGTAATCGATAACATTCCGTATTGGATGTTGGTTTAGTATTCGATAATAATTCTTGTATTTCAGCTTCATTCCCTAAACCTTGCTCCGTTGCTATTTTATGTAAATATTTCTTCTCTTCAGATTGCACCTCCCCATCAATCCAGGCGATCGCAATTAGAATCTGGAATAGCTGTCTGTTATTGTCTCTAGTCAATTGCGACATTTCTTTTTTCCTCTACTTTGACTACGATCTAATCTTAATCTTAAGAATAAAACACTTGAAGTTTTCTCTCTCAAAACTAAAACAAAACAATCAACTTTACTGAGATTTACTTGATTTCTCAACAATAATTCAAAATTGTCTAGCGGTTAACGGACATTTTCTCCGATAATATAGACGAAATTATTAAGGATAGGAATTTCCGACGATTGATTATGAAAATTATTGATTCCAAGGGAAGGTTATTTGGTAAATTAAGCATTCTTGATCTGGCTGCTGCCTGCGTAATCCTGTTAGTCGTTGTCGGTATTTTCTTTTTCCCAGGTACACCTTTGACTAGGGGTATTATCGCTCAAACGAAACTACAGCCAATTGAAGTGGAAGTTTTGGTAAGGGGATTAAGCGTATCAGATTATGATGGTCTGGTGAAAGAATTTGAAAAACAGAAAAGGGCTGAGATCATTATTCGCAATCAACCAGCAGGAACAGTAGAAATTATCGCCGCCAGACCCTTACCCAGAACAACTCCAGTACCTCAGCCAGATGGCACAGTCAAAGCTCTGCCAGATCCGCGTCCAGAAATAAATATGATTAGAGATATAGTTCTAACTTTGGGCGGTAAAGCAGAAATTACTGACAGTGGTGTTGTTTTAGGTAGAAGCCAAAAAGTGAAAATAGGCTCATCTATTCAATTGCAAGGTAATATTTATGACTTCAATGGCAGTGTAGTTGCAGTAAAAGCTAAAAACTCATAAAAAGCTATAAGCTATAAGCCGCAGGTAATTCTTATAGCCTAGAGCTTATAGCTATTGAAAGGCTTTTCAATCTTTATTTAACTTAATTCCAGCCTAGATTATCTTTACTTGTTATCTTTACTTGCGATCGCATTATTCATGCCTATCCGCATTCGTCAGCACGTCAATCCCCTCAGCAGCAGATTTCAGCAACCTTTAGCAGTAACTGATTGGAGTCAAATATATCAATCATGCGATCGCTCGTTACATTTAGATATTGGCTGCGCGAGGGGGCGATTTTTACTGCAAATGGCTCAACTACAACCAGAAAAAAACTTTCTGGGTATTGAAATTCGTCAACCTTTAGTCATTGATGCTAATCACAAAAGAGATGAGTTGGGATTAACTAACCTGCACTATCTTTCTGGCAACATGAACAGTTCAGCCTTAATCCTGCTTGAATCCTTCCCTGTTAATACCTTTAACACGATCACAATTCAATTTCCCGATCCCTGGTTTAAGAAAAAACATAATAAGCGTCGAGTCGTTCAACCAGAGTTAGTTGATATTTTAGTCAACTACTTAATTGAGGGTGGAACAGTATTTTTACAATCAGATATAGAAGAGGTGGCAAGGGAAATGCGCGATCGCTTTGCCGCAAATTCTTTACTAATTCAACAGCATTCAGAAACTTGGTTAGCTACTAATCCTCTATCAGTAGCAACGGAAAGAGAACAATACGTTCTTGCTGATAATTTACCTGTCTATCGAGTTTTATTTAAAAAATCTGCAACATCGCATTTTAGAGATTGAGCGATTAAACAAACCTCATACTTAAGTCTAACCAGTGCGATCTAGTAATTGGCGCACTGCTAGAAATATAATCAACTCCAGTTTCGGCTACAGTGCGAATTGTCTCTAAAGTAATATTCCCCGACGCTTCAATTTTGACTCTCTTACTCGTATTACGAATTATCTCTACTGCCTGAACCATTTTTTCTGGAGACATATTATCCAGCATGATAATATCGACACCATACTGTAAAGCTGCTTTCACTTCTTCCAGATTGCTTGTCTCGACCTCGATACTCAAAGGATAAGCAATATTATTACGCAGCAGTGCGATCGCTTTATCAATACCCCCTACCGCTTGAATATGATTATCTTTAATCATCACAGCATCATCCAATCCCATTCGATGATTAATCGCTCCCCCGACTCTCGTGGCATATTTTTCTAAGACTCTTAAACCAGGAGTCGTTTTTCGCGTATCTACTAATTTTGCTGGTAAGTCACCTATTTTCTCTACATAACTACGAGTTGCTGTAGCAATCCCACTCAAGCGCATTGCTAAATTCAAAGCCACCCTTTCACCCGTTAATAAAGCTGATCTACTTCCTTCTAAAGTTGCGATCGTAGTTTCCGATGAGCAAAATCCACCTTCTTTTACAGCAGGAAGGAAATCAATATCTTTGTCTAATAACTTAAATACTCTTGCGGCTATAGGTAATCCTGCAACGACTCCATCTTCTTTTACTACCCAGACAGCCTTATTAATCGTTGTTTCACCACCAAAACCAAATAAACCTTGTGTTGTACAGTCTCCTCTACCAATATCTTCTAATAACCAATCTTGCAAAAGGCGATCGATAATCAAGGGGGAAGGTAAGCTAATCATAAATACTTAAGTAAGGAATTAAATTAAATAAAGCAGGGAAGCTCAGAAAACAAATCAACGAGCCCAAACCTTTATTTGGCAGTAGTTCAAAGCACCGAAGAAAAAAACTCCCAAAAAAGGGGTTGACTTTTCTAAGTAGAGTGGTTATATTGGTAAATGCGCGGTTGAGAGAGCCAAAAGCTCCCAACAACGCCTCGAACCTAGACAAATCAATAGTTTGACGAAATTTTAAAACACTACTTTTAGGATTAAACACAATTAAAATCCATCCCCAAGTAAAAAGTTAGTTGAAGCTATGGTTTCAATCAACTAATTTTACATAAGGATAACAAAAAAACAGAGTCACTAAAATCAAAACAAAACATTGAATGAAGAGATTCATCATGGAGAGTTTGATCCTGGCTCAGGATGAACGCTGGCGGTATGCCTAACACATGCAAGTCGAACGAATCTTTCGAGATTAGTGGCGGACGGGTGAGTAACGCGTGAGAATCTGCCTTCAGGATGGGGACAACAGTTGGAAACGACTGCTAATACCCAATATGCCTATGGGTGAAAATAATTTGCCTGAAGAGGAGCTCGCGTCCGATTAGCTAGTTGGTGGGGTAAAAGCCTACCAAGGCAGCGATCGGTAGCTGGTCTGAGAGGATGAGCAGCCACACTGGGACTGAGACACGGCCCAGACTCCTACGGGAGGCAGCAGTGGGGAATTTTCCGCAATGGGCGAAAGCCTGACGGAGCAATACCGCGTGAGGGAGGAAGGCTCTTGGGTTGTAAACCTCTTTTTTCAAGGAAGAACAAAATGACGGTACTTGAAGAATAAGCATCGGCTAACTCCGTGCCAGCAGCCGCGGTAATACGGAGGATGCAAGCGTTATCCGGAATCATTGGGCGTAAAGCGTCCGCAGGTGGCTATTCAAGTCTGTTGTTAAAGACTAGAGCTCAACTCTGGAAAGGCAATGGAAACTGTGTAGCTAGAGTATGGTAGGGGTTGAGGGAATTCCCAGTGTAGCGGTGAAATGCGTAGATATTGGGAAGAACACCAGTGGCGAAGGCGCTCAACTGGGCCATAACTGACACTCAGGGACGAAAGCTAGGGGAGCGAAAGGGATTAGATACCCCTGTAGTCCTAGCTGTAAACGATGAACACTAGGCGTTGCTTGTATCGACCCGAGCAGTGCCGTAGCCAACGCGTTAAGTGTTCCGCCTGGGGAGTACGCACGCAAGTGTGAAACTCAAAGGAATTGACGGGGGCCCGCACAAGCGGTGGAGTATGTGGTTTAATTCGATGCAACGCGAAGAACCTTACCAGGACTTGACATGTCGCGAATCTTTAGGAGACTAGAGAGTGCCTTAGGGAGCGCGAACACAGGTGGTGCATGGCTGTCGTCAGCTCGTGTCGTGAGATGTTGGGTTAAGTCCCGCAACGAGCGCAACCCTCGTTCTTAGTTGCCATCGATTAAGTTGGGCACTTTAGGAAGACTGCCGGTGACAAACCGGAGGAAGGTGGGGATGACGTCAAGTCAGCATGCCCCTTACGTTCTGGGCTACACACGTACTACAATGGTTGGGACAAAGGGCAGCGAGCTCGCGAGAGTAAGCCAATCCCATCAAACCCAGCCTCAGTTCAGATTGCAGGCTGCAACTCGCCTGCATGAAGGAGGAATCGCTAGTAATCGCAGGTCAGCATACTGCGGTGAATTCGTTCCCGGGCCTTGTACACACCGCCCGTCACACCATGGAAGTTGGCCACGCCCGAAGTCGTTACCCTAACCGTTCGCGGAGGGGGATGCCGAAGGCAGGGCTGGTGACTAGGGTGAAGTCGTAACAAGGTAGCCGTACCGGAAGGTGTGGCTGGATCACCTCCTTAAAGGGAGACCAAGCCGTGAAGTAAAGACTGATATTATGTCTTACCCTCACAGGTCAAACCAAGGTCGGTTCAAAAATGGAAGTAAAAGACTGTCAAACTAATTGTTAGGGTTCAAACTCTCTAACCAAGAGAAAAGATTTGAGTACCAAACAAGGGCTATTAGCTCAGGTGGTTAGAGCGCACCCCTGATAAGGGTGAGGTCCCTGGTTCAAGTCCAGGATGGCCCACCATCAAACATTGAGCATTAAACATTTGTCATTGAACAGTAAGAAAGCTGTTAAATGGTCAATGTTAAATGATAAATGAAAAAGGGGGTATAGCTCAGCTGGTAGAGCGCCTGCTTTGCAAGCAGGATGTCAGCGGTTCAAATCCGCTTACCTCCACCACCGGAAGGATAGTAAGTAGAGAGAAAAAATAAAATTCAGCACTGTCATGACTACGGAAAGAAGTAGAGTGAGGATGCTGGAGTTTAAGACTTCAGAGAAGAACCTTGAAAACTGCATAATATCTAGAAACAACAAACGGAAACTCAAGTCGAAAGATGAGAAAGGAAGTTGGTTGGTGATAGAGCCAAGAACTAAAGTAAGAAATTAATTTAGGTAAATTTAACTAAGGCGTGAACGAAAGTTCACAAACTAGTCCAAGTAGTAGAGAAAAACAAAAAGTCAGGTAAACTGACGAATGGTCAAGCTACAAAGGGCTAACGGTGGATACCTAGGTACACAAAGGCGAAGAAGGACGTGGTGACCGACGAAATGTCTCGGGGAGTTGGAAACAAGCATTGATCCGAGAGTGTCCGAGATGGGGAAACCCAAATGAACGACCTGCTGAATATATAGGCAGGAGCGAGCGAACCCAGCGAACTGAAACATCTTAGTAGCTGGAGGAAGAGAAAGCAAAAGCGATTTCCCCAGTAGCGGCGAGCGAAAAGGAAACAGCCTAAACCATAAACTTCGGTTGATGGGGTAGTGGGACAGTCAGACGGACTATGAAAGTTAGACGAAGCAGTTGAAAGCTGCACCAGAGGAGGTGAAAGTCCTGTAGTCGAAAGCGGAAGTAGCCAGACTGAATCCCGAGTAGCACGGAGCCCGTGGAATTCCGTGTGAATCAGCGAGGACCACCTCGTAAGGCTAAATACTAATGTGTAACCGATAGCGAATAGTACCGCGAGGGAAAGGTGAAAAGAACCCCGGCGAGGGGAGTGAAATAGAACATGAAACCGTTAGCCTACAAGCAATTAAAGCACGATTAAACGTGTGATAGTGTGCCTGTTGAAGAATGAGCCGGCGACTTACAGGTTGTGGCAGGTTAAGGAGGAATTATCCGAAGCCAAAGTGAAAGCGAGCCTGAAGAGGGCGTATATTGTCACAATTTGTAGACCCGAACCCGGGTGATCTAACCATGTCCAGGATGAAGCTTGGGTAAAGCTAAGTGGAGGTCCGAACCGACTGGCGTTGAAAAGCCAGCGGATGAGGTGTGGTTAGGGGTGAAATGCCAATCGAACCCGGAGCTAGCTGGATCTCCTCGAAATGTGTTTAGGCGCAGCGGTAAGTGAACTTATTAGGGGGTAAAGCACTGTTTCGCTAAGGGCTGCGAGAGCGGTACCAAAGTGAGACAAACTCAGAATACCTAATAAAATTTTACCAGTAAGACGGTGGGGGATAAGCTTCATCGTCGAAAGGGAAACAGCCCAGACCACCAGCTAAGGTCCCCAAGTACACACTAAGTGAGAAAGGAGGTGGGAGTGCATAGACAACCAGGAGGTTTGCTTAGAAGCAGCAATCCTTGAAAGAGTGCGTAATAGCTCACTGGTCTAGCGCTCCTGCGCCGAAAATGAACGGGGCTAAGTGTGTCACCGAAGCTGTGGACTATAGATTTATCTGTAGTGGTAGAGGAGCGTTCTGTATAGGGAGAAGCATTAGCGGCAAGCAGATGTGGACAGTACAGAAGTGAGAATGTCGGCTTAAGTAGCGAAAATATATGTGAGAATCATATACCCCGAAAGCCCAAGGATTTCTTCGGAAGGCTCGTCCGCGAAGAGTTAGTCGGGACCTAAGGCGAGGCCGAAAGGCGTAGTCGATGGACACAAGGTAAATATTCCTTGACTATTCTGTGGGAGTCATAAACGGGACGCATAAAAAATAACCACACCCTGAATGGATTGGGAGTCTTCAATAGAAGATGAGTGGTAAAGATAGTGCCAAGAAAAGCGTTTATGGTGATGAAAGCAGAGTACCCGTACCCGAAACCGACACAGGTGGGCAGGTAGAGAATACTAAGGGGCGCGAGATAACTCTCTCTAAGGAACTCGGCAAAATGACCCCGTAACTTCGGGAGAAGGGGTGCCACCGAGAGGTGGTTGCAATAAAGAGGCCCAGGCGACTGTTTACCAAAAACATAGGTCTCTGCCAACTCGAAAGAGGATGTATAGGGGCTGACGCCTGCCCAGTGCCGGAAGGTTAAGGAAGTTGGTCAGGGCTGCGTGCAGCTTGAAGCTAGCGACTGAAGCCCCGGTGAACGGCGGCCGTAACTATAACGGTCCTAAGGTAGCGAAATTCCTTGTCGGGTAAGTTCCGACCCGCACGAAAGGCGTAACGATCTGGGCGCTGTCTCGGAGAG
>Ga0209082_1000661_pt1 | contig 10819 bp, 8 predicted proteins | sample ColdCreekSource_FD_184127 | JGI IMG/M metagenome (GOLD analysis project Ga0209082, IMG submission 184127) | Groundwater microbial communities from Cold Creek, Nevada to study Microbial Dark Matter (Phase II) - Cold Creek Source (SPAdes) (version 3) | ecosystem: Environmental > Aquatic > Deep...
GCCCGACCATGGAAGTCATCGAGCTGGAGCGATTAGGTTTGCTCAATGCAGCCATTTTGGAGCATGGCGAGCCGGTTATGTTTTCACTGGACTTGAAGCTGCCAGATACGACAGGCGTATCCGGCGTACGCCAGTTGAAAAATATGTATCCTTTGATTCCTTTGGCAGTGCTGTCTGCATCGCCCTCAGGCGATTGGGAGGCCCATTGCCTAGAGGCTGGGGCAGACATTTATATTGAAAAATCTGCTGGCGCAACAGAAATTGGCGCAGCCCTCAAGGGCTTACTGTTAGCGGATGACAGCTTTGAAGAAACGCAAGTGCCTGGACAAAAGCTATCGAAACGCCAAAACCAATTGTTGCTATTGCTCAATAAGGGTTTGAGTAACAAAGATATAGCAGAAGATTTGGGTATCAATGAGCACACGGTCAAAGTGCATTTGTGGCGTTTGTTCCGTCGCATTGATGTGAAAAGCCGCACTCAGGCGATTTTCTATGCGCGTCAGCAGGGTTTGTTGCCACCGTAATTTATGGCAGTTGTGTCACGCCAGCGTAGGTATTTCAATACAAAATACGCTGCCGCGACCAACAACAGAGCGCATCGAAAATTTGAATTCTAAAGGTTCACACAATCGGGCGACGATCGATAAGCCTAAACCAAAGCCGTCACTTGTCCCTGAGTGGCTGGGCGACTTGTAAAACTCTCGGAAAACAGCTTCCTGTTGATCTTCGGCTATGCCCACGCCGGTATCCCATATTTCAAAGCGAAGACCTTGCTTTGTTTGACGACATGCCACTAAAACGCCGCCCTTGTCTGTAAATTTGATGGCGTTCATCACCAAATTTCCCAAAATGCGTTTCAATAACTGGTGGTCAGTGTAAATGTCCAATCGTTTGCTACGCAGGCGCAGCGTTAGTTTTCTAGCTTGTGCTGCGGGGTGGTATTGCAAATCAAGTTCACGAAAAAGCTCAGGTATATGAACATTGGTTTTATTGACAACAATTTGACTTGACTCAATACGCGCCAAATCAAACAAACTGTCAAACATATTTAGCACAGACTTTGTCGCCAAACAAACCTTATCTGAAATCTGCGCCACATTGTCAGGTTCAGACTTAAGCATGCTTGCATACATTTCAAGCGCCAACACGGGCTGCCGAATATCGTGTGCCGCACTTGCCAGCAGCCGATTTTTCGTCGCAACTGCTTGGTTAGCGCGTGCTGTTTGTGCTTTGAGAGAGGCTATCAGCTTCTCATTGCCTTTGAGTAACTTCAAACCATGCATATGGGCGTTGTGCATCTTAGCGCCTGCCGTGGTAATCAAACGCCAAAAAAGCAGTAAAAGCGGCACAGCAACATACACCATGGACGCCAACGCAGCTTGAGTATTAATCACACAACGGACCAACATACCCAACAAGAGGGTAAGAATCATGGTGTTGATGAACAGCTTCATTGTCTTTAAATGAGGCGAATAGCTGGTCGTACTGTGCAAACCGATGCCCGCCAAAATGAGCCAACAAATCACTTGGTCACCCATGGAAGCTTGGCTAAAAAACAGCCAATCAAGCAAGCTCCATAAAAAAGCAGACATAAACCACGTCCATGAATGCGTATCTCTGAACTTAAGCTGTGCCGCATCCCCGGCTTTATAAACATGTTGCATGTATTGCGACGAAAGCCACCATCTGTAAGAAATGAATGCAGTAGAGACAACTGTCCATGCATATAAACCAGGCAGGTAAACGCTGTCGCGAAGTAAGGCAAAAATCAGTGGAATAACAAACAGCGTGATGATCTGCGTCTGCCGCTGCATGGGCATAAACGTACGGATGCTCTCGGCTTCAAACCATAATGTATCCGCCGCTGCAACAGCTGCATGCGCAGGCAAGCTCGCTCCTTGGGAATGATCCGTAACTTGTTGTTGCATGGCAGTAATTTCTGGTTGCATCATTACAGTCTACCAAGTTACGACTCATTCCAGCGACACGATTGAATATAAAGCGACGGTTATAGATAAATAATGTTGCATCTTCAGCCTTTGTTGAAACTTTAGTATCAGCATCGATGGGCTGACTGAATGGGAATTGAATACCAGTATGTTTGAATTTGTAAACAATTGTTTATAAACCCTGAAAATGCTTTTATCTCGTGCTGTAAGTGGCATTTGGCCATGCGCCTTGCCTTGCAAAAGGAATTGATTGATGTGATTATTTATTTGCATTCATCAACTACTTGGACTTAACCATGTCAATTGCAAGCCATCTAAACCCCACTTCTGCATCGATTCAAATTAACCCTCACATTTCGCAATCTGCTTCAGAAAACCGCAGCAAGCATATTTCTAACGCCGTCGGTTTGGCCTTCCCTTGGGTAACAGGGCTTTTATTAATTGCCTTCACACCTGCCGAAATTGTTCCCACTTGGTTTGCTTGGAATTTAGAGATGCTCTTCGTCACCCTCAGCTCTATCGGCCTAGGCATTGGCTTTCACCGCCATTACACACACCACGCCTTCAAAACATCTAAAGCCGGCAAAATGGTGCTCGGCATCATGGGCACTTGGACCATGCAAGGCTCCATCACCAGCTGGGTGGCTGACCACAGACGCCACCACCGCTTTGCCGATCAGCAGTTTGACCCCCATTCGCCTTGGGCGGACGACAACGGCCCCATCACCAACCGCTTAGCAGGTTGGTGGCATGCCCATGTGGGTTGGAAGTTCAAAGGCGCGGTGTCTGATGAAAAGCGTTATGTCCCCGATTTGTTGAAAGACCCCGTCGCTGTATTTTTGACGCGATACTACTGGCCAGTCGCCATTTCTGGTTACTTGCTACCAGGCGCATTGGGCTGGATGTATGGCGGCTGGCAAGAATGTGCAACTTGTTTGTTATGGGCAGGCTGCTTCCGCGCAATTGTTTTACAACAGTTTGAAGGCATTGCTAATTCGCTGACGCATTTGTTTGGCTCAAAAGTTGAAGGCAGCCAAGACGAAAGCCGCAATAATATGGTGATTACATTTGTGCTTTTGGGCGAAGGCTTGCACAGCTACCACCACCAAAATGCCACGGTTGCTGTGAACCAGCCTTCCAAATTTGATGCTTTTGGTCACATGATTATGTTTTGCGAACGCTTCGGTCTGGTTTGGGACCTCAGAAAAGGCAAACCCGCAACCATCGCCGCTACGCCAACATCGCAAGCTGGTTTAACTGGGGCTGTTACAATTTAATTGCGACAAATTAAATACAGCAAACACCGGAGAAGTGGCAGAGTGGCCGAATGTACCTGACTCGAAATCAGGCGTAGGGTCAAACCTACCGTGGGTTCGAATCCCACCTTCTCCGCCACAATTTAGCCACCTGAAACGCAAGCTTACCTCACACGCACACCAAGATGCTTTGGATTGATACACATTGCCATCTTGATGCGTCGGAGTTTGACGGTTTGGCCGACAAAATACGTGCCTCAGCAGCTGCTAAAAACATAGCAAAATGTGTTTACCCAGCCGTTCACCCCTTTAACTTCCAAGCTGTACGCGAGTTGGCGTATGCGCACGGCGATGGATATGCGCTTGGTATTCATCCGCTGTATGTGAAAGACGCGCCTGAAGCTGACTTGGCGCTCTTAGATACCGAACTGGCGCTACGCTTCGCTGACCCCAGACTGGTCGCAGTGGGTGAAATCGGCTTAGATTTCTTCGTTCCCGAACTCAAAATTAGTCCATTGCGCGAAAAGCAAATCCATTTTTACCGTGAGCAGCTGAAATTGGCGAAAAAGTACGATTTGCCAGTGGTCGTTCATGTCCGTCAATCGGCAGATATATTGCTGAAAGGCTTGCGGGATATTGCTGCTCAAAACTACCGATGGCGCGGCATTATTCACGCCTTCAATGGCAGCCAAGCCCAAGCAGCTGCGTTCATCAAACTCGGTTTCAAGCTGGGTTTTGGCGGCGCGATGACGTTTGAACGAGCTCTACAACTGCGCCATTTGGCTGCAACTTTGCCTCTTGAAGCCCTCGTTTTAGAAACCGACGCACCCGACATACCACCGCATTGGCTGTATAAAACCGCAGCACAGCGTGCCGCTGGCGAGCCGCAAGGCCGCAACGAGCCCGCCCAGCTGCCGTGTATCGGGCAGGTGCTGGCTGACTTGCGGTGTATCAGCTTAGAGACTCTGTCACAGGCGGTTTGGGACAATTCTTTAGCGGCGCTGCCTAAAATTAAAGAATTGTTGTAATGCTTTTGCCACAAGTTTTTGCTATAAAAATGGTAGCAAATTTAGAGGCTTAAAAATGGCTATAGCCGGCGTATTTTTTGCCTAAGCAGCTATTAAAAACATAGTAAAAATCAATATAACAATATGAAAAAAACGACAAAAACAACAGAGCTACCAGAGGTTAACTTCAGCGACTATGGCGATGTGCGCTGTTTGCACTTGGGGACTGAGTGGATTCAGGGCAGCATGCTGATTGATTCACCGTTTGAAATTGAGCTGGAGTACGTGCAGCGCATGATGGCGTGGCTGCTGTTTATTGACGCGGCCAGTGTACCTAAGCGCCGTTCCATGCAGCTGGGGCTGGGCGCGGCGACTTGTACCAAGTTTTGCTTTAAAAAGCTGCGTATGCAGACAACGGCAATCGAAATCAACCCACAAGTCATCACTGCTTGCCGTTTGTGGTTCAAGCTGCCTCCCGACGATGCCAAATTAGAGGTAGTGTTGGCCGATGCTGCGTTAGAAATTCAAAAACCGAAGTGGCAGGGTCAAATTGATGCCTTGCAGGTTGATTTGTATGACCACGAAGCAGCCGCACCTGTGCTGGACAGTGCCCAGTTTTATGCCCATTGCCGAGATTTATTGACGGATGATGGGGTGATGACCGTGAATTTATTTGGCCGCTCGTCTAGTTATCAAAGCAGTGTCGACAAAATCACTGAGGCCTTTGACGCGGGCACAGGAAAGGCAGCGGTGTGGGCTTTTAAGCCTACCCGCGAGGGCAATACCATTGTTTTGGCGCAGCGCACTGCAACGACGCCTAAGCGTGAGGCGCTGATGGCGCGGGCAGAGGTCATTCAAACCAAATGGGGCTTGCCTGCAACAAAGTGGTTACGGGTGTTTAAACAGTTGTAAAAATTCGAGTACGTCAAAATTCCACATTGCAAAACGTTTTTTTGCGCTTTAAAAGAAAAAAGACCTAAAAACTCGGGGAAACCCTATATTTTTAGGCGAATGACACCAAACTTACTAGGGGATAATTCTCTGGTCGAAACTTTTGGGGTACGAATATGGCAATTAAAAGCCAAAAAGACTTTTTTTCTGGGCTGTTGTTCACGGCAGTCGGCGTCGCTTTTGCATGGGGTGCTACCAATTACAGCGTGGGTACAGGCGCTCGTATGGGGCCAGGCTACTTTCCGTTAATTTTGGGTATCTGTATGGCTCTTTTGGGTTCGGTCATCACTTTCAAATCACTGGTTGTTGAACCTGCTGATGGTGCTGGCGACAAGATTGGCTCATTTGCATGGAAACCCCTGTTTTACATCATTGCCGCGAACTTGGTTTTTGGTCTTTCAATCGGCGGTCTACCAAGTATCAAACTGCCAGCCATGGGCTTGATTTTTGGTATTTTTGCCTTGACGTTCATCGCCAGCAAAGCGGGTGAAGAGTTCAAGTTCAAGGAAGTCGCTATTTTGGCGGTCATCCTTAGCCTCATGAGCTATGCTGCATTTATTTTGCTGCTGAAGTTGCAATTCCCTGTGTGGCCAGCGTTTTTGACCGCTTAATAATTATTAAATATAGAAACTGGATATAAATCATGGAATTATTTAATAACTTAGCGCTCGGTTTTGGCGTTGCGTTCACGCCAATTAACTTGATGTACGCCTTCGTTGGCTGTTTATTGGGCACCTTGATTGGCGTTTTGCCAGGCATTGGCCCCTTGGCAACCATTGCCATGCTGCTGCCTGCAACTTACGCATTGCCACCAGTTTCAGCGTTGATTATGTTGGCTGGTATTTATTACGGTGCGCAATATGGCGGCTCGACAACGGCTGTGTTGGTGAATTTACCGGGAGAGGCGTCGTCCGTGGTGACGGTCATCGACGGCCACCAAATGGCCAGAAATGGTCGAGCGGGGCCGGCGCTGGCTGCTGCTGGTTTGGGTTCGTTCTTTGCAGGTTGCGTCGGTACCTTGGTGTTGGCCGCTTTTGCCGTGCCGTTGACCGAAGTTGCTTTCAAATTTGGCCCTGCTGAATACTTCTCGTTGATGATTTTGGGCTTGGTCGGTGCGGTTGTGTTGGCTTCTGGCTCGTTGCTCAAAGCGGTTGGTATGATTTTCTTGGGTTTGTTGTTAGGCTTGATCGGCACGGACGTTAACTCTGGTGTGGCGCGTTATAGCTTTGATATTCCTGAGCTGACAGACGGCATTGGCTTTATCGTTATAGCGATGGGGGTGTTCGGCTACGGCGAGATCATCAGTAATCTTGGCAAACACGAAAGCGAACGCGAAGTGTTCACGGCTGACGTCAAAGGCCTGATGCCTACTAAAGAAGATTTCCGTTTGATGGTGCCTGCCGTGTTGCGTGGTACATCTTTGGGTGCCGTGCTCGGTATTTTGCCTGGCGGCGGCGCGGTGATGGCGGCTTTTGCGGCCTATACAATTGAGAAGAAAACCAAACTCCAGGCTGGCGAAGTACCGTTTGGTAAGGGTAATATTCGTGGCGTGGCAGCACCAGAGGCGGCCAACAATGCAGCATCACAAACCTCTTTCATTCCGTTGTTGACATTAGGTATTCCACCAAACGCTGTGATGGCTTTGATGGTCGGTGCGATGACGATTCACAACATCCAGCCTGGCCCTCAGGTGATGACCAGCAACCCAGAATTGTTCTGGGGCTTGATTGCTTCCATGTGGATCGGTAACGCGATGCTGATTATTTTGAACCTGCCTTTGATAGGTATTTGGATCAAATTGCTCAGTGTGCCATACCGTTGGTTGTTCCCAGCCATTGTGCTGTTCTGCGCGATTGGCGTTTATTCCACCAACAACAACACGTTTGACATTTGGATGGTTGCCATCTTTGGTGTCGTCGGTTATTTGTTCATCAAACTGGGCATGGAGCCAGCCCCTCTGCTTTTGGGCTTCATCTTAGGGCCGATGATGGAGGAAAACCTGCGCCGTGCTCTGCTTTTGTCACGCGGTGACTGGAGCGTGTTTGTGACGAGAGGTTTGTCAGCCAGTTTGCTCGCAGTGGCTGCTTTGCTGCTCGTCGTGGTGCTGCTACCTTCGGTTAGCAAGAAGCGAGAAGAAGCGTTTGTCGAAGAATAATTAGTTTTATATTGTTTCTATGAATTTAAAAATGGCGCCTTTGGGCGCCATTTTTTTTTGCGTTTCTTTTGCAGATTACGGCACAATAGTTGCTAAGGCTTTATTTATGCGAACACATCTTCATATCCCACAGCATCCATCACGTGTTGCATTGCATAACGAAATCCATGCCCGTCCGCCAGAGGCCATGACAGCGCCAGTCGCTATCTCTCATGTGGTGATGGTGTGTGACGCGGGGCAACGCCAGGCCAGTCGCGAGCATGTCGCAGCCTTGCTGCGCGACCACCATCTACCACCGCCAGATGTTACTTCTACCCATATTCGCGTTGATTTAGGTGGTTTTAGGCTACGCTGGGAATTACACACCGAATTTGTGACCTATACCTTCACGCGGTCGTTAGAAGGCGATACTTTGAACGAGCGCGAACCTCAAACTGCCATCGATGTTGTGCCGCAGGATTGGCTGGAAAAAGTCCCCGGTGAAGCTTTGACCAGTATGCATGTTTGGTCACTACCAACCCATGTTTTTGGTACCAGTGCCCTTATTAAGTATGTATTGAATGAAGATACCTTGGTCGCATCTACTGTGGCAGACGGTTTTGGCGAGGTTTATACCGATTTTGCCATTCATGCCGATGGTTTCTCGCGCATGGTGTTGTTGACTGGCAGCCTAACACCGCGTCGCTTGGGGCGATTGGTGCAGCGTTTACTTGAAATTGAAACTTACCGCATGGCGGCACTGCTTGGTTTGCCCGCTGCGCGAGATGCAGGCAGTGCCTTGGCCTATGCCGAGCGTGAATTGGCCGAATTGGCAGAATCTATCCGAACTGCAGACCGCAACGACGAGCCGCAGCTCTTGGACCGATTGACCAAATTGGCAGGACAAGTGGAAAGTCAATATGCCTCAACCCACTCGCGGTTTTCAGCCAGCTCTGCTTACTTTGCGCTGGTAGATGACCGAATTGAAGACATCAATGAGTCACGTTTAGCTGGTTTGCAAACCATTCGTGAGTTCATGGACAGACGCCTCACGCCCGCTCGCAGTACCTGCGAGTGGGCGACACGTAGGCAAGACGCGCTGTCGCAACGCGTCTCCCGCATCAGCAACTTGCTGCGTACTCGGGTTGAAATTGAACAGCAACAAAGCAGCCAAGCGCTGCTGGGCACGATGAATGACAGGCAAGATTTGCAGCTTAAATTGCAATCCACGGTTGAGGGCTTGTCAGTCGCTGCCATCACCTATTACACCGTCGGTTTGATCAGCTACCTGGCCAAAGGCGCACAAAAACTGGGTTGGCCGCTGAGTGGTGAAGTCACCGCCGCCATCGCTATTCCGTTTGTCGCTTTTGGCGTTTGGTGGTCGTTGCGCCGTTTGCATAAAAAGATTGCTGGACATTGATTAACTGCTAAAACTTTTTGAGAAAACACTTGAAACCTATGAGCCACAAGCACGCAGCCAGCAATCCCTACCTATCAAACCGCTTGCCCATTTATGCGCGCAATGTGGTTTCTACATCGCACCCACTAGCCGCACAAGCTGGCCTGCGGATGCTGCAAAACGGCGGCAATGCGGTTGATGCTGCTATTGCCACCGCAGCAGTGATGACGATTGTCGAGCCCGTCAGCAACGGCTTGGGTAGCGACTCGTTTTGTATCATCTGGGATGGCAAAGAGTTGCACGGTCTCAACGCATCAGGCCGTGCGCCCAAAGCTTGGACGCCTGAGTATTTCAAGCAAAAATATGGCTCAAATACGGTAAATCCCCCCAAGCGCGGTATCGATTCTGTCACCGTGCCAGGCGCAGTCGCCAGCTGGGCGGCCATGAGTGAGCGCTTTGGTAAATTGCCTTTCGCCGATTTGATGCAGCCTGCAGCTGACATTGCCGAACGTGGCTACCTTGTGCCCTTTGTGGTGCAAGGTAAGTGGGCAGCACCTGTGGAAGAATTGCGTGAACAACCCGGATTTGCCGACAACTTTTTACCCAAAGGTCGCGCACCAGAAGTGGGCGAACTCTTTCAATTCAAAGCCGCAGCAAAAGCGCTGCGCTTGATTGGGCAAACCAATGGCAAAGCGTTTTACGAGGGTGAGATTGCAAAGGCGCTGGTTAAGTTCTCAGCAGCGCAGGGTGGCGCAATCACAGCGCAAGATTTGGCATCCTACCAGCCCGAGTGGGTCAAACCCATCGCCAAAGACTACCGTGGCTACACCATGCATGAAATTCCTCCCAACGGCCAAGGCGTCGCCGCTTTGATTGCGTTGGGCATTTTGTCCAAGTTTGATTTGTCTAAGATGGATGTTGATGCTGCAGCCACCCAGCACCTGCAAATCGAAGCCATGAAGCTCGCCTTTGCCGATGTGTACCGCTTTGTCGCCGAACCCAGCGCGATGGAAGTCACCGTCGAGCAAATGTTGGATGACGACTATTTAACCGCCCGCGCCAAACTGATTGACCCCAACAAAGCGCAAGATTTCAAAGCCGGCAACCCCGTCAAAGGCGGTACGATTTACCTCACGGCGGCGGACGAGTCCGGCATGATGGTTAGCATGATTCAAAGCAATTACATGGGCTTTGGCTCAGGCTGTGTGGAGCCGACCTTTGGCATCAGCCTGCAAAACCGAGGGCACGGTTTCAGCTTGGAGCCTAGCCCGAACCAAGTCGCGCCAGGCAAGCGCCCATTTCACACCATCATCCCCGCTTTTTTGACCAAAGACGGTCAGCCGGTGATGAGCTTTGGCGTGATGGGCGCGAACATGCAACCTCAGGGCCATATGCAAACGCTGGTGCGCATGCTAGATTTTGGACAAAACCCGCAAGCCGCCTGTGACGCACCGCGCTGGCGCTATAACGCGGGTTTTGACATCAACGTTGAGGCGCACATGCACCCCGACACTGTGCAAGGATTGTTAGACCGCGGTCACCAAGTCAGCGTGATTCAAGACTCGTACCAAGACTTTGGTGCTGGCCAGTTCATTTGGCGCATGGGCGACCCAGCTGTGGAAGGCTATATGGCTGCCAGCGACCCACGGCGTGATGGGCAAGCTGCGGGATATTGAGCGTGCGGATTTCGGCTTTCTTAATACGGGTGGGCTTGCTTTTAAGTTTTTTAAGTAGCACTGCCGCGCTGGCGCAAGGCTGCCCACAAGCAGATGGTGTGCATCGCGTCGACGGGCTGCTTGAATGCTTGGTGATTCAGACGACAAAGCCCGCAAGTACTCAAAAAGCCCGCAATTTACTGGTTTATCTGCATGGCGACAGCAGCCGTGGCGGTTTGTACGACCGGCATTTCAAGCATTTCGCACCTCTTGCCAGCGCAGACACCGTGTTCGTCGGCTTGATTCGCCCTGGCTACGCAGATGCCAAGAAAAACGCATCCACTGGCGACAAAATGGGCGGTGGCGACAACTACACCGCTCATAACGTTGACGCTGTGGCAAATGCTCTACAGACCCTGAAAACCAAATACGGTGCAAGCCGCGTGGTGGTGGTGGGTTATTCGGGCG
>Ga0209082_1000663_pt1 | contig 10800 bp, 10 predicted proteins | sample ColdCreekSource_FD_184127 | JGI IMG/M metagenome (GOLD analysis project Ga0209082, IMG submission 184127) | Groundwater microbial communities from Cold Creek, Nevada to study Microbial Dark Matter (Phase II) - Cold Creek Source (SPAdes) (version 3) | ecosystem: Environmental > Aquatic > Deep...
AGGGTTTTAACCTGTTAGAAGTGATTACTGCCGCACTCCAGGATAATGTTTCGGTTTTTCTGTTCTCCGATCTTACTAGTGGAGCTTGGCTTAAATACAACCACCATTAAAATGGTCTCAATTCATTTACCGATTAACTTGGCTAATAGTAGGGATTTTTACGCCCACGTCCACTAGCTAGGCAGTTACGAGAAAACAAATTATGGCGAATGAAAAACAAACTCTTGATCTCGCCACTCTCCGCGATTTTCTTCTCCCCAAACTGATGTCAGGCGAAATCAGGGTAAAAGAGGCAGAAAAAATGGTTGCGTAGGGCGGGCGTAGGTGGGGATTTAGCCAGTGATTTTTAGCATAGTCTCAAGGTGACTTGGTACATCACATTAGCTTCGCTGGTATTCTACAGTTGAGGTAAAGAAGCCATATTTTTTTATCACAACCTTAAGGGTTTGTGGGTGAAAAAATGGGAACTATAACTCAAGAAATTAGCACGATCACCCATGCCCTCTTTCTCCGAATCAATTGTCGAACAAGCAACCCTCGAATGGTTTGAGGCGTTAGGGTATAGCATCCTGAACGCTTCGCACATTGCCCCAGCAGAACCGAATTCAGAGAGAGAAACCTACGTCGATGTGGTGCTGCGCGATCGCCTGCAAACTGCCCTTGTCACCATCAACCCCGATCTTCCCTTGGAGGCGATCGAAGATGCCATTCGCAAAATTACCCAAACCGAAACCCCCAGCCTCTATGAAAACAACCGTCGCTTCCATAAATTCCTGACCGATGGGGTAGATGTTGAATATCAGGCGGAAGGATACACCAAATATGAAAAAGTCTGGCTGGTAGATTTTCAGAATCCCGAAAATAACAACTGGCTGGCGGTCAATCAGTTTACCGTCATCGAGAACAAAAATAACCGCCGTCCCGATGTGGTGGTGTTCCTCAACGGGTTGCCCCTCGCTGTTATCGAACTGAAAAACCCCATCGAATAAAACGCTACCATCAAAGGGGCATTCAACCAACTTCAAACCTACAAAAACGAGATTCCCTGCCTGTTTCCCTACAATGAAATGCTCGTAGTTTCCGATGGCACAGAAGCCAGAGTCGGCACACTCACGGCGGATTGGGAACGCTTCATGCCCTGGCGCACCATTGACGGGCAAAAGATTGCCCCCAAAGCCACGGCAGAACTGGAAACCCTGATCAAGGGTGTTTTTGCCAAACAACGCCTTCTCGATCTTCTGCGCTACTTCATCATCTTTGAAACCGACAGCGATCCCATCATCAAAGCAGGGACACGGACTGATGCAGGCGATCGCCCGTGTCAATCGCGTGTTCAAAGACAAACCAGGCGGGCTAATCGTAGATTATCTGGGCATTGCCGACCAACTCAAAGAAGCCCTCAAAGATTACACCGAAAGCGATCGAGGGGAAACGGGCATTCCCACCGAAACCGCCCTGGCTATCCTTCAGGAGAAATACGAAGTGGTTGGGGCTATTTATCATGGCTTCGATTACTCCGCGTTTTTCACGGGTAGCCCTAGCGAACGCCTTGCTGTCATTCCTGCGGCAATGAATTTCGTTCTCGGTTTGGAAGATGGCAAAAACCGTTACATCAAGGCGGTTAGCGAACTGGGCAAAGCCTTCGCTTTGGTCAGCAGTCTGGATGAAGCGATCGCAATTCGGGATGAAGTGGGCTTTTTCCAGGCGATCAAGGTCGCGATCGCTAAGCACACCACCAGAGATAACAAAAGCGCTGAAGACTTGGATACCGCCGTCCGTCAGATTGTTTCCAAAGCGATTGCCTCCGAGGAAGTAATTGATATTTTTGCGGCGGCGGGTTTGAAAAATCCCGATATTTCCATCCTTTCCGATGAATTCCTCGAAGAAGTGCGCGGTTTACCCCAGAAAAACCTGGCATTGGAGGTTTTGCGCAAACTCCTCAACGATGAAATCAAAACGCGATCGCGCAAGAATCTGGTTCAATCCCGCACCTTCAGTGAGATGCTGGAAAATACCATCAAACGCTATCAAAACCGCTCGATTGAAGCTGCCCAGGTAATTGCCGAACTGATTGAACTTGCCAAGGAAATCCGCCAAGCGCAAAGCCGTGGAGAAGATTTGGGGCTAACCGAAGATGAAGTGGCATTCTACGATGCCCTGGAAGTGAATGACAGCGCGGTGCTGGAGTTAGGTGATGTAACCCTCAAGGCGATCGCCCGTGACCTTGTACAGGCAATCAGGAACAACGTGACGATTGACTGGACGATGAAGGAAGGGGTTCGGGCAAAGCTGCGGGTGACGGTCAAAAGGCTGTTGAAGAAATACGGCTATCCCCCTGATAAGCAGGAGAAGGCGACTGTAACTGTTTTGCAACAGGCGGAATTGTTGTGTAAGGACTGGATATCTTAACGGCTTGTATTGTAATTGTACCCGCAACGTATAGTAGCAAAAGATATATAGATAAGCATTTTTTTTATCCTATGCGTTCTCATAGCCTAAATTTGGGAATGCTGATAAATGAGACAGTTGAGTGCTTTAGACACAAGGAAAATTAATGACAGCCGACCAGTACCTCAGAAACATATTGCAGCGCGAGGCTGTAGATACAAGCACCTCGTCGCCTTTAATCAAAATAAAGAATGTAATTGAGCCAATAATCAGTGAATGGGCAGGCAATCTCTTAGTTTGTATTAATCAGAGTGGTTCTTTTGCAAAAGGAACAGCCAATGATAGTGGAACAGACATCGATTTATTGGTTTCATTATCATCATAGATATTGTTATTCACGATCGCCAATATTCCCCTTTTATATTTCATTACGAGGGAGAAACTGTTGTCCCTGCCGAAAGTGTCTATGCTGTCTTCGAGGCAAAGCAGTCGATCACTTCACAACAAGTAGCCTACGCGCAAAAGAAGATTGCTAGCGTTCGTACTCTTCATCGAACAAGTTTGCCAATTCCTCATGCTGGGGGTGAATATCCACCGAAACCACTTTTTCCAATTTTGGGCGGCATACTTACGCTTGAAAGCGATTGGAATCCTGCACTAGGAGATTCACTGCTCAATTCGTTAAAAACAGATGACGAACAAAAAAAATTGAACATCGGTTGCATAGCAACTCATGGAACGTTCATTCTTGGGAATGATGGAAATTATGAACTAAAAAACGGCGGTAAACCTGCCACAACCTTCCTTCTTGAGTTAATTGCACGGCTTCAGTTAACTGCTACAGTGCCTATGATTGATGTCAGAGCTTATGCCAAGTGGTTGCAATAAGGCTCTTTTTCCTCTTGGCTTGCTCCGCTCGGTTTTGAGATGCCATAATTTCAGTAGCAAAGCGGCTCAACTAATATCTGATAGTGGTATGTAATAGACCTGTCTTGAAAATAGAACTCAGGAGTCAGAATAAAGTTATTTTCATCGCTGGGTTGTGAACGCTAGTTCATGGCATCTCTTGCGAAAGTGCCTTGAAGCCGCAGAACGTCGTCAGCAAAAATGGCGGACTTCCTAGATTCCTTCTGACTTTTGTAAGAGGTCTAATGCTTTTGAATGCAAACGAGATCGCCGATTCAAAAATTCAACGTCGAGATCGCACTTTCTTGCTGCTGCTCCGTCACTCCCAGATAGCGTTCCAAGGATACCAAAGTTGATGTTGCTACATCCCTAACATTTCAGGGTTATAGTCAGTAGGCGATATGCCAAAAGCTACGCTTTGATAGGGTTCACCCGCATGGTGGGGACTAATTTCGATCGTCACTTTCTGTTCCAGTCTTTTGAGAAAATCTAACAATTTATCCGTGGTAAAACGGCTAAAATGACCGTTCATCAGATGTGAAACGTCAGGCTGTGCGATATCCAATAATAGGGCAGCCTCTTTTTGCTTTAAATCGCGATTTTTGAGCAGTGTAACCACATGAAACCCTAGCTGTGCGCGGACAAGACGCTCTTCTGCGTCTTGCATTCCCAGATCGGCAAAAACATTCCTTGAACCCTCTTCAAATTCAATGTGCTTTGTGTCAGTCATTTTTGGCAATCTCCTTAGCATCCGCTAATCGTTGTTTGATTAAATCGACATCCTCTTTGGGGGTACTTATGCCTTTTTTTGACTTTTTCTGAAAGGCATGAAGCACATAGATATAATCGCCTAATTGAACCGCTAAAACAGTTCTATAGGCTTCTTTGTCGTATTTGACGGCAATTTCAAAGACACCAGAGCCAACCCCCTTAAATGGTTTTGCGTCTTTTGGCATTCCCCCGAATTGTATAAATTGCAGTTCATCACCGATAATTTTCTGTACTTCAGATGGGAATTTCAACAGATTTTTCTTGGAGTTCCCCATCCATCGCACAGGGCGTATTACTGGTGTGTTGAAAGCATCAGACATTGGCACTCCCAATTTATAGTAAATTTACTATAAAAGTCAATTGACAATTTGGCAAGCCTGTCTCGTCATTCATATTTATCGTTAAATTCAAAAATTCAGCGTCGAGATCGCGCTTTCTTTCTGCTGTTCGGTCACCCCCAGATACCGCTCCAAAGCTGCCAGGGTGCGATGTCCTGAGATTGCCTGAATGTGCCTCAAGGGTACACCTGCATCGCTCATGCGGGTGAGAGCGGTACGGCGGAAGCTGTGGGTACTGACTCCTTCGATTTCCAACTTGCGGCAAGCATCCCTGAGCAAGCGGTCGGCACTGGCTTTGTGGATGCTGCCCCTGCCGTGACGACCAGGAAAAAGGAGGGGGCGCGTGTGCCAGCGATCGCATTTATGATGCGACTCCAGATATTCTTTAAGCTGGGGGTGTACCTGAATTTCCCTGGTTTCCTGTTTTCCCTTGGTGTTGTAGGAGCGGATCACCAGGATGTTTCGTACCCCCTTGATGCCGATGATATCGCCCCGCAGTAGGGTACAGGCTTCGTTAATCCGAGCGGCGGCATAGAGGCAGACCCCGAACAGAGCGCGATCGCGGGGTTTGGTGAATCCCTCGTTAAATAGTAGAGTTATTTGAGTCGGGGTCAGGATGGCTGCCCGACCAAACTTGTTCACTTTCATAAGATCAAGTCTACATTATCAAATTGAACTTTAATCGCCTAACTGGTTGAAAAGGTTGGTTTTTCGTAGCGCGAGCAGGGGCGATTAAGCAAAACTTATCGATCGCCAGGGAAATAACTAGGCATAAATACTTAAAAGATAAGCAGGGCGGCAACCAACTTAAGACGGGACAGTAGGCAGGGCAAAAGTTTGAAGCTTGAATGATTTGATGGAAACTCTTGTCCTCAAAGGGGGAAATGCGCTGGATATTGCTCATCAGATGAATTTAAGGGCTTCTGTTGATGTGGATTTTTCCATGTCGGGAGATTTTGACGATCTTGAAACGATCCGCCCCAAAATTGAGCGATCGCTATCGGAGCGTTTTGATTCTGAGGGGTATCGAGTCTTTGACTACAAATTCATGCCGAAGCCGACCAAAAGCAACCAGGAACTTCCGCCCTTTTGGGGAGGGTATCAGGTTGAGTTTAAAATTATCGAAAAGCAGCAATATTCCCAATTCCAAGATGATACGACTAATCTACGGCGCAATGCGACCACTATCGGCTCACAGCAGCAGCGTACTTTCAAAATTGATATCAGCAAACACGAATACTGCGACCCCAAGGAAGAGCTAGAGTTAGATGACTTCACGATCTACGTTTACACGCTGCCGATGATTGTCGTCGAGAAACTACGGGCGTTATGCCAGCAGATGCCTGAATATCCACTCAGGGGGAAAGGTAGGGCGCGGGCGCGGGATGTCTTTGATATTTACGCCATTCTCACCGAAAAATCCGTCGAGATCACCGCGCCAGAGAACCAGGAATTATTCAGACCGATATTTGCAGCGAAAGAAGTGCCATTAAGATTGCTCTCCCAGATCCAAGGGCAGCGAGAATTTCATCGTCCAGATTGGGCAGCCGTGGAGCAATCAGCTTCAGCATCTCTAGAATCCTTTGATTTTTATTACGACTTTTTAGAAAATTTAGTTGAGAGCCTAGAATCCTTGTGGATAGAAGAGCCTCCAGGTTGAATCGTATTCTTTGGCTTTGATGCCGTAGGTTAAATAGAAATCAAATTCTAAACCCAACTTGAGTAGCCGCGAGTATTGTTTCTCCTGCCAACCCGCACGCTGCATATAAAAACCAATTGCCTGATGATAGGGGTAAACATAGTCCAGCTTTTTAAGGGTGGCGACCAACACATTGGCAGAAGCCTTGCCTTTTGCCCCTTGATAGGCTTCTAGCACCTGATAGACTCCCCCTGCATATTCAGGACGAACGACAATATCGATGAGGGTTCTCTCTAGCTTGGTGACGCGCTTGCCATCGAGGTTTCCCACTTCCAGTTCTTGGGTATGTTTGCCGTTGAGAATGGTAATTTTGGCTTCTCCATATTCATAAATCATCCGCGATCTGCGTTGCCTGTCGCTAGCAAAAGCGCGGTCTAGGCTTTCTTGGCTTAAGGAGGATTTGGGAGGTGATTCTTTCTGGGATTGCTCTTGATTGACGAAGACCGTTTTGGGAATTTGGTCATTTAAGCCATGCAGAAAGACCGCCGAGCCATGAGATAAATAAGATCTGGGGCGTAGGGACAGGGCGACATCAAACACGGAAGGTTGCCCCCAGAGATAGCGGGTTTCTTCTTTTTGATAGTTTGGGCAGGCGATAATCTCTTGGTGAATACCTTCGAGTTCTAGGAAACATTCTTGGAAAATGGTGAAACCGAGAGACTGAGGGAGGAGGTTTTCTTCCTTGAGTTGGGAAAGAAATTGCTGAAGCCCCCTGAGCGTAAAAATGGTTGGGGGAGTCTCCTTTAGTCGCTTGGCTAGCTTAAAGCGAAGGTATTCTCGATCTATTTTGGGCATTTGAGTTTAGAGGACTGAAAATAAGAGAGCCTGTGCAAGGGTTATGAGGTATATATACCTTATTACCCACGATTACAATTGAAAATTGCTCGGCTCTCCCTCCTTTCCGTTTCCCGCCACTGACCGTAAATCTCAACCGTATCGGGCAAAATTGGAAAAACCTGTTCTATCCTGGTCAACTCAGCACCCGCTTGAAGATTAAAAATCTTTTAAATGCTGTTCCCCCCAGATCAACGCATACATGGGGAATGTTGAAAGAGAGGGCATTTGATCAGGATGCTCTCTCTTTTGAGATTAATTTTTACAAGGTTCAGGAAACCTTCAGAAAGTCAGCCAGCAAGGTGTTGGCGTTCTGGTTAAGAATAGCGGTTTCAAGATAGCCTTTAAGGGCTTCTTTTAAGCTATCAGAGACGATTAAAGACTATATCGAAGAAAACAACCCATTAGCCGAAGCGGAAGCTTCAGTGTATGGCGATTTGTTAAATTCTGCGCTCGGTGAAACCGACTTTAGAGAAATTGCCGAACACTACCTGGAGGAAGACTTGGTAGAAGAAGCACTCGAACATTGGGATTTTGATGTCTTTTACGGCAGAGATATTCCTGATGATGAGGTAGATGACAATTTTTTTTGAATGCGGGACGATCGAAGTGATTTCTGTCGATCCCACGAAAGAAGAATAGTTTAATTTTTTAGGAAGCCCTTCGGGGCTTTCTTTGTTTTGGAAAAATACATCACTTGCCGTTTCCGTTTCTTGCGCTTGGTTACGCCCTGGTAGTGGACAATACTAAAGTTTCACAAAGCCAGTTAGAACAAACAGAGTAACTAAAATCGCAATTTCCATAAAATCACCTGCTAAGTTGGACTTGGGTAAACAGGACAGTGGAGTACCCTAATTGCTTTATGACTTTAGCAAATGCACATCGTCTTTTAATCCGTAAAAATACATAAATTCTCTCGCGTCCAGGAGAAGGTTTGGTTACAGCGCATCGCGGCTACCGCTCTCGTTCTTCCGTCCACTGTTTTCCATGTTGCCCCTGCTGCTGCTGCCACCGTTCCTTGGTGATGGAGAGTTTTAGCTCCTCTAAGCGATGCTCCTTAATGTACGCCTCGCGTTCGTCCCGTTCTCTTGCCCGTGCTGCCTTCCGCTCGGTGCGTCGCGCTTTGTTTGACTGGCGACGGTACAGAGCTTGAAGCACGTCTGGGTCTTCCTGTAGTTTTGCCAGGGTACGCTGAACGTAATCGGCTTCGTGTCCTTTTTTGCGTTCTTCCAACCCTTCGGAATGCCAGAGGGCGTGTTCCAAGGCTTCCAAGGAATAACCTCGTTTTGCCATGCTTTTGAGGGCAATCCAATCGCGGGTACTGGCATCCTGGGTGCTGGCTTTGGCGGCATACTGGGCGAAGGCTCGAACGGCTTTCTCCAGTTCGGCTGCGGATGTTTTTTCGGTGGCGAGTTTTGCCTGGGTTGCCTTGGCTGCTTCCCATCGTTTTTTCTCCTCTTCTAATTCCTTCCTGGCACGCGCCACCCACGCCGCTCCTGCGGGGGCGTGAATCGGTGCGGCATGATGGACAAGAACCCACGGATGATGACCCGTATAAAGGTCAAGATGCTCTTCTTTGCGGTTGGTAAACCCTGCGAGTCTGCCGTAATGCTGGTAGCCCGCGCTAGCTGAGTCGCCTCCAGCTTCTTTGGTGAGGAGTTTGGCAACCTGGCTGGCTTCGTCGCGGCTCAGGCGATCGCCGACTTTCACCCATGCTTGGCAGTTTTTCCAACTGGTTTCGACAATCAGGGAAGGAGGCAAGCCCTTGTCCCGCAATTCTTCTGCCGTTACCTGGTCGATGTCATCAATCAGCACATACCCTTGGGTGTCGCCGTTCTCATGGGCGGCAGGACGCACGTACAAATGACATCCTTTGGCGTTTTGCGCCTTGAGATAGTTCAAGATGGGGGTTTTTTGGGTTTCGGGGTCTACCCTTAAGAGTGCGTCACGGTGGTAGGTTTGATTCTTCATCTTGCCTGATTCGGGGTCAAGAATGCCGATTTCAACCATGCCGTTGCCGTCGAAGGCATGAAGCTGCCGCCATACTGCCCTGTAGGTGCGCTCGTTCGGCTCACGCGGCGGCGGGGGCATTGAACCGCGTTTTGGCGGCGGCGTGCTGGGGGTTGGCTCTTGGGCTTGGGTCGCAGGTTGGGGTTGGGTCGCTTGAACGATTTTCCCGATATCCAGGGTGAACTGGTCGCGCTGCTGCTGGTGTAGGGTTTCGGCTGCTTTTTTAAGTTCCTGGAGCGTCGGCTGGGCAATGTCTAACACCTCTTTGGTGGTGCGGACGATCTGCTTGTTATCCTGCTCTTGGGCGGCTTTGGCTTTGAGTTCGGCAAGGGTTGTTTTCTCGCTCTCTAACTGCTGGTTAAGCTGGCGAATCTCGTTATTGAGGTCAATCAGATAGGTGGATTCCTGTCGTTTGCCGTCCTTAATCTTCTGGCGGATAGCGGAAACGGCTTTGCCTTCGTGCCGTTCGGGGACGCGGTTGATTCCCTGGTCTTGGTAGCTGCGATGATCGACGCGCTCTTCGCGTCCTGTCTGCTCGAAGTGCCTGTTCTGTAGCTCTGCCCACTTCTCGCGCAATGCAAACAACTTTTCCTTCCTGTTCCAGCTTCGATCCTTGAAGTCACAAAAGCCCATTGAAGTCACGGCGCGGGACGACACCAACACATGAGCATGGGGATTATGAGCATTTTTGCCCTTGAAATCGTGATAGGCGACATCAACTATGTACCCCTGGCTGACGAATTCTTCCTGTAGAAACTGCTGGGAAAGCGCGATCTTTTCCTCATGGGTCAGACAGGTGGGAAAGCACATGATGAACTGTCGTCCAACCTGGGAATCTTTGCGTTTTTCTTCGTATTCGGCTCTGTTCCATAACTCTTGGCGATCGCTTGCCCATTCGGGGGCATTGTCAGGGGTCAAAATCGCGGCATGGTATACATCTTGCTTGCGGGTGTAGTCATAGTGAATCCCCGTCCGCTCGTCTTTGAGTTTTTCGCCTGCGTTGTACGCCGCCGCCGCCACACTGGACTGTCCCTTGCTGCGCTGAATAATCTTGGCTTCAAAATTGTAGTAGGCTTGCGCCATTACTTCCTTACCCCACGACCATACCCCTATGGTAGCAAGGCGAAGGGTGACTGATTTTTCCCTTTCTTTCTATGCTTTCTCTCACAGGCATTGTGGTTGGGGGTTAAGGGGGCATCCCCCTTACGCGCTTTACGTCACGCACGAAATCCCTGAACGGGATTTTGCCACGCGGAGCGTGGGTGACGTATAAGGGCGCTTTTGCTGCACTGACGCTCCTCAATAGTCTGGTGAATAGGTCGGGCTGCGCCCTCCCCATCAGGTCAATCTTCAGCAGAAAAAACCACAAGGGAAATAAAGAAAGAGGCAACAAAGCCGTGGTTTTTTTTCGGGCTACTCGTCGGTGATGTGGATCACGCCTAACCCGTGGCGCATACGATCCTATGTTCATTAAAGAGGATCTGGAAACGAAAAGCAAGGGAAAGGGAAAAGAGAAAGGGAATTTTAAACTGTACAGTAGGAAGAATTTTATCTATTATCAAGGGTGCGAGAAGCAGAATTTTGCCCAAGCGGCAGCAGGTTCTAGCACGGGTGTAGTGTCTCTTCTGGTCAAAGGTTTGCCTATGCGCCTCATCACAAGGAAGGAAAAAAGTGGATATTAATCGCACGCTCTGGGAAGGCTATCAAACCGCTTTCTCTTTTTTCAATAGACATCTCCAAAATATAAATAGTGTACTGTAAAGAAACAAACAAAAAGGACAAAGAGTCAATAAAAGGGATGAATTTAATTTTAGATACTCTTGAAAAGAAACCAAAAGAAGCTAAACGGCTATT
>Ga0209082_1000664_pt1 | contig 10789 bp, 8 predicted proteins | sample ColdCreekSource_FD_184127 | JGI IMG/M metagenome (GOLD analysis project Ga0209082, IMG submission 184127) | Groundwater microbial communities from Cold Creek, Nevada to study Microbial Dark Matter (Phase II) - Cold Creek Source (SPAdes) (version 3) | ecosystem: Environmental > Aquatic > Deep...
GACCCTCCTCGGCCCGCTCCTTCGCCTTCTTGAACACTTCCCGGATATGGCGTTCGCTCTCTCCCACATATTTGTTCAATAGCTCGGGGCCTTTGATATGGAGAAAGAAGCTACGAATTTCCTTTCCGGAACGCGCCCCCAATTTTTTCGCAATGGATGCGGCCACCGCTTTCGCAATCAAGGTCTTTCCACACCCCGGCGGGCCATACAAAAGGACCCCTTTGGGTGGGAAGAGTTTATGTTCCAAGAAAAGATCGGCATGTAGGAACGGAAGCTCAACCGCATCCCTCACCAGCTCAATTTGCTCGGACAGCCCACCGATATCGTCGTACGTCACATCGGGAATCTCTTCCAACACCACTTCCTCCATTTCGGATTTTGGGAGTTTTTCCAAAACATAGCCGGAGCGGTGATCGAACAGCAGACAATCCCCAACCAAAAGCCGTTCTCCCTTGACCGATTCAGCCAACTCCACCACCCGTTTCTCGTCCGTTCCGAGAGAAATGATGGCCCGTGAATCGTCCAAAAGGTTTTCAAGATGCACGACCTCCCCCTGACAATCAAACAGGGAGACCTCCACCACATTCAGCGCTTCATTGAGGATGAGTTGTTGACCTTTTTTTAATTCAGCAATTGAAATTTCGGGATGAAGATTGACCTTCATTTTCCTGCCGGAGAGAAAGACATTGACGGTACCATCTTTATTAGCGTCTGAAAAGATTGCATAACTTGCGGGAGGTGCAGTTAATTTATCTACCTCTCCCTTCAATGCTTCAATCTGATGTTTGGCTTCGATGAGGGTTGCCGTCAACCTTTCATTTTGTTTAAGCGTTGAATTTAACTGCGTGCGGGAGGCGCGCGCCTCGTTTAACTCCCGTTCCATGGAGAAAACTTGAGCCGTTAATTTCTCTATCTCTCGTTGAGATTCGTTTACTTTCATCTCCGAATTTCCTCCCTATTTCCTTGTATGGATCGGCGCATGATTCGAGGCGATTCTATCATCCATATCCCCATCGGTCAATATAGGTGATGAAGAGAACGCTTCGTGGGCAGAAAGATTTGTTGGCTCTTTCTCATGATTGAGTGGGTCAGTTCCCCCTCCCCTCACAGGGGTCGCACCCCTCGCAGGGGTCGCACCCTTCGCATTCTTTTATCGGCTTAATGCAAATTCAGGGCTGTCAAGGAACAACCCCGTGCCTCGCTTCCGCTTGCACGGCCACTAAAAATAAAGCGATGATCTTCTAATTCGTATCCGGTATCCTCCGTTAGAATGGCAGCGACAGAATCTATATTGGCCAGATCAATATGGGCCAAAAGACCTATCTCTCCTTGTGAAACGGGCACAAGTGTTTTCGGATGGAGTACCCGTGTGCGTACTTGCGGGGGCACATGGTATCCACGAATCCCTCCGCGCCCCACAACCGTATCGTAAAATTGCGACGTCATTTCGGTCATACCATACTCGTTCACACAGTTTTCAAAAGGGAGACCCAGTCGCTCTTGATAGAGCCGAACCAGCCTCTCCCGCGAGACCTCACGAGCCTGTCCCTTCAAACCCCCTGTGTCCATGAGACGACTTCCGGCTGGAAGGCTCAACGAAATTTCCTGCTCCTGCAAGAAATCAAGAAAATGTACAAACGAAAACGAAGTCCCCAGCAAACAAACTGGCCCCTCGCTCGATGAGAGATCGCCTGCCAACACCCCACATTGTAATTGATTCTGGTGAACATAGTATCGGCTTTGTCTCTCTCCTAGCGCCGTCCGTACCGATTCCATCATATAAGATAAGGACGATTCTGGGGCTTCGTCGGGAGAGTGGGTCAGGATCATCATCCGGATGGGCATCCCCTCTGGAAGGAGATGCCTGCTGAAATGTGTCAGCAGGGTGGTTCGAGAGGGTTCAATGTCAAAGAGGGGGTGTCGGCTCCGTTTTTCTGACGTGGTTCCACTGGACTGAAAAATCCGAATCGCTTCGGTAATCGGGCGACAGGTGATATCCGCATACTTAAACCCAGTCACGGGAAAACAGGGAATTTCCTTCCATGACCGGACACCCTCTCGTCCTTTTTTCTGGTTCAGACAAAAACGCTGATACGGAATGTTCTTTTCAAACTGATCCTGAAACAGACGCACCGCAAGGTCATTAAAGTGTGCATCCGAGGAAGGAGATGTCTGCCGGATCAGAGAAATAATTTCGTCTTTTAGTGTCACCACTTCCAGTTTGGGTTGGGTTGGCGGTAACGGGTGGAATGGCATTCTGTCACAAACCCTTACTCAAAGTAACTGCTCAGGTCGTTTCTATTTTGGCCCAGGACAAAGCGCGAGGAGCGCAGAACCGCAGCGTATATGGATATACGTAAAGATTCGAGCACCACAGCAACGCAGTCATGGGCCAAAAGGGGAGTGACCTGAGTAGTTACTACTCAAATATCTCTGAAAGTAAGATGATTAATTCTGGCAGAAGCGGCGTGGTGAGTGCGCCCCCCTGTTCCACCGATAACTCTGTCACCCTGATAAATCTTGCCACGTCCATCCGATAGACCTTAACTGATTCTAATTCGGGATCGATAATCCAGTATTCCTTCACACCATACTGCTCGTAGAGCCTTCGCTTGATGATTTCGTCTCTCTTGCGGCTAGACGCGGAAAGAACCTCCACGACCAGATCAGGCACACCCACGATATGTTTTTCGGTAATAATTTCGGCATGTTTAGAGGCGATAAACAGCAGGTCCGGCTCGACGACATCAAAGTCCGAAAGCACGACGTCCATGGGAGCTATAAAGATCTCTCCTAAAAAATGTTCTCTCAGAAAATTCTCAAGCGCATAAGAAAGCCGTTTTACAATCCGTTGATGTTTTGTGAATGGGGAAGGGGACATGATATGTTCTCCGTCGATCAGTTCATGCCGCTTTCCGTCATCCGGAAACAGCAGAAATTCTTCATAAGTCCATTTTAAATGCTGTGCAAGGGGTGCAATCCCTCCGAGTTGTGCCATAAAAACCTCACAAAAATAGCCTATTTTGTATCCCCGCCATCGTTTGCAGCTACACCCACTTCCAGTTTGGGTTGGCGGTGACGGGTGGAATAGCCATTTTCTCACTACCGTATTTGTTGTATTGGACAAGCCCTGCCATTGCAATCATCACCGCATTGTCGGTGCAGTACTGTGGTGACGGAATGTAGGTCGCAACTCCCAGACGTTCCCCTTCTTCCCTCACCCGTCTACGGAGAAGGCTGTTGGCCGCAACCCCTCCCACCACCATTATCCCCTTCACCTTTTCTTGACATACCGCCAGTACCACCTTTTTCATCAGACTCTCTACAATGGCCCGTTGGCCCCCCGCGGCAAGGTCGGCATGAAGCCGTCTCCTTTCATCGGAGGGAAGGGTGGCATCCCCTATCGCAAGCGTCTCAAGAATACGCTTAAAGGCTGTTTTAAGCCCACTAAAACTAAACTGATATTGGGGGAGATTGGGAGAGGGAAAACGAAATTTTTCCGGGTTTCCTTGTTGTGCCAGTTGATCCATAATCGGCCCACCCGGATAGTCATACCCCATCCTCCGTGCCATTTTGTCAAACGCCTCACCTGCAGCATCGTCCAGGGTTTCTCCAAGAAGATGCCCCGATCCAAAATCGGAAAGGTGGTAGAGCTGTGTATGTCCACCCGATACGACCAATGCCACACACGGGAAGAGGGGAGAGGGATATTCTATGGCAACGGAAGCAAGGTGTCCCGCCAAATGATGCACCCCCACAACGGGAATCTTCAGTGCATAAGAGAGCGATTTTGCAAAAGAAACCCCCACGAGCAGCGCGCCGATGAGCCCAGGCCCAGCCGTGACGGCAACAAGATTAATTTGTGACAAGAGGTATCCGGATTTTTGTACCGCTTCCAAAACAACCAAGCCAATCGCCTCGACATGACTCCTTCCAGCCAGTTCTGGAACCACTCCGCCATACTTGCGGTGAAGGTTGACTTGCGAGGAAATGACATTGGAGAGAAGGGCACCGTCATCCCGTATGACCGCAGCGGCCGTCTCGTCACACGACGTTTCAATCCCTAGTATGATCACACGACGGCCATTACTTCACTTTCGACAAAAACAATCGAATTTTCCTTTAGGACGGCACAGATGGCCTTAACATCCTTAAAGCGTCCTTTTAGGATTTCTTCTGAAAGCGGCTCTTCGATGTTTTTCTGAATACAACGCCGCATCGGACGGGCACCATAGGCCGGTTCGTACCCTTTCTGGATCAACCATTGTTTGATCTCTTCCGAGACCTCAATCTCAATCTTCTTCTCTCGCATCTTCTGGTTAAGCTCCAGAATGAGGAAGTTCACAATTTTTAGGAGATGTTCTTTATTGAGCTGATGAAAGATGATCACGTCATCCAGACGGTTCAAAAACTCCGGATTGAACGTCTTCTTCAGCTCCACATGAATCGTCTCTTTTAACTTTTCCGCAAGATCATAACCCGCCAAGGGCTGAAAACCGAGTGTCGTATCTCGGCCCACCATTCGGGTGCCGATGTTGGAGGTCATAATGATGACCGTATTTCTGAAATCAACTTTACGGCCCAAACTGTCGGTTAAACAGCCTTCATCCATAATCTGAAGGAGGACATTCCATGTGTCTGGATGTGCCTTTTCAATCTCGTCGAATAGGACAACCGAGTAGGGATTTCTTCTCACCCGTTCTGTGAGGTATCCTCCCTCTTCATAGCCCACATATCCCGGTGGCGCCCCGAGCAATCGCGAGGTGGAGAATCGTTCCATGTATTCCGACATGTCAACCCGGATCAATGCATTGGGGCTGTGAAAGAGAAAGTCGGACAAAGCACGTGCAAGCTCGGTCTTGCCAACACCGGTCGGCCCAAGGAAGATAAAGGCGCCGATCGGGCGACGGCTTCCTTGTAGGCCCGCCCTTGATCTTCGTATGGAACGAGAAATGGATGAGATGGCTTCGTCCTGTCCGACAATGGATTTGTGTAATTCCTCTTCCATTCGCAGCAATTTTTGGGTCTCTTCCTCTTCCATTCGGTACAACGGGATACCGGTCATTTTCGAGACCACATAAGCGACCTCACCTGATTGTATGTTCGGCTTATTCTTTTCTTGTTGATATTTCCACTCTTGTTTTGTTTCCTCGAAGAGTCTTTTGAGTCGTTCTTCTTCTTCACGATATTTTACGGCGTCTTCGAAGTTTTGAATCCGGATGGAGATCTCTTTTTCGCGAACCACTTTTTTAATTTCTTGCTCTAGCCCCCGAAGTGATTCAGGGCGGGAAAAGGCCATCAATTTGGCACGCGCCCCCGCCTCGTCAATGACATCAATCGCCTTATCGGGAAGAAACCGGTCGGTAATATACCGATCGGAAAGCCGAACCGCTTCCTCCACCGCCTCATCGGAAATATAAATTCCATGATGTTCTTCGTACCGGTCCTTGAGTCCTTTGATGATTTGTACCGCTTCCTCGTTCGAGGGAGGTTGCACAAAAATAGGTTGAAAGCGCCGCTTTAACGCGCTATCTCTTTCGACATATTTTCGGTACTCATCCAGCGTGGTGGCGCCGATACAGCGCATCTCCCCCCGTGCCAAGGCCGGCTTTAACATGTTCGACGCATCAATGGCCCCCTCTGCGGCCCCGGCGCCAACCAAGGTATGCAATTCATCAATGAAAAGGATGACATTTCCAGACGAAACAATCTCCTTCATGACCACCTTCAACCGTTCTTCAAATTGTCCCCGATATTTGGTGCCCGCCACCAATGCCCCCAAGTCGAGTGCAATGACCCGCCGATTGAGGAGGCTGTCTGGGACATCCGATGCCACAATTTTCTGGGCAAGTCCTTCGACAATAGCCGTTTTCCCCACACCCGATTCCCCAATCAATAAAGGATTATTTTTGGTTCTCCGACTTAAAATCTGAAGGAGCCGTTCGATTTCGTCATGTCGTCCGATGACAGGATCAAGCACAGATTCGATTGCGAGCTGTGTCAGATCACGGCCAAACTCATCCAGCGCGGGGGTCGTGCTTTTCTTATCTTTCTCCCGTTCACGGACCACCGACTTCCGAAGCAGATTGATCACCAACTGCCTGGCTGTCAACAGGTTTCCGCCAAGGCTTCTTAAAATCCTCCCTCCGATTCCCTCTTCTTCCCGCAGGAGACCGAGCAGGATATGCTCACTGCCGATATGGTTATGCCCCAACAGTTTTGCCTCTTCGACGGCCAGTTCGATCACTTTTTTAACGCGGGGGGTAAAGGGGATCTCTCCGAAGGTCATCGTATTGCTACCACCCGGTAGATTTCGTTCCACTTCTGTACGGACTTGATCTATGGACAACCCAATTTTCCGAATGATGGAGAGGGCCATTCCATCTCCTTCTCTCAAAATGGCCAAGACAAGGTGTTCGGTTCCAAGGTAATCATTCTGATGAAGTTCTGCCTCTTCACGGGCAAGAATAATAATTTTCCGCCCTCGATCGGTAAACCTTTCGAACATCGTCTCTCCTTGAGTGAGTGTCTACAATTTCCGAGTTAATCTCATGGCCGTCCCACACTGTTCATTCTATTCTGCACCCTATTTGATGTCAAGTTTATGAGATATTCATTCACCGTTTCTTTCAGGCATTTATCGAAGGAATAGGGGGGATCCCAATTTAATATACGACCGATTTTACTGTTATCCACCACCAACGAACCCAGTAGCCGATCCATTTCAGCCGACTTACCCGTGAACTTTCCGGCCAGACGCAGCAACGGAGGAGGGACGGAAAACAATCGGGCAGGACGGCCTAAAGCAGAGGCAATCCGGCGGATCAATTCAGTGGTAGAAACATCTTCACCGTCACTCACAAGAAAGGTCTCACTGAGCGTGTCGGGGTGATTCAATGTAACGCAAATAACATTCACAAGGTTTCCGACATAAAGCAGACTCCTTAAATTACCCACACCCCCAAAGGGCAGAGGCCATCCCCGATCAACCCACCCAAGCAACCGGGGCATGTTTCCTTTCATCCGGGGACCATACACCAGAGGAGGCCGCAGGACAACAACCTCCAACCCCATTTTATGACGGACATTCATAAGCAGTTGTTCTGCTTCCCACTTGCTTCGACCATAGGCGTCTTGAGGAAAACAAGGAGATGCCTCGTCCCATCTTTCACCGGGAGAGGTAGATTCCCCCATCGCCTTGACCGAACTGATAAAAACAAATCTCCGTACCCCGGCTTTACTCGCCGCAATGGCCAAGTCTTGGGTGACCTTCACATTCATTCGCCGGTACGCATCCTGCGAGTTTCGTTGATCTTCGTTCATTTGATGAACACGGGCAGCCAAATGAACCACTGCATCTACTCCATCCAAAAGAGGCTTCCAATCGGTTATGAAGCAAAGATCACCTGTAACGACCCCACTGGCGCCCTTTGGTAAGCGGCCTAAGCCCTCTTCGTTCCGTACCCCTATTTTCACGTTCCAGCCCCTCAATAGAAGCAGTGGGATCAAAACGTGGCCTACAAATCCTGTTCCCCCTGTCACAAAAATATGTTTCAAAAGATAACTCCTGTCATCATTTACGAGGACGGTGAGAAAAAAAGAAGGAGCGATCTCTCTGCAAGCGAACCTTCTCCATGATCATCTGCTTAATGAAAATAGGTGCCGAGATACCCATTCGTCGCCAGAGTCTTCTGGGTTCATGGATCAGTCTCGGTAACCACTGCAGACCCATCTGCTGGAAAACTGGATGAGATCGCTTTACTTTTTCTGCATAGAAATCGAATTCTGCTCCAATACCCGCGGCAAACTTTACCCCCAGCCGATTCCGGTTCTCATGAATCCACATATCCTGCTTGGGGGATGTCATGCCGACCCACAGGATATCCGGCTTGGCGGTATTGATCGCAGCCGTCATACGTGCGTTATCCTCATCCGAAAAGATCGGCTTGAACGGGGGTGAATAAGCACCCACTATTCGGATGTTTGGGTGATCCCGTGTCATACGGTTTCGAATGGCGGATAAAGTCTCCTCTGTGGCGCCCAGAAAAAAGACCCTCGCGCCACCGCTCCGGTTCAGGCGCTCATTCAACCGAGTAAAAATATCACCACCCGTTACCCGTTCGCGAATTCGCCCGCCGAAAAAGTGGGAGGCCAGCACAATACCGATACCATCAGGGATCAGCCAGTCCACATCGCGAAGCGCTCCCGCGAAGCGCTCATCTTTCAGAGAGATCGCATAGGAATGTGGATTGAGGCAGGCCAACCATCGGCATCCGTTTCCGGATGCAATCCAGTCCATAATAGCATCCACGCTGGCCGTTGCACCTGCGTTGACAACCTCATAGCCCATCACATTCTCGGTTCTAATCGGTTTCATTTCTTCGAGTTTGCCTTGTTCACACATCATCGCTGCTTTGAAGCCTACTCCGATAAGTCGACTCCGAGGGACATACCCTCACCTTTCGTGAAGCCTCGTGGCACACAAGCTGGCTGCTCACCAACACCGAATGCGACAAGGTAGGTTGTGTAAAAACAATGGGTGTAAATTGATCCCTGCAGTGTAGACTGCTGGCAATGTCTACAAACACAAGACGAGATAATAAAGACGTCCCTATAATCCGATCAGAGAACCCTACAACAAACCAACTTAGCGTGTCAAAAGAGATGAATTCCCCCCCCATGGAAGGAAGCGATTCCGTAATAACTTCTTGTCATCGTAGATAACCCCTGTTTTTGTTATTCTTTTTTCACTTTTTCCTATTTTTTCTGATCCGAGCAAATTGGCATTCAAAAAAACCTTGACTGTGGAATCGGCTGCCCAAATTGTGCGCGATTGGACGCATCCCCCCTTTTTATGCTACGCTCGGCCCTCTACAAGAAAACATCAGACACCTTAATGTAAATCCGTACCCCCTTAACTGTGGCCCGATAGCCTAGCCAACGATGTCTGTTCCCATCCTCTACTGGGTGTTATTTAACCTTTTTATCTTGGCGATGTTGGCGCTGGATATGGGGGTTTTCCATCGTGACGACCGCGAGATGAAAGTCTCAGAGGCCATGATTTTAAGCATGGTCTGGGTGATCCTGTCGTTTTTATTTAACGCCGGTATCTATTTTTGGATGGGACGAACTGCTGCCATTCAATTTTTCACGGCGTATCTGATTGAAAAATCCTTGAGTGTTGACAACCTCTTTGTCTTCGTCATGATATTTTCTTATTTTAATGTGGCCCCACGTTATCAACATCGTATTCTTTTTTGGGGCATTATCGGGGCGCAGATCATGCGAGCAATTTTTATTATTGCGGGCATCGCATTGATCCAGATGTTTCACTGGATTTTTTATGTTTTTGGGGCCTTTTTAATTTTTACTGGGATAAAAATGATGTGTGCTGACGACACAAAGCAGGACATTGGGAAAAATTGGGTCATTCGTCTGTTGAAGAAGTGGATGCCGGTAACGGAAGAATACCATGGGAAAAAGTTTTTTGTAAAAATAAAGGGACGCCGCTATGCGACCCCCCTTTTTGTGGTTTTGTTGATGATTGAAACGACCGATCTGATTTTTGCGATTGATTCCATTCCCGCCGTCATGGGCATTTCATTAGACCCATTCATCGTGTACACATCGAATGTTTTTGCCATTCTGGGATTACGGGCAATGTATTTTGCATTGGCTGGAACGATACAAAAGTTTCATTATCTTCGTTATGGCATTTCTCTTATCCTTGTCTTTATTGGGGCAAAGATGCTTGTGGAAGAACATTATCTGATGCCGATTGGCCTGACATTGGGGGTGATTGGTAGTCTCTTATTGGCCTCGGTCGGGGCGTCTCTTCTGTGGCCCAAACGGACATAAGGGAGGTTTCGGCACAGAGGCATCAGACGCCTCGCACACAGTCCCTAAACCCGAAGAACCGTTCCATATCTTGGAACGGTTTGTGCCGAATCATCCGGTTCCCAGAGAACGCTCTGTCCAATTGAAAACCCCACTTCTTCTGCGATTTTGTACGAGAGATCGCGCTCCTCGGTGTCTGGATTGCTCAGGATCAAAATGCCGGATTGTGGTTTCAGGAGATGATAGGCATGTCTGAAAATCTCTTTTGGACGGAAGAGTGCACATGGAAGGCCCCACGAAAGGAGCGGTTCGATCGTCACAAATGGGTTTAGTAGAAAACCGATATTCAAAGGGCGGCGCCATTGAAGGAAGTCGGTTGGGTGAAAATATCCTCGTCGTATGGATTTTGCATAATGGGTTCCATAATCTGCCCTTGTGTGAAAGTTGATCAGGCGACGATAGGCGTCTATTTCAATGCCATGAATTTCCGGGATTTCGACATCGCATCCCAACTCTTGGAAATGGCGGTCCAGAACCGGGGCCAAGACAAAGTTGCGGGCGCCAATATCGGCAATGATCAAAGGGTGATTGGGGACGCACCATGAATCTCGAAGCGACGACCAATCAAACAGCCGAAGGAACTCGTACAATTCTTGCTGTACTCTGTGATCGGTTGCATTTATCGGTTTGTTCGGAGGAATACGCCACCCCCAACGCATACAGGATCGGATAAAATAATCTGTTTTGTTTCTCAAATTAAGGAGAAACTGTCTCATTCGAGGCCATTAGGGTCTGTTCAATACAAACATCCGCTTCAAATTCCACGCCATCGCTACCAGATTCAACTCGCCGACGTTCTCCAAACCGCGTAACAAAAATTGCCGAAATCCCATCACCGATTTGACAATGCCGATCACCGGCTCCACTGGCTCATAAATCACTCCTCATCGAG
>Ga0209082_1000672_pt1 | contig 10736 bp, 9 predicted proteins | sample ColdCreekSource_FD_184127 | JGI IMG/M metagenome (GOLD analysis project Ga0209082, IMG submission 184127) | Groundwater microbial communities from Cold Creek, Nevada to study Microbial Dark Matter (Phase II) - Cold Creek Source (SPAdes) (version 3) | ecosystem: Environmental > Aquatic > Deep...
GTATGTCGGAAACGCTAATTACCTTAATCCTAATACTGGGATGTCTATTGATGGCGAAGTGGGCAATATAGATACACAAGGAACATTTGGGACTCGCAACCACGACGCTGCACTTGGCACCGCTGGTACCACAGTAGGGGCTCGTCAGGGGTGGGATATGACAAATGTCCCCGTTAGGGGCCAGGCGACTGGCACCGCTGCTGGCGCTACAACCCAGCTTAAATTTCAGGATGATTTTGCGTATATTCTACCCACATCGTCTGGTGACCAGTACATCGTAAACGCAATGGGGTTGCAAATTAATATCGGGGAGCCGACATTCCCGACTCAGGCCAAGGAAGTGGGGTGTCCTGCGACCCCGCCCACAGGGGGGAACCGGGGAAACGACGCATATGTTAATCTCGCGCCATTTGTTCCCCTGCGCTGCGACTATACTTTCATAGGGGATACATTGACTTACAGGTCGGTTTTTGACAACACAAATGGGACGGCAGACGCCCGAAACGTTGTCTTCATAGACGTTTTGCCCAGGGGATTAGATCCGAGAGATCCGATTAATTCCAATTTGCCTCTTCTTGTAGATGTAAGAAATATCGATGAGTCTGGAAGTGTAACTCAACAGGCTCTGGTACCTGCAGACGTAGCAATCACATACGATCTCCTTTCCGACCGATACACGCTTACAGTCTTTTTGCCCAACATCGCGTCACCCGATATTGATGTAAAAGGGATTAATTGGGCGGCCTGCGATACTTCTGGCAACTGTAGTAGTCTGGGTCACAAAAGATATGTTTCGTTTAAGGCAAAGGTTACCTCTGTCTCAAATCTTACGGAGGGCAAGTTTTCTAATAGTGGAACGTGGGCTTATGATTTTCTTCCATTTGCAAGTTGTACAACCCAGGACCTAACCACCCGAATTTTTGGTGAAACGGTCACGACGGATGCCTTCGTCAAGGTGGTGAGCCTTGTTCCAAAGAAAGAGATTATAGCAATTTTAGACGGTAACAATGGTACCACAACCACCTTCAGTCCGCCGCTCATAGATACCGCAAATCTCACCGATCCCGTTGATCCGGCCGCCCCTATTGTGGGAACGGGAGACGTAATTACCTACAGAATTACCGTGGACAATATAGGCACGCATTTTAGTGAAAATACGGTCATGGCGGATATGATTCCGAATAATTCCACCTATGTGTCCGGCACAACGACATTGAATTCTATTCTGGTTTCGGATGATACCGGAGGGCTCATGCCGTACGGGTCGCCTAAATGTCCTACTGATTCATTGAATTGTTTGATCAAGAGTCCCGGTGCCACCGCGGGAAGTGTGAATGCTAATAATCCCCCTTGTGATCCTACCGTTACCGTGCCCCTAGCAACATGCACAAACGGGGGTAGTCAAGAGCCGGCCGTCGTGGAGTTTCAGGTCATGGTCTCTACGTTTCTTCCGAATAATTGCGCTACTGTTGCCAACAAAGGATGTGTTACCAATCAGAGTGACATTTATGCGACCACACCTCTGGAGGCAGTCACTGTACAGACAAACTATGTCACCCTTTACACCGCGCCAACGGTTTATGGGTATGTGTATAACGATGCGAATCATAATGCTTTACGGGAGGCCTCGGAAGCTGGGTTGGGGGCGACCGTTACACAGTTATACGTGAAGTTGTTTGATCGGGTGGGGATGGCCGGTGGTAATTGTACAGGGACAGATATCGGCACTTTTGTCAATTTTGGAATTGTGGATATGGTAACGGGGGTTTATTATGTGCGTGTATTGAATTTTAATGCCACGCTTGGTTCCGTTAATTACTGTTTAATTCTGGATAATAACAACACCAACACAGACAAGGTCGCGATTGGCCCGACTGGGCCTCTCGGTTGGGTGGGGACGGAAATGCCGGATGGCGTGCGCAGTGTGACCGTGGCCAACTTTGATAAAACATTTCAAAACTTTGGACGATTTAACGGCAGCAAGGTGACTGGCAGGGTGTTTGGCGATACGGGTGTAGTTTCCACTGCCGCACCCACAGGAACAGCCAATAATGGCATCCAGGATGGAAGTGAAGCGGGGATCGCCGGGGCAACGGTGACGGCAAAAAATGGCACAACGGGCCTGACCTGTATGTCTGGCTCCTTTACAGAATCAGTGCCGACAGATGGAAATGGAGATTATATCCTTTGGCTTTCGGCAGATTCCTGTGGCGCTGTAAGTATCAATATTGTTGAAAAAAACCTGGGCAGTTACGTCTCTGTGACCGGTGTTGTGGGAACCACTGGAGGCGCTTATGTTCTCGCCACCGACACGACCACTTTTACCAATACGGTGGTGGGCACGATCTACACCGGTGTTAATTTTGGCGATGTACCGCAGAATCAGTTTTCTCCTGATGGGATGCAGGCCAATATACCGGGTGGCGTGGTGTTTTATCCGCATACCTTTACGCCAGAAACAAATGGAAGTGTTACGTTCAGTGTAAGCAATCTATCCAGCCCAGTGTTAGGGTGGCTCCTTCCCGTCGTTTTCAGAGATATAAATTGTGATGGTATTATTAACTCTGGAACCGATACGATTGTCACGGCAGGCATCACCACCACCCTTCTTCCAGTGTCACCACCGCCTCCGCCGGGGAGGGTGTGGGCGGATATTTGTATTATTGTTAAAGATTTCATCCCCCCCCAGGCCCCCATTGGTGCGATAAACGTGATTACGGTGACGGCTGCTTTTACATATGTTTATCCGGCGTCTTCTTCAAACTGGGTGTATAATTACCTCCGAACTGACACGACCCAAGTTGAGGCTACGCATGGTGTCTTGAAATTGACCAAAATGACATCTATTACTCCTATTGGGACGACAGATGCGACTACGCCGACGGCACTTCCAACGACGGCAGGGCCAGGAGACCTAATTTGCTACACGATAACATACCAGAATATGAGCTCGGCCCCGATAGAGGGTTTGATCATTAACGATGCCGTTCCCGCCTATACGACGTTTGTGTCTGCCTCTTATCTTTCGACTCCGGCTGGGCTGGTTGCGGGTCCGATCCCAACAACCCCCCAGTTGCTTACATGGACATTTACAGGGTCCCTTGCCCCTGCAAAGACCGGTACGGTCCAGTTCTGTGTACTGGTGAATTCGTAAAAAAGAATGACCTTGTCTGGGTGTTGTGATGCAAAAAATCCCAGCCTTAAAAGGTTTTCATGACCTTCTTCCCAGCAGAGCACGAACGTGGCGTTGGGTGGAAGGGGTTGCCCACGAGATCTTCCCTTCCTTTGGTTTTTCGTACATCTCAACCCCCATTCTAGAGCGATCTGAACTCTTCACCCGGAGCCTGGGAACAATAACCGACATCGTCGAAAAGGAGATGTATACCTTTGAGGACTGGGATGGGAAAAAGGTTAGCTTGCGCCCGGAGGGGACAGCCTCGGTGGTACGGGCCTATCTGTCTGCGGATGGGGTGACAACCCATCCGGTAAAATACTACTACATGGGGCCGATGTTCCGGCATGAACGGCCTCAGGCGGGGCGGCTTCGTCAATTTCATCAGATCGGGGCAGAAATTCTGGGTGAAGGGGGCGGCCGCCAGGATGTGGAACTCCTTTCACTGCTTTCCCATTTTCTTCAAAAGCTCGGTATCCCGGACGGGATACTTGAGATCAATAGCCTGGGGTGTTCTCTCTGCCGTCCCCCCTATCGGAATAGGCTCTTGACTTATCTCCAACCTTTTCTCTCTCAACTCTGTGAAGATTGTCAGAGGAGATACCATGCCAATCCCCTTAGAGTTTTGGATTGTAAACAGGAGCATTGTGTGGAGATTGCCTTCAAGGCGCCGGGACAGGTGGATCATCTTTGTCTCCCATGCGGTGACCATTTCAAGGAAGTGGAAGGGGGGCTGCATCTTCTTTCCATTCCCTATCGTATTCGGCCCTCTTTAGTGCGGGGACTTGATTACTATACGAAAACGGCGTTTGAGTGGACGATCAATCGGTTGGGCGCACAGAGTGCGGTGGCCGCAGGTGGGCGGTATGACGGTTTGATTGAGGAACTGGGGGGGGCTTCCACCCCTGCGGTTGGGTTTGCAATTGGAATGGAACGGCTCATGCAGCTTGTCACTGAAGATCATGCCCCAAGCCGTTTTCCGTTACTATACATTGCCCCGTTGGGCAAGTCTGCAGCCGATTATTTGACCCCACTTCTTTTTTTACTCCGCACAAAAGGAATTTATTGCGAGATGGGAGATGATCGAACTCCCCTCAAGCATCTTCTTAAGCGGGCGGATCGGATTGGGTTTCTCAACGTTCTCATTGTGGGAGAGGCGGAGATGAACAGGGGAGCAGCGATTCTGAGGAACATGAAAACGCAGTGCCAGGAGAATGTCTTATTCTTGGGGCTGGAGGAAACGCTCTTGAAGTGTTTTGGTGCCGAAGGGGGGATTTGAACCCCCACGGAGTTGCCCCCACTAAGTTCTGAGCCTAGCGTGTCTACCGTTCCACCACTTCGGCGAAGGCGTATCGTAACTACTCAGGTCATTTCTCTTTTGGCCCATGACTGCGTTGTTGTGGCGCTCGAATCCTCACGTGTATCCATATACGCTGCGGTTCTGCGTTCCTCGCGCCTTGTCCTGGGCCAAAATAGAAGTGACCTGAGCAGTCACAGCGCATCTAATAACAGATTTTCGGTGGATGGGTCAAATAATGGGCGGTTCCAAGGTCAAGTCCTTATTTTACGGACTTAATCCCGATCTTATGGGGCCAGTAATGTCAAATGTCAAGATGTGACCCCATGATCTGTCTGTTGCGTTGACAGAAAAGTTGGGGGCACCTATAATCACACCTTCTTTCTTCCTGCCGAAGTGGTGGAACGGTAGACACGCACGTTTGAGGGGCGTGTGGGGCAACCCGTGGGGGTTCAAATCCCCCCTTCGGCACCACACTTTTGGTTCTTATAAATTTCACACAAGTGCCTGCCATAGAAATTCGATGCGCGTTCAGCTAACCGTTCGAAAATCCAATCCAGAAAGGGGGGGCTTGCCTTATTTTCAGGATTATAGTGTCGAGGCAGGACGAGGCACCTCCCTTTTGTCAGCACTTTTGAAAATCAAGGAAGAGGTGGATGGCACACTCACCTTTCGGGCATCTTGCCGCGCCGCCATCTGCGGATCGTGTTTGATGCAGGTCAACGGTATACAGAAATTGGCCTGCAAGACACCTCTTCAAGAAGAATTTCGCCGACATGGGAAAATCACCGTCGGCCCCATGGCGAACATGCCGGTCATCAAAGACCTGGTCGTTCGTATGGATCCGTTTTGGGAAAAGATCAAGGCAATTACCCCTTATGTAAAACAAAAACCGGAACCCTCCCCCCCCGAGCAGCTCCAGAACCTCCATGAGCAATTACACAATGCAGATGGCTGTATCATGTGTGGCGCGTGTCTTTCCGCCTGTCCGAGTTTTGAGGTCTCTCCCCGGTTTTTGGGTCCCGCAGCGTTAGCCAAGTCATATCGTTTTCAAGTGGACCCACGTGATGGCACCCATGCCGACCGCTTGCAGGCGCTACAAGAACCGGATGGTATTTGGGATTGTGTCCGCTGTAACTTCTGCGTGCAGGTCTGTCCCAAAGATGTTCAACCGATGGAGCAGATCATTCGTTTGAGAAGGATGTCCCTCACCACAGGTCTCTCCCAGTCAGTTCCAGCAAGGCATATCACTGAATTTATCAAAGTGGTAAAAGAAGAGGGGAGGCTTAACGAGGTACGCCTCCCGATTCTCATGACATGGGGTCATTGGGGAAAGATGCTTCGGATTTTTCCACTTGGCCTCAAAATGTTGTTCCATGGAAAAGTCCCCTTCCCATTCAAATGGCTGCCTGGCCGACAGGCCATTCGGGCCATTTTTGACATCCAATCCAAAAGGAACCGCGTATGAAATATGCTTTGTATCCAGGGTGTGCGGCGAAAGGGGCGGCTCCTGAGCTCTATCAGGCGACCCAAAAAGTGATTGACCGATTGGGGATTGCGGTGACAGAGTTAACCGATTTTAATTGCTGCGGCGCCGGTGTCATTTCCGAGGCCGACCCTGATTTGGCCTATACCCTCAATGCCCGAACCCTGGCCACTGCAGAAAAATGGGGCCTGAACATCATGACACTCTGTGGAACCTGTCAGGGTGTGTTGGGTGCGGCCAACAAGGCACTACAAACCGATGAGGCGCTGAGAGAAAGGATCAACAAAGCGCTTTATACGGCCACTGGGTTGACTTATCAAGGCTCCGTAATGGTCAAACACCTACAATGGATTTTGGTTAAAGATTTTGGTCTTGAGCGACTACAGCCCTTTATCACCCATCCGCTCACGGAGCTTTCCGTCGCCCCGTTTTATGGGTGTTATATGTTACGCCCCGCTTCCACTACCGGTTTTGACGATTGGGAAGACCCTTCCTCGTTAGAAAAGCTGATTCGGGGCGTTGGGGCACAACCGGTGGAGTATGAGGGCCGTGCCAAATGTTGCGGATTTCCGGTATTCATTGAACGGGAAGAGATTGCCTTGGGGATGGTGGGAGAACGGATTGCAGATGCCCAGAAAAAGGGGGGAGAGATCATGGTCACCCCGTGTCCGCTCTGTCATATGAGTTTGGACATCTATCAATCCCGTGCAGAAGAAAAGTTGCGAAGTACGGGACAAGCGGACGCCACGCTGAATATGCCAATTCTCCATCTCCCCCAGTTGCTGGGGCTTGCGATGGGGTTCTCCCACAGCGAGCTCGGGATGAACCGGCACCTGACCGCTACCGGGGCTTTTTAGAGGTGCCCTTGGGCTATCTTGTCTGTTCTGGGTGATGGATCAGAGAGCGTCCGCAACAGATCGGTCATTGCTGAACGATTGTTTGTGGCGGCCTCGACATCCCGTTTGGCATCAGCGACAAAGGGAATAGCGGTGTCAGGGAGGATGACGGAGATTCCTTTTTGCCTCGCCCTGTTTTCAACGATGATCCGGATAATGTCCCGGAGCGTGTCGGGCAGCGCCTTCAGCTCTCGAAGTGCTCCCGTACTCCATTCCATTGCCTCGCCGGGCATGAGCACACTCACATCTCCTAGGGCATCCTCCCGAATTTTCGCTTGGCAAGAGAGGCGATAGGGGGTTGGGAGTTCCGCTTCTTCCAGCATGTTTTCTTCATCCAGATCAATCTCGGTCAGATTTTCTATCCCTGATTCCACCCAGACACGGCATGTACTACAGGTCGCAAACCCGCCGCAGTCATGACGCAACGGAATCCCCAATTGCTGCGCCACTTCCAATAGGCTGGTTCCCGATTGCGGCTCAATCGAATGTGAGCCAGGATAAAAAATGATGTGTGGCATCTAATAAAGAGGCCCTAAAACGAGAGAATCATATCGGCGTTGTCCATCTCCTCCAACAGAAATGAAGTTAGCCCACGGAGGTCGTCTATCTCAGGAATCAGATCGTTTTGTGTCAAGCCGATGAGGGCCATCGAAGAGGTACATGCGTAGAGCTTCACGTCTCCATCTGATTTGATCCCCTGAATAACCTTTTGCAAATTGTCCATCCCACTCGCCCTGTAGGTTTCTTTCAAGACTTCTTCGATGTCGGCATAGATGGGAGAGAGGTTGATCTCCGCAATTTTTTTTCGAGAGAGTTTGTAAACTGCCTCATCCCGAAAAAAGATTCGAACCGCCATCTCGCAGACCGACGCCGCCATGACCGTGGTCAACATTGTGACCAGCTTGTTGTGGGCGCCATTCGTGGCGATCACTGCCATTTTTTTCATGTCGGCCCCTCTTTTCTGATGTAAATTTTCACAAGACCCTCAATGTCTTCTTCTCGGACAATAGGATGCCTAAATTTTTTGGTCCATGCTGCAATTTCCCGTTGTTGAAATCGATTTCCAAGCACCTCCAAAATCTCACCCCGTTGTAGTTCGGACAATGTGGTACGAATAATCCCCAAGCTTCGACAATCAATAGGGTTAAAGTAGGTGGTGACATCAAGAACATGGATAGTTTCATCAGACAAGAATGTGACGATGCTCCTCTTTGTGACAAGCTATTTCAAATAAGTTTCTATCAGCCCCTTGAATTTATTATACGACTGGGCGCCTCTTAAGATCTTGAGCACTGTGATCGAATCGCTTTTCGGGTCGGTTAAGCCAAAGAAAAACGAGGGGGTTCCACGAACACCCGCATCCTGACCTTCATCGACATCTTTTCTCACTTCCGCAGTATACTTGTTTGAATTCAGACACTGTTGAAAAGCAGTGACATCCAGCGTTAATTCCCTTGCATATTTTTCCAAGTCACTTATTTCCATTGCATGGGGTGTTGTGAAAAGTTTGTCGTGCATTTCCCAAAACTTTCCCTGATCCCCAGAACAATGGGCAGCTTCCGCCCCCTTAAAGGCATTTTTGTGGATGGACTCCAGCGGAAAATCATGGAAAACATATTTGACTTCTCCTGTGTTGATGAAATTTGTTTCTAATTGCGGAAGGGTCTCCCGAAAGTGTCGTGCACAGAATGGGCATTGGTAATCAGAGACTTCCACTAAGGTGAGTTTGGCGTTTGGATTCCCTTTGAAGGGTGCCCCTTTGACACGAAAGGTCTTTGGATCCGGAGACGGGGGAGAATCATCATCCTGTTGTTGCTTGAGTTGCTGCTTGAGGAGAAGGGCTTTGATCTCTGCTAACCCGTTTTGAAGGGTGACCTGACCCTTCTTTAAGGTTTCTATTTCCTTCTTGATGTTGTCCGATTCTTCGGGGCCGTCTGAAGAGAGAATGCCGGCGAAGAGAGGCAAAACAAACAAAAAGAGTAAAAACAAAAACGATGTGGCCGTTACTTTCATATATTTTGATTTCATCCACATTCTCCTTATACAAATTGTACAAAAACGGTGCTTTTACAAATACCTCTGAAATGTCCAGCCAACCATAAAAATACCAAGCCCAACCCCTGAAAACTTAAATAGAAAATCCATGCTACCCTCCTGAATAGCGGAAACAATGAACGCATTCAACACTAGCAAAAGGCCGGTCGCTTGAACGGTCTTCGCAATATAGTATAACAGCCGATTCACGAGGAGTCCTTTAGCTATTCTTGCCCCATCCCAAATGGTCTCATTGCAGCTTCAAGCTTTTTCTTTTCTGATTCATATGTGTAAAACCCTTTTCCTGTCTTTCTGCCGAGAAAGCCGGCCTCCACATATTTACGAAGCAGGTGTGCAGGACGATATTTTGTCTCCCCAAACTCCGCAAACAACGTCTCCAAAATATCAAGACAGGTATCCAATCCCATCAAGTCGGCTTGCGCCAGCGGCCCCAGCGCCTGTCCTGTTGCGAGCATCATCGCCGTATCGATAGTCGCGGGATCGGCCACCCGCTCCGACATTGCGAAGATCGCCTCGTTGATCATCGTAATCAACACCCGATTTACAATAAAACCGGGGGAATCTTCCGATAAGATCACAATTTTACCCAGTTTCCCCACAAACTGTTTGGCTTGTTCAAATACCTCGTCCGAGGTATGCCATCCCCTGATGATTTCTACCAGTTTGTTTTGGGTGGCCGGGTGAATAAAATGAATCCCGACAAATTTTTCGGGCCGACCGGTCACCGAGGCAAGGCGGGTAATGGACAAGGAGGCGGTACTAGAAGCAAATAGAATCGGATCCGGGCAGATATCGTCCAGCACCTCGAACAGCTCCATCTTCATCTCTTCCTTTTCTGATATCGCTTCGATGATGATGCCGCATTGTGCGAGATCGTCAAGGCGCGCCGCGAGCTTGATGTTTTTGAGTGTCTTGTCTTTGACCCACTCGGTGAGCTTTTTCTGACGAACCTCCTCATCGAAACCTTCTGCAATACGCTCAATCGCTTCTTCGAGGGCTTTGGGGTCTATGTCAGACAGGACAATATGACGGCTGGTGCCAGCAATTAACTGACAGATGCCTTGCCCCATCGGGCCTGCCCCTACAATTCCAATTGGACGATCCTCCATGCAAAATACTCCTTCAACCTATTTTCTTTCTTGCCGTTATCACAAAATTAAAACCAAATCGTCGAAATCCAACCCATCCGGAAAGGATCAGATCAAGTTTTCCAACCGCCAGTGCAAACTTCCCCATTCTACTTCTTTTTTTCTCCAGTAAAAATAGGTCTGGGATAAGGGAAGTCAAAATGTTGTGGCCTCGGCAGGAAAGTACTTCAAGATGGTTGCTCTCTAAAAGCCCGGTCAATTCCTTATAAGTAAACGTCTTAAACCGCATTCCCTCCCATGTTCGGGTGTCATGTCCGATGCCTGGAGGGGCGGTCATGGCGGCGACCAGTTCGGAAGGATGATAGAAAATTCCAAAATTCCATTTAGAATCTGTCTCCAACGTAATGAGGGCCCCAGTCTTCGCGACCCGCGCCATCTCGGCAACCGCTTGCGGGTACCCTTCGACGATGTGACTGAGCACATCACCGTAAGAAACAATCAAATCAAAGCTCTCATCGGGAAACGGGAGTTTACACGCGTCGGCCACCTCAAACCGGACATTGGGATAGGCACTGCATCTTTTTTTGGCAACATCAATCAGAGCATGGGAGAGGTCAATCCCGACCACTTCGTCCGCATGAGGGGCAAGACAAATGGATTGAAGCCCACTGCCGCAGCCGACATCTAACACCCGGCCATATCGCTTCCCCTCCGTTAGTTCTTTCAGACAGAGATCGTACAG
>Ga0209082_1000673_pt1 | contig 10702 bp, 6 predicted proteins | sample ColdCreekSource_FD_184127 | JGI IMG/M metagenome (GOLD analysis project Ga0209082, IMG submission 184127) | Groundwater microbial communities from Cold Creek, Nevada to study Microbial Dark Matter (Phase II) - Cold Creek Source (SPAdes) (version 3) | ecosystem: Environmental > Aquatic > Deep...
AGATTAGATTTGGTCGAAGAAGCTAACAGAACCTGCGAGTGATTTTAAATTACCTCCAGCTTAGTTATCGTATTATTTACGCTAACCTTATCTCCCTCTCCCACACCTTTTTTCGTTCACCCGTAATTTACTGACTGACCAAATTGTTTGTATTGAGTGCTTCTATGACTAACGCAAGCGTTGTACAAGTGCTTGTGTAGCTTGCGCCAGTAATGAAGCTTCTCGTTTTGAGTCTTACTGGGATAAAGTCTAAAAGTAACACGACGGGTTATACTTATGAGAGAATTATAACTTAGTGCATCATGAAAAACAACAGTCTAAATAAAGCTAGAGGATGTGTTTATCGACTTAGCGTACATATAGTTTTTGTGACTAAGTATCGACGCAAGGTGATAACAAAAGAGATACTTTATGATCTAGAAAAAATATTTAAGCGGTTGTGCGAGAACCAAAAATGCGAGTTAACTAGCTTTAACGGAGAAGAAGATCATTGCCATTTGTTGGTAGAGATGTATCCAGACGTTGCGCCTTCTAGATTAGTTAATACACTTAAAACTGTGTCCAGTCGCTTGATTCGGAGAGACTATCAGGCGCACTTACAAAAGTTCGATCACAAGCCTGTTTTCTGGACAGGAGCTTATTGTGTTATTTCTACAGGAGGCGCACCATTAGAAGTGATTAAGAAGTATATCAAGTCTCAAGACTCACCTACTTAAACCCTGGTCGTCGCATTCTCCCCCTAAATCAAAGATTTAGAAGGAGAATGCGCGACGAAAGAGCGTTCAAAGACTTAGAATAGCACAAAGTTTTGCGATGCAAGCGAGCTAAATAATGTCGAAGTCTCGTACTCAGTAATCTCAGGTATTTCATCCTCTTCTGGACTGTCAGGTAATTGTATTCCTGCTATTTCAATCCATTTCATAAAAGCGAATTTGCCCGCTCCACGCCAAAGAAAAAACCGCTGTCTAGTTGGGAACTACTACCGAATAAATAAATCTGATGATCGCTGATAAATGGTTCAGAGTTTTCTTCAATAACAGTTCCTAAGTTGGATTTTCGGAAGGTAACTTCCAAATCTTGAAACCCATCACCGTTGGTATCTATTAGTCTAAAGCTATTACCGATCGCACTAACGTCATGATCGTCTAGTAAGGTATCTTGGCGATCATCTGCTCGAATCGTAGTGGGGTCAATGGTAGCAGGGTGGAAATTTTCTGTCCCCAAAATAGCTACTTTGATGTTGCCATTTCCTGAAAGATTGATGGATGAGTCATTTGAGTCAGGATTCCAATTGATCGCTATTTTCTTGACTACTGTGACAGATAAAGACTTGCTCTTAGTAAGATTGTCATCGTCGGTAACGCTCACCACAGGCTTATAAATTCCCTCGGTGCTATAAGTATGCGTAGCTGATATCTTGCCGATATCCCCCAAAAGAGGTTCTTGTTCTTCTAGATCGACTGGACTACCATCTCCCCAATCAACTTCCACTGTGTGATAATCAGTCAGACCAACATCGGTATAGTTAAGATTCAAGTTGAGAGCATCATCTTCTAGCAGAAGATTTAGATTAGAAAGATTGCTGTTAAATGCGCCTAGTTGGGGTGGGAGGTCATCAATAACTTTAGTAGTAAGATTTTTCAGAGTGTTGTATTTGGGCGAGTCCGATTGACTAATATTTTCTAAAATCCCCCAACTACCCCACTGGTTGTAACGACTGACATCAGTATAATTCATCGACAAATCGATCCCCAACTCATGCAAGGTAGTGTAGTATTCTTGATAGATTGCTCCCATGCGTGGATCTCTATTGGCTGCAATCAATAGATCGCCGATTGCTTTGTTCTCTTCTACCCCATTAGTTCCGTTGAGATGCTGACCGCTTTCATAACTCAGTAGCTCTAAACCCTGTTGTTTTGCCAAGGCTGCATAACCAATTGTCCAGTTGTAGGCTTGCTGTAAAGCTCCTCCGTTGGGTGCATCGCTCAATACCCCTCCCTGAGTTATTTCCTTAAACAGATTATCTAAGGCAAGGTTGGATTCTTCATCATCAATCCAGCTTTCAATCTCTGCTTCATACTTGGGATTGCCAATATAGCTACCAAAATAAGGCGCGATCGCGATCGCATCTATGCCATATTCTTCATGGGATAAAGGATCGTCCGACCAAGCATACTGTAAGGGTCTTTTGGCTGTCCAAGAGTTAGCAGCCTGCGCTCCTAATACGCCGATCACGCGCTCAGGGTCCGTACCAAAAACTTCATCCCAAATTCGGGTAATTTCGGTGGTACGCTCACCAAACCAATCCATTCGTCGGCCAAAATTACCGGTGTTTGAATCTACAAATTTCTCTTTTCCTTGGGTTTCTATCCACCAGCCTTGAGCAAAATCACTATTCCAAACTTCATTGGAATATTCTACGTAAATTTTAAGTTCGGGGTCAAGATTATCCTTGACGTATTGAGCAAAATTAGTCACGTATTCGTCTGTCGCCATGTGGGGCATAGTAAACCAAGGATCGGTGTCGGTACGGTTAGCCAACTCCACCATTGATTCTAAGGAAGCTATTTCGCCAGAGAAAATATTACTATCGGGGGTAGGGCGATCGCTCCATGCTCCTTGTTGAGAGTTATTAGTCGCCATCCAGTCCATAAAACGCAGGGTATTAAAAGGCTGAATTTTTTCGAGAAACTCTGGGTTAAATGTCTGGTCGTGAGCATATTCATACTCTTCTGGTAAAACTTGAATATCTCGCAGATAGTTCCCCGTATCATTAGGATCAGTCTCGGTAATGCGTAATAAAACCCCAGCATTAGAAGGATTTACATTAATTACATCTCTGCCTGGAGTAGAAGCAGATAGATCCTTTGTCGCATCAAGACCATATTCAATAGTGCCTTCTCCTTTATAGAAAACCACGTATTTACCTGCGGGATATTCTCCCACATCCCGAAACATCAAGGTAGCAACACTGGTATATTGGGGAGCCTCTTCTGGTGCGGGCAAAGACTTAACCCAGCCATGTTCATCGAGTTCTAATTGGTCAAACTCTTTCGTGTCCCAAATATACTCATATCCTCCTGTTGCTTTGGGAGTCGCGCCCCAATCTTGGGCAATCCACCGTTGAGCAGATTTAAAAGCATTGAGGTAGGGGAATTGTGGCGACCAGGCAGCCAAACGGTGCAGATTAGTCCCCAAAGGAAGCGGCTCTGTGCCTGGGAGTACAGTCACAGCAACTGTCGCTGTATCAATTCCACCATGACCATCACTAACCGTATATTCAAAGCTGGCATCACCGCTAAAGTTTGACCCTGGCTGAAAGAGGACGTTACCCTCTTGATCTAAAGTTACGGTGCCGTTAACGGCATTGGCTACTTCTGTGATACTTAAGCGATCTCGATCTAAGTCGGTGTCATTCTCTAATAAATTCGCTCCCAGTAGAGTAACTTCGTGATTAGCTACCGTTAAAACAGCATCATTTGCTGTTGTAGGGTCATGGTTAGGATTGAATAACAACGAAATTTCTTCAAAACTAAAAGCTCGGTTATAGACCCGAACATTATCTAGACTCCCCTTCAAAGTATGTTTGCTATTTTTTTGAGTCACCCCATCATGGAATTTGGTAGTTTCGTTTAACCCCCCAATGCCAATATCATCGGCATGAGACTCTAGCTGCATCCCATTTCCCTCGCCTATTTTTACCCCATCTAGATAACCGACCAAAGCTTTGGGCTGGGAACTATTAACTCCTGGTTGGGCATCTAGAACCAAGGCTACATGATGCCAAGTATTAGAGGTGATGTCATCGCTAGATAAATAAGTCCCCGACCAATTGCCGTTTTTTTGATTCCAGCCACCAAAGTATAAAAGACCATTTTCAAGATAGATATTAAGTCCGGCATTATCTCCTTGAACCCCGCCTTCTTCATAAATAATTTGCTTGCGATCGCCAATATTTTTATCATCAACCTTGAACCATAGGGAAACAGTGCGTTTAGCATAGGTACTAGTATTGATATCAGCAGAATCTTTGACTTCGATCAGATCGTTTTTGCCATCAAAATCCACTACACCATCATGAAATTTCGCCCCATAGCGTAATCTTCCCGGGTTGTTGTTGCCTTCGGGAGCTGAATCTTCTGCTTGCTTTTTCTGCGTTTCGTCAAGCTTTAGGTGCATTACCAGACCATCGTCTGATAGTATACGTAGTTCCCCATCAGATAAAACTAGGTTTTCTCTCCAGTCGCGATTCGGATTGATCTCCTTGGCGAGGGGCGACAAATTACTTTCTAATCCTTGCAAATCAACGATCATGTCATTGTAATCCTTGTCTGCCTGTTGAATTGGCACATCTTCCAAGGCGATCTTGCCGCTACCATCAACGTCTACAAACTCAAATCCAGCAGCTGATGAAGTACGGGGATTAGCTTCTGGGATGGAAAAGATCGGCATTTTACCAAACTGAGAAATCTGATTGGGATTCTGCCAAGTTTTTTGCACAGTCGTATGCTGCACCAGCATTAGTGCCACTTCATCCCCTGGAGTCAGATTAAAGGCTTTAACTCCTAGATACTCTCCCGTATCAAAATCTCGTTCCCAGGCTAGCGGAGCATTAAATTTAGCTCCCTCTAGCTCATCTTGAACTAAAATGCGACCTTGCTCGGAATTTGTTAAAGCTCTACGGGCAGCTTCTTTGATAAATTCTTTTGACCCTGGAGTAAATGACTCCATCCCTTTGAGGCTAAATACGGCCAATTCTCCTCGAAACCAACCACCATCAAACAGATAATTAACTTCAATTCCACCGTCAGCATCGACGGTAAAAGTTCCTGTGGCAAAAGTAACCATAATTTTAATACGTCCAAGGGGATTGACCCCTTTCCAGTTAATTTGTATGCTGAAATTTCCGTTTGCATGACTCCTTACTTCAATCTCGCCGTATCAATGTTGTTGAATTGCAATTGAATGTTTTTTTGCCATTGTCTGAGTTCGAGAAGTTTCGACAAGAAACTCGAAAGGATTAAAGGTAAGCCATAAATCTTGATTCGACCTTGAATCAAGGCAAGTTTGTTATGTAATTTAAGTGCTTGCTTGATCGCATAATTAAGGGTTAATGGAGGAAAGTCACTCAGTTCGTAATCATATTTGATTAACAGATTGCCAATTTTGGCTTCAATTAACTGAATTTCCCGACGGGATAATTTACGTTTCCATTGGAACAAGAGTTTGGGGTCGGGTAAATCGTAGGTGGTAGTCTGGGAATAACTAAGCATAGTGGGATCGTAATTTGTCCCCATAAAGTTACACAAATCAGTTAGGGTGGCTTCGGGTTGGGTAATTAGATTCTCGTAACGAATTTCAATGTATCTATCGGGGGAGATAGTTGTTTTTAACTGCGACCATAATTGTTCAACTTCTATCCAGCGATCGCTTGCAGTCCAAATGTTACCAGCCCAATTCATCTTAATACAGGATTGAGCCACATCCCTGCCATCGCGAACGATATGAATAAACTTAGCATCAGGCCAAATCTGTAGTAAGCGATCAAAATGACGGTGAACTGTCGCACCAACCAAATACTTTCCTGTATTTTCTCGTTTTTGAACTAAAAAACTATTAACTAGCTGAGGATAGCTGAGATTATGATCTATTTCAAAATCACTGCTTTGAAACAAGCGATCTATAGCTAAATGTTCATAATAATCATCAAGCAATGGATAATTATCACCCCGAAAATAATCAACTACAAACTCAAACTCACCATGAAAAGCAATATTAGAATGATGATCGAGCATTAACCTGAGTAAAGTAGTACCAGAACGCTCTGCACCAACTAAAAAGATCGGTTGAGAAATTACAGAAAGATTATTACCCATAAAATTATCAACACTTAAGATATTTCAAAATTTTGCTTGGGCAACTTATCTCGCTTAGTTTTGATCCACTGCTTTTGAGGTTTGACCAGAAAAGCTATATATAAGGGAATTTTCCAGAGAACATAGAGAGGAATTGCTAAAAGTACCGAGCCAGATATGGTCTTACGTCCAAATTTCGCCCAAGATCCAACTATGGAAGTAAAAATTAGTAACCCTGTAACAGCTAAGACTAAGGTGGGAATCCAGGCACCTCCTAAAATTCCTAACAGTAATGCCATTGCTGTAGTTGCGCCCCAGACCATGACTAATAATGAAAGAGGTGGAACTGCTAAATCTAAAGCTAGAATCAGCAGTTCAAAACGTCTTTGACTAACGGCTGCTTCTAGCAGTCGTGGTACTTGGCTGAATAGGGTTTGTAAATGACCATGTTCCCAGCGAGTTCTTTGAGTTTTGATAGCTTGCCTTCCTTGAGGCAGCATTCCTGTTACCTTTGCTTTTGGACAATATAGAGGCGGATGTCCAGCGATCGCCAGATCAATAGCTAACTGCATATCTTCAACTATGTTGCCATTGGCTAAAGATGCGCTAGAGATTATTGACCAAGGAAAAGCCATGCCAGTGCCATAAAGCAAACAAGGTAAACCAAGTCGAGCTAAACCTTGTAGACGAACAAAATTTTTCACTAAAATGGCTAAGGCGGAAATAGCGTCCTTGGGGGTGGGATTAGCAGGTCGATCTTGAAGATAAGTAGCTTGTACTGGCCTTCTAGAACTCAAAGCTAGTTCGCTAAGTCGCTGTACTGTTCCTGGATGAACTATACAGTCAGCATCGATTAAGACTACTACTGATGGTGGATCTGACTCCAGAAATCTAATACCGTAGTCCAAAGCATAACCTTTTCCCAATTGCTCAGGGTCTTTTCTTTCTAAGACGGTTAAATCAAATTTTTCAAAATTCTCTCCAACAAGTCTAGCGATCGCCGCAGTTTCATCTGTGCAGTTATCAGCTACCACAACAATACGATTTTCACGAGTCAACTGTGGCAATAAAGTTGTCAAAGTTTTTCCAATACTCAACGCCTCATTATGGGCAGGTATCACAACAGCAATCTTATTTGAGTTCATTTAATCGATCCTTCTACTTAGAAAATTTAGGAACAAAGGCAGCCAGACATTCAATAAAAAGGACTGTACTGGGAATTAACAGGGCAAATGCAACTATCAATAGGATAGTTTCAATAAATAGGAACATTGTGTTTAGTAATGATGGTGGGTTTGCAGCGTAGCGCGATTGCGTTCGGCATCGCTATAATTAAATTCACGTCAGCCAAAATTTATCAACTGACGATAAGCATTAATTCCTTTAAGTTCTGAATATTGGCTTTCGAGGTTTTTTTTAGCATTCTTAACGACGGAGTTTAATAATTTAGGAGAAGTTTGCTGAAGTTTGAGTAAGCATTGTGCCAAATCTTGTTGGTCATTAGCATGGAACTGAAATCCAGATATGCCATTTTCTACCAAAGTTTTTGTGCCTCCTTGGTTAGGGACAAGAACTGGTAAGCCAACAGCCATCGCTTCTAAAATCGCCAGTCCAAAAGGTTCAACTGGGCAAAGATGGAGTAGTAAGTCTGAATTAGCCATTGCTTTAAATACCTCCCGAGAAAAGCCTTTTAGTTTCACCTGGGGATATTTTGCCCTAGCCTTTATTTTCAGTTTCTCCATATCCCTGCCAAAACCAAAAACACAAAATTGCAGACTATCTAGCTGAGGAAAAGAATCTAAAGCATCAAATAAAAAATCGATCCTTTTAATAGGGTCAAGACGAGAGACGACAATAACCTGAGTAATCCCTGGCTTGTAAAAGGGTGGACGTTTTGGTATTTTCTCGATCTCAGATGTCAACAGAAAATTTTCAATTACTTTAATTTTTTGGGGATTTACTCCATGAACTTCAAGACGTTCTCGAACATAATTTGAGACTGCAATCAATTTCACTGGCAGATTGTTGAGTAATGATTTGCGGGCGTAACTTATATTTTCTTCCGTACCACCGTGAACCATATGTAAATGAATTATTTGGCGACGGTAGAAAAGATTGCACAGCATAATGAAAATTGATTGAGAAACACTAGTAGTGACAAAAACTAATTTCTGATGCTGAACTAGATAAGATTTTAGATAACGGATTAAATTCCAATTATTTGCAAAACATTTGGTAGTAATTTCGTGAGAAATTGCTTCAGCTAAAACCAATCCTTCTGGAGTCAAGATAATAGATGAATGCTCATGACATAATCCTTTAGCGGTATTGATGGTCATGCGCTCAGTGCCATATAGGTTTCCACTGTACAAGACATAGATAAACGGAATTTTATCCATAAATTGAATTGGAATGACTATATTTTTTTTTTGTACTTCAAGAAGATTTATAGCCCAATCTTTTAGTCAAAAATAATAGTATATTTACGGGTTTTTCAAAGTCGTAAAATTAATACAAGTAATTTAGCTGTAATCTTACTTAGTTGCGGTATTTTCTTCTATTTTAAAACCACTTTTTCCATGCCAATATAGTACAAAAGAATTAAAAATATTGAAAGAAAAATGAATATTAAATAGAAACTAAAAAACTACTGGTCAGAAATAAAAAGAAAAACTGACAATATTACTTATTGATGTTTAAATTAAAAAAAATTGATGTTTTTGAAGAAATAGAATTTTCTAGTTGACAGGAGTTAAGTAATTGCAGGAATTTGCATCAACTATTAGTCCCTATTTGAGAACTTTGCGACGAAAAGCTTTCTTGGTTATTAGCTTTACTAGCCTTACTACCTTGGCAGCTTTATTGCTTAGTTTAAAAGATCCTAATACATATGTAAGTAGTTTTCGCGTATTGCTAGAACCGAGCAATTCCACAGCTAGGTTAAGTCAAGCCTCTACCCTGACACGCACTGAAGGATTACCTGATGGGGATTTGTTTAATTTGGACTATCCAACCCAATTAGAAATATTAAAAAGCTCTTTGATCTTATCCAAGATTGCCCAAGAAATTAAGACTAAACTTCCAGGAACAAAAGTATCTCTTATTAACGAAGAATTACGAGAAAAATTAACTGTAGAGCGTATTACGATTGGTCCTAGTATACATGATGGGACTAAAATTTTTGAAGTTACCTATGAAGGGATAAATCCGCAAATTGTCCAGACGGTAGCCGAAGCAACGGCGAATCAATATTTACAATACAGTTTAGAAGAAAGACAAAATAGTATCAATGCTGGTGTCAAATTCATAGACGAACGGTTGCCTGAATTGGAGCAGCGAGTCGCAGATGTGCAAGATCGTCAACAGGAGTTACAACAACATTATAATTTGATCGATCCTAGCCAAAGGGGTCAAGAATTATTTGCTCAAATTGACGATCTTGGTAAGCAAAAATTAGCCAACGAGAGTGAGTTACTTGAATTAGAAAGCCTTGCTAGTACTTTGGAGCAACAATTAAACCTGACTCCTAAACAAGCGGTAGCAGCATTAGCTCTCAATCAAAATCCCAACCATCGAGAATTACTGAGGGAACTGCAAAAAATAGAAGGGGAAATTGCTGCTGAATCAGCCCGTTTTACGGCTAAAAGTCCTCACGTTTTAACTTTAAAAGAAGACAAAAGTAACCTTTTAGCATTACTTCAACAGAAGACGCAGCCTATTTTAAAGCAGCATTCAATTTCAGCAGCTGATGATGTTTTGGCACTCAATTATCAAAATGAGTCTATTCTGGAATTGACTCAAAAATTAGTAGATACCCATAATCAAATTAAAGTCTTACAAGTTCGCGATCGCTCTTTGCAAACAAGCAAGCAAACCTTAGAAAAACCAGCTCAACAGTCGCCAGTGGTCGCCCGTCAGTATAAACAATTGGAACAACAGTTAGCTTTAACTAGTCGAATATTAGACCAACTCTTGACTCAAAGAGAAACACTACTGGTTGAATCTGCCCAAAAAGACGTACCTTGGAAACTATTAAGCAAAGTAGACCTGATTCGCGACGCTGACGATCAACCCCTGGCTTTTCCACCAAATCGAACTAAAAAGCTAGCTTTAGGGGTAATGGTAGGAATGATTTTAGGAATGGGTACAGCATTATTGTTGGAAAAATGGCGAGATATCTTTTACACTGCCGAGGATATTCAAGATTTACTGTTGTTACCTCTTTTAGGCGAGATTCCAGTAGACGATCGCTTTCAGGCTTTACCTAATACCAATCCTGGATCTAGTGCTTTAGCTTTGGTCGAAACTCATAATAATAGGCGAGAATCTTTATTTCTCAGATCCTTTGACTCTCTTTATGCAGAGCTTACTTTTCTCTATGCGGATAACCCCGTTAGTTCTTTAGTGGTTAGCTCTGTAGAACCAAAAGATGGACAGTCTACAGTTGCTTTACAACTAGCTAAAACTGCTGCTGCGGAAGGAAAGCGGGTTTTATTAGTTGATGCCAATCTAGAAAAACCTCTACTTTCTACCCAATTAAAATCACCTCAATCTCAAAGATTAAGCAGTGTATCGGGTAACACATCCACTCGCGAAGAAGTTATTTATCAAGTGCCAGAAATTGATAATTTATATATCTTGACTGCTGATGTTTTGCAAGATCGAGGTTCGACAAGACTTGGGTCTACTAAGATGCAGCACCTGATGGAAGACTTATCAGTAGATTACGACTTGATTATTTACGATTCTCCTCATTTTTTGGATTCTCCAGACGTTAGTTTCCTGACGGCTCAAACCGACGGCATTGTGATGGTAGTGGGAGTGAACAAAACTCGTCAATCTTTGGT
>Ga0209082_1000674_pt1 | contig 10692 bp, 8 predicted proteins | sample ColdCreekSource_FD_184127 | JGI IMG/M metagenome (GOLD analysis project Ga0209082, IMG submission 184127) | Groundwater microbial communities from Cold Creek, Nevada to study Microbial Dark Matter (Phase II) - Cold Creek Source (SPAdes) (version 3) | ecosystem: Environmental > Aquatic > Deep...
AGACGAACTCGAGGCGCTCATCGCGAGCCGCACAGCCAAGCGGTAGCGCTGCACGTCTCGGCGCATATTTAGAACCACTCCCTTGGCGAGTTTACATAATCTTTCTTATCGGATTAAGTATCCCAAGCTGTTTGGACGGCTTCATGGGTGACATCTCAGACCGGCTTCATGGGTAACGGTGATTCGATCGTAACGCTGGGTAACTCTTGATCCGACGCCACTGCCTGTAGGTCCTGCGAAAGCGACTTAGGATCGCGCCCTGAGCGGGATGCGCTCGTGTCGGCCGCTGCACCGGCCGCAACGCATGGCCGACAAGCGCGCTACGCAGCGCCCCAGGCGGCTGAGGCGCTCGGACTGACTGTCCGGCAAGTCCAGCGACTGCGAGACGCTTACGACGCCCGTGGAGCCGCCGGGTTCGTGTCCGGTCGTCCGCAGCAAGCGCAGCAACCGAGCGCTGCCCGATTCGCTCAAAGACTTCGTGATCGAGCTGGTGCGCGACCGCTATCTGGAGCTCGGTCCGACGCTGGCACGCGAAAAACACGCCGAGCTCACGGCGCTCCGTCGGCCTCGAGACGTTGCGCCAGTGGCTTATCGACGCAGGCGTCTGGCAAACCCGGGCCGCCCGCATTCGACTCCCCGACGGCCGCGTCAGTTGGACCGTGCTCGATGCCAATGACGAGACGTCGACTCCGCACGCGATTGGCTCCTGCACCTCGAGAGCTGGAGCTCGGCGTGCTCATAAGGCAGCATACAGAGATGCGCTTACAGTCGTGGTTTCTGTTTGAGGTTGTCATCGCAGCGGCTTGCAGCGCCGACGAGTCAGCCCGAAGCGTCGACGCCGCAATGCGCGACGCTGGCGCTGATTCTGGCTCGCGCGATGCTGCCGCTCGCTGCCTCGGTCGACCCGCCCCCAACCCACCCGACTGCCCGTGTGGCGTTGCCCCGAGCGGCCAAGAGGCTTGCACCCAATCGCCAGCCACAATCTGCACGTACTCGGGTGATTGCCGTCTTGGTGACAGCATCAAGGGTGTTAGCTGGACGGCGCAATGCATCGACGGCCGTTGGACCACCGAGTGGCCAGATTTTTGTCGCGAGAACAGCGGCGACGAGAGCGATGCCGGCAGCGGATGACAGGACCCTAGGTGGGTGGTCAGCGCCGCTCGCGAGCCCCATCTATCGAAGTCGTCGATCCGACCGCAGATTCCGTGCATCAAGAAGCCACCCACCTACCCTCCGATGCAGCTCATGGCGGCGCTGCCGGAATCCGACCCGCTCGCGCACGTGCTGGCCTGAGCGAAGGAACAGCGCTTGGACATCGAAAGCTAACACGGAGAAGACATCGAGCTCGACCTTCCTGGCCTGGCGAAAAGCACAAGCGAGGTGTATCTCAAGCACGCGCACCAGTTTGTGGCTCACTGCGGGTGCGATATATCGATCAGCTTGGAGAAGCTCCCGTGCACAGCTGGCTCCGCTGGCTGAGGGCAAAGCGGTTGAGCCCAGCCCAGCATCGGTGAACCGCGCGATTGCGGCACTTCGTCGTCACTTCACGATGCAGAATCGCGCCGAAGTCATGGCAAGCGTTGATCGCCACCGCACGTAGCTCGCGCGAGAGCGCCACGTCCCTGCGCGAGCTACGTGAAGCGCTGCAGCGGGAGCTCGCAGAAGCGCGGCACACCATCGAGAACGCGCGCGCCGCACAAGCCGGCGTCGATGCGCGCATGCTCTTCGCGGCAGCGCATCCTTGCACCGCTGAGCAGTCTCGCTAAGAGTGGTCGAGTCAATGTCAGCATCGCGTACGCGATCAGCCTGGTGCCCACGGCGGACGAGCTGCCGAAACTATCGAGACCCGATCAGTTGCTCACGTCCCAACCTCAGTGAGCGCGTCATTCTCGAAAAAACTCTGCCCGAAAGCTCAGCGTCGCGTTCTTTTAGGGGGAAGAGACGCCAACGCGAAAGGACGGCGCATCATGACTATAAGCTTCAAACAAGCCAGCTTGTGGGCTTGCCTACTTGGGATGATTGTCGGTACTGCGTGCGGCCGACAGGTCGACACCGAATACCTCGGTGAGCCACTGCTCAGCCTGCGCGGTCAGGTGCTGTCCAGTTCCCTGACCACAAACGGCGAACCGCAAGCTAAGCCTGCGCTGTGTTTTCGGCATCTTTCCTATCATGACGGTTTCGCAGTGAGCAACGAGATCATCCCCGCTGACCTACGCGAGAAAGTCGGCGATCTCAGCCGCCCTGCTGAACGGGCTATCGACATGAACATCGTCGACGTGGAATCGCGTGGCGACTTTCCGGCGGAGTTCGCCGTCGACGTGTACTTACCGCCGGACCCTCGAACGGTGAGGCCTCTGCGCACGGGTGAGCCCTTGTCCGCGCTCGGAACGATCTGTGCGGTCACCCCGGAGCACGCGGATTTCGTGCAGGCGTTGCCCCGGTTGGAATTCTCGGATTGCTCGGAACGCGAGGGCTGCGGCGGCGCCAACATACGCATGAACATGGACGCCAGCCGCTTCTACGTCGAGCGTTTTACCTGCCCCGAAGGTGCAACGGGTCCGAGCGAGTGTACTGTCACCAGAGAGGGTGACGCTTCGCTCAGGAGGGAAAACGGCGGCTTCGAATCCGTCGTCGCCATGAACGACGACATCCAGATCTTGTACCTCGCTGAACCAGCGCCGAAAGGCAGTTACACAGCCTACCGCGCCGGCTCGATCGAAGGCTTGCCAGCCGGCTATCACGTGCGGACCTCGACGTCCGCGGGCGAGGGCGGCGGATACTTTCCGTTCAACTGCCTCAGCGGCGTGTTCGAGAAGTCGCTCGTCGAGCTCAACGAGACGCTCGGCACGAGCTACGAGACCATCGGGGCGATCAGCGAAAGTGGCAACCGCGAGCACATCACGACCTTTGACGACATCGCGGCACGACACGAGATGCAGTCGTGTCCACTGCTCCGAGAGACCACCGCGATCTCAGGCGACGAGCCGCTGACGATCAAGCTCGCTCCTAAAGACGAGTTTCCGCAACCCTTCCCTTTACCCAACTATCCAGACTGATGGGCACAGCTTGAGCGCGAGCAGGGATCAACGCGACGAGCTGTATCGCAAGCACGCGGCGGGCGCGTTCCGCCGCGCGCTGCGTTTGTTAGGCAGTGATGCCGATGCAGCGGAGGTCGTGCAGGACGTGTTCGTCTCGCTGTTCGAGCGGCCCGAGCAATTCCGCGGAGGCAACATGAGCGCTTTCCTGTACAGTGCCGTGACCCACGCCTGCCTGAACCTGATGCGCGATCAGCGCAATCGTTATCGGCTGTTGGTCGAGCACGGTGAGACCGCAACGCAAGCTGATCCTGGCAAAAACCCAGAGTGGGTGCTGACTGCGCGCGCCGTGCTCGAAGATATGCCAGAGCCATTGGCGCAAGTGGCTGTGTATTACTACCTCGATGAGCTTTCGCAGCACGAGATCGCGGAGATTTTGGGCTGCTCGCGCCGTCACGTTGGGGATCTGCTCGAGCGCTTGGCGCGTTGGGCCGAACGGCAGGAGCGACGCTCATGCAACGAATAATGCGTCCACAATCCTGCATTTCGGATCTAACATTCGATCGCGCGGCGTCGGGTGAGCTGTCTGACAGCGCACGCAGTGAGATGGAGCATCATCTCACCGATTGTGTCAGGTGCAGCCTGCACTTCGGGGTGATAAACCGTCAGCGCGAGCAGTTCTTGCAGAAAGCGAACGACTGGGATTCTTTCACGCAGCGTACGGCGGCACCCGCGCGTCGACGTGTGCCGCCCGCGCTGTATACAGTGGTAGGCTTGGCGGCTGCCGCGCTGTTGGCTGTCATCGTCACAGGCGAACGTCCCGGGCAGCACGAGCGCCGCAAGGGCAGCGCCAGGATCGGCTTCTTTGTGCGGCGCGACGCGCATGTCACGCCCGGCGCCTCCGGCGACGAGGTGTTCCCATCCGACGAGCTGCGCTTCACGTACAGCAGCGAACACCCGCTGCAGTTCGCGCTGCTGTATGCCGACGAGCACACAGCGAGCATCTATTATCCGCTCACCGAGCACACGACGCGGATCGAGCCAGGGCAAGACGTGCCTTTGGACTTTGGCATCGCGCTCGACGAGCAACCCGGCACCGAGCGCGCGATCGGACTGTTTTGCAAGCAAGCACAACGCTTGGAGCCGCTGCGCGCGCAGCTGCAACAGACGGGCGCCCTCCCCACGCCGGCCGGCTGCTACGTCGACGTGCTCGTTTTGCAAAAGAGGCCGAGGTGACCCGGCTGCTGCCATTGCTGCTGTGCGCCGTCGCGTGGCTCGCGGCCCTCAGCAGCGTCGCGCACGCGCGCGTCGAGCGCTTTGCACTGCTCATCGGCAACAACCGCGGTGCGGCACACGAACTGCCGCTGCGCTACGCAGAGTCCGATGCCCAGCGCATGTACGATGTGCTGAGCCAGCTCGGCGACTTCTCTGCGCTAAACATCACACTGCTGCGCGGCCAAGATGCCAGCACAGTGCGCGGCGGCCTCATCGAGCTCAACGAGCGCATCCGCGAGAAGATGTCGCAGCCCGACACGCAGACGGTGCTGGTCGTCTACTACTCGGGCCATGCCGACGCGCAGACGCTGCACCTCGGCGATACACAGCTGTCGCTCGGTGAGCTGCGCCAGCTGGCACGCGGCTCGTCGGCGAGCTTTCGTTTGGTGGTGCTCGACGCCTGCCGCTCAGGCTCGCTGACGCGCGTCAAAGGAGCCAAGCGCATCCCCGCGTTCGAGCTGGACGATGTCAGTCAGAAGGCCCTGCCTAACGACGGCATCGCATTCTTGACTGCGAGCGCGGCGAATGAGGACGCGCAAGAGTCCGATGAGCTGCACAGCGCGTTCTTCACGCATGCATTTGTGTCAGGCTTGCATGGCGCAGCCGATCGCAATGGCGACGGCGCGGTGGCGCTCGACGAAGCCTATCGCTACGCGTACGACGCCACACTGCGCGCGACCAGCCGCACGTTCGCGGGCGCGCAGCACGCGACCTTTCAATACGATCTACGCGGGCGCGGACAGCTCGTGCTGACGCGACCGCCCGCGCATGCAGCAGGTCGCGCGCAGCTCGCGTTCCCGTCGGGGTTGAGCTTCTTGCTTTTGCGCGAAAGCGAAGACGGCGTAGTGCTCGCCGAGCTGGAGCGTGAAGCTACTAGCCGTAAGCTGACCGTCGAGCCCGGACGCTACTTCGTGCGCGCGCGCGGCCCTGACGTCATGTACGAAGGTCACGTCGCGGCAGCGCGAGATACGCTCGCAACGGTGCAGCTCACGCAGCTCGATCGTATCGACTACTCGCGCCTCGTGCGTGCACGCGGCAGCGGACAGCGGCGACGCGTGCACGGCATCGAAGTCGGCCCCACCCTTCGCTCCGCGCTACCGAACGCGAGCACGGCATGCATCGGTGCATACGCGAGCTACGCGATCGACTGGCAAGGTTTGGGCGCACGCGTGCGCGTCAGCTCCTGCGCGAGCCAGCTGCAAAGCCGGCTGCTCGAAGCGAACGTGCAAGCGTCGGACCTCGCACTGCAGCTCTATCACGCCTGGGATATCTCGTGGCTCACCTTAGAGCTCGGCCTCGGCGCGGGGTTGTCGTTGTTCCATCAAAGCTTTGCGACGCGGGGCCTCGCGCCGAGTCAACTGGCAGTCGCACCGCTCGTCAACCTCGGCGTCGCTGTCGAAGCCGCCCTCAGCGGCGGCTACTACACACGTCTCGGTGTTTCCGCAGAGACCCACTTCCTACCCATGAGCAATCGCGCGCAGCAAGCGAGCCGCCTCGAAGCAGGCTTCGGCGTCGGCTCGAGCTTGGGCATCGGCAAGCGCTTCTGAGCGCTACCAGCGGCCGCTGACGCTGAGCCCTGCTGCGAGCGCCCGCGGCTCCGCCCAAGGCACCACGAGGCTTCACGGCGACCACAGCGTCGATCACCGTGGCGGCGACCGCGACCACCGGTCCAGGGGCAAGCAGAATGCCCGCGGAGGCGCCATCCTAGCGCTCTACGTCGTCTGCGATGTCGCATGTCAAGATGGGGTCGTCGCTGCAGCCTTGCCTGATCCATCTCGGGTGATCTCCAGCGCGTTGAACAATCGCCAATAGACTTAATTCCGCTGGCGATAGCTTCTCTGACTAGACTCAGAGCGTTCGACAGTGGTGCGCGAGGGCATTCGTGCTTCCGTCAACAAAGCATGCGCTGCATGCCAAAGACGGCGGCGTTTAGCGAAACCGGAGGGGCAAGCCTTCATGACAGCACGCTGAAGCGACATTCATGCGTTGCGCCACAAGACACAGCTGTGCGACTCAAGAATACGGCGCTGCGGTAGTCGCAGCGCCGCTGCCTCCGTGCTCAAGTGCCAGGTGGACAGTGAGTTTCCCGATCATAAGGTTTGGATGGTCAGCGACTGCGGCGATGCAGCAATAACCTCGATTTCGAGGTCGCACCCCGCAACCGGGTGCTCGTTTCGATTGTGCGCTCCGCCGGAGGCGGTTGCTTCACGGCCGGCATCACACCAGCGCTACACTTGTGAAACTCAAAGGCGGCCGCCGATGCGCGCGACTGCGGTCTTGTGCTCTGGGCTAGCGGTAAGTGGATCCAATCGACCGAGAGCGTTCTGCGGAGCTGGATATGCTTAGACAGGCAAGGCGAAGGATGTTCGTATGCAGCGTCGCGACGGTTTTAGTCTTTGGTTGTGGCGCATGTTTGTTGCCGTCCGTAGAAACGAGCTCGGACAAGACGAAGGGTAGTGCTGCCGAATCAGCCTCGCGAGATGCAGGCGCTCAAAGTGGTTCCAGAGCCCAGAAGGAACCAACTCCCGCGGTTGCGGAGACCATGCCGGCCGATTTACCGGAAGGTGGATCCGGTAGATCGGTGAGTACGAGTCGTCGCGAGGGCGAAGATCCGGCAGCCGCGGGTGCTACCTCGGAAAGCGAGAGTGGTTCCAAGGCGACAGACGCGGGCGCAAGCTCGCCGGCATCGATGTCGGCCGGTGGCGCAGGCGGCTCAGCCGGGGAATGTCCGCTCGGTGCTTGCGCTGATGTCTGTAGCGTGTGCACCAAGGATTTCCCTTGCCAGCAGAGCGGGAGTACTTACTCCTGCCGTGGTCAGTTCGCCGAATGGGTGCCTGTACTCACGAGCTCGTCCTTTCAGATAGGTGGCGACGGTACGGTTACTGATGCACGGAGCGGGCTGGTCTGGCAGCAGACGGTCGACGAATCGGTACATGACTGGGAGGGAGCCAAACGCTACTGCGCACAGCGCGGCACCGGCTGGCGCTTGCCTTCCAAGGCGGAGCTGGAGTCGATCTACGAGGAAGATCTGCCCGCTCCTTCACTTGATATGCAGGTTTTTCCTAAGGCACCAGACGTGTGGTTTTGGACCGGATCTCCGCTCGCGAAACACGGCGATGCGGCCTGGTACGTGATGCGCGGCAGCGCCCATTCAACTAAGACTTCCCAACAATTCCAGGTGCGGTGTGTCCGCTAAACAACGGCTTATTTTACTCGTCGTAGTACAGTTTTGTGCGCTGCCCGCCAATGCGGCGGCTCCGCCGGGGCGCTACACGTTTCCGGACGAAGGGCTGGTCTACGATACCAAGACTCAGCTGACCTGGCAGCGCGAGGTGGTCGACGCGGGGCTGACTCGAGACAGTGCGATTAGCTATTGTGCAAGCCTCTCGGTGCGAGGCTCCGGATGGCGACTACCAAAAGCGTCTGAGTTGCAGACTTTAGTCGACCCGCTAGAGTTCTCGCCAGCAATCGACCCGGTCGCGTTTCCGAACACGCCTCCGCGAGGGTTCTGGGCGGCGAACCACTATCCTGGCACTGATACCCTGTTCTATTTCGTCGATTTTGAATATGGATTCCGAGATGGTCATCCAGGCAGGGAGATGTATCTAGCGCGCTGCGTGCGTTAGCACTACTGCTCCCAATCTTTCGTGGTGGATCGCGCAGGGCCCGGTTTTCACAGGGTCCGTGGGCGACGAAGGAATGGCCACTCCCCTTTCGAGGAGCACACGGGCGCTGTGGAAAGCGGGAACAAGCGAGGCGCCGCGAAAGATTGGGAGCAGTAGTGTTAGGCGGACTGGTCGCGACGGTGGTCGTTGAGGCGCCACCCGCGCTGACGACGTACAACGTTGCCGCTGCTAGCTGCGTCGCTATGCACCGACCCGGTGTCGCCCAGAGACTGTAAGTCCTCGGTAGAGCATCTTCTGTGTCAGAGAAGTTGGGCCACCGGCTCCCCAGCTGCAAAATGTCGCGGCACGCGAATCGTCACCCCAAATGCAAGTGCCATCACGGAGGCGATGGCATGACGTGTCGTAAACTGGCAGTCAATCTCTCGGGCCGCTGTGCTACTATGAAGCCGTGAGAAGTAACTAACAAACGACATGAATCGACGAAGGGCCGTGTATCGATCGATGCCACTGGCGTCGGGCCTGACATCGTTGTGCTCTACTCGTCAGCTCCGTTCGGCAACCTCGCATGGGTCAGATCTGCGGCGTATAGGTCTGTACCAGTGACATCAGCACCTGTGAGATCAGCGTAGTGGAGCGCAGTGTCTACGAGTCGAGCGCCTCTGAGGTCAGCGCACCTCAAGTCCGCGTGAGCAAGATAGGCACGGCTCAGTTTCGCCATCGCCAACTTTGCACCTTCCAACTTTGCCTGCGTCCAATTGATTCCCTCCAGGTCAGCGCCTTCGAGATTCGCTCGCGCGAAGTCCGCCTCGCCAAGGTTAAGCTCCTTAAGCACTGCACCACTCATATCGGAATCGCAGAAGGTCGCCCGCGCGATGTTGGCGCCCTGAAGGTCAGCAGATCGCAGTGATGCGTGCTCGAAGCGGGCGCCTTCGAGATTGGCGCCAGTCATATTCGCATTGTCTAGCTTGGCGTTTCCGAAGTTCACATACTTCAAGATGCAGTTGACGAGCGACGCACCTGGCATCGACGCACGGTGCAGATTGGCGGCACGCAGATCCAGCTCATCGAGCTTGGCATCGGGGAGTGAGAACGCTAGCCATCGGCCACGCGTCATCAAGCTAATCCAGTTGAACGGCAACAAGCTCATCCACGCCGCGCGTCGGTCAGGGCGCGTGAGGTCGAATCCTGGTTGCATGCACGCGATGGCCAAAGCTGACGCTCTCAGCAGCGGCCGGCGTTGTTTCAAAATGGGCTCAGAATCCTCCAAGTCGCAGAAGCAGCTGTCAGCCCAGATGTGCACGCGTTTCGCGCGTTCCCGGTCGTCCGACCGCTCCTCGAGTTCTCGGAGAAACGTCAGGGATTGCTCGATGTTCAAGAGCTCCGCGCCGATGAGGTGGCGTCCTTCGAGCTCACGCTGCAATGCCCGGCTAGGTCTCGAGCTGATATGATCGATAGCCAAGTGCCAAAAGCGCGCGGCCAGGTATTCCTGGATCGAACGGTGGCCGAAGAACATCAGTGTCTGACCCGACGCCAAGTTGGACTGAAGCGCGAGCAGCGAGCCCACGAGAATGACATGCACCTCGGGATCGTCCAGCTCGAACAAACGCTCCAACATGGCTTCGACGTGTTGCGGTTTCATCGGTTGGTCGCCACGGACGTACGTTTCCCAAGCGATTCGCGACATCAACCACAACATGGCCGAGCACAAGCGTTCTTCAGGATCGGTGTTATCTGAATCCAGTGCCCAGCCGTGCGCCTCGAGCTTATCGGCCAGATGTCCAGCCGACCTCTCGATGATGAGGTGCCGCTCGCCGCTGTGTGTGAGCTTGCCACGCGCGAGCGCACGACAGAACCTTTCGTACAATGCCGTTGCACCTCCACTGGTGACCTCTTCGGGAGCGTTCCTCGGGTCGCTCAACGCGAACGCGACCATAAACAACAAAACCGGCGTGCACGCCAACACACCGAGCCCCGTCTGCTCGATCGCCGCCCACTCTACCTGTCTGCGTTGCTGTTGACTTAGATTCCAGTTGTCGAGCCAGCGCCGCGCAAGTGCATCGTCGAAGGGTTGTATCTTCGTCAATTCAGCGCGATAGCGTGAGCCTTTTCGCTCGATGTCACGCAACGACTCGGGGCGGCCTAACACGACGAAGCGTCGCGTTTCGCTGGATTCGTCGTTCAGCATCCCAAAGAAGCGTTCGATCTCAGCCGGTTCGAGCAGAACTTCGTCGAAGCCATCGATGATTACGAGCGCTCGGCCATTCGGCAGTGTGAGAGCTTCGTCGCGCAGAGCGAGGCCGAGCTGCAAGCCTTCTGGATCGTTGGCTTGTCTGCGCATGGCACGCGCGACCATCGCTTCGACAGTGTTGTTTGTTGCTGTCAGATCCTCCGCAGCTCGCACATAGACTGGGTACCAACACACGCTGCTCGGCGCGGCGGCTTGCAGATAGTGCAGCGCTAAGCGGCATGCCAAGCGCCGTGCACTCAATGACTTGCCGTGGCCGAAGTCGGCCGACACCACCATCCACGCAGGGTATTTCGCCGCAAGCTGTTCATCGAACCAAGTCTGGACGGGTACGACTCCGTTGCCGTGCGTCGTTGCGTTCGGCTCGACATACATCGAGCCGAGCGGCATCGGCCCGAGCTCACTGTGTGTTACCGCGACAGCTGGATGATGGCATTGTGAGACAGCAGATTGATGGCCATTGCTTGAGCGCGCAGACGCGCCTGAGGGCGATGTCCATCGCGACGCGATA
>Ga0209082_1000677_pt1 | contig 10613 bp, 12 predicted proteins | sample ColdCreekSource_FD_184127 | JGI IMG/M metagenome (GOLD analysis project Ga0209082, IMG submission 184127) | Groundwater microbial communities from Cold Creek, Nevada to study Microbial Dark Matter (Phase II) - Cold Creek Source (SPAdes) (version 3) | ecosystem: Environmental > Aquatic > Deep...
ATGAGACGCAGCGAGTTTTCGATAGCTTGCAAGTAGTCGCCCAAGCTTTATTGCCCTTTTTTCGATGAGAGATGCGGGATAGGGGGCAAGCAGGCTGGCATAGCAGTAGGGTGTGATGAGATGGGGCAGATCGGTTACGTTCGCGGACCGAACGAGGTGGGCGGCATCGGCCGATACGAGATGTCCTTGCACCGATTTGCATCCTGTTGCAATCGGCTTCATGACCCCCACATTCACCCCACGAGAGGCCAAGGCGTAAACAATCGCGCCGGCGATTTCTGTTTTCCCAACGCCCGTATCGGTTCCGATCACGAAGACGCCATGTCCCCTCACCTGCCTTTTCACATAAGTCATGACCGAGAATCGTAAGTGACCCATTTCGCACGTTCAGCGAAGTAGCGATCTTCTCGAAAATTAAGTCGGGTCTTTAGCTCTGAAAATGCCTTCTTCTGTAGCTTTTTGGTCAGTTCGGCCAGAACCTCTTGGATGGTCTGATGGACCGAAGAATGTACCGAAAGACCTTCATAACGGAACGATCCGAAATAACCATCCTCTCCAACGTCAATGGCAAGGTCACGGTTAAACATCCTTCCTTCCGGGTCAAACCCTTCCATGTGATGTACCTCAAAATGCATGGTCACTCCTTTCCACGTTGTCTAGTAACTGCTCAGGTCACTCCCCTTTTGGCCCATGACTGCGTTGCTGTGGTGACGTTGTCTAAATAAATATTAAAGATTCGCCCAGCAGCGCGGCCATTGTATCACAACAGCGAGACAATGGCCGGTTTTTATCAATTTTGTGGTGGGTCGTCCCGTTATAAAAACAGAGAATCCATTAGAAGGAAGAATCGAGAAAATATCTCTCCGATGATTACCATCAGCATCGCAATATAAAACAGTCCTGTTGCAGACATCGTGGCGCGCTCGCGCGCTGTGGCCAAGATCATTGGCGCCAAAATCAACGGTCCCACCAGCCCGACCAAAAGACGAATCCATAAATACAATCCCTCGAAACTGCTTAATAGAAAGGCGTTTTGTACCCGCAGCGACTGATGCACAGAAATCAATTGCAGGACAACCATTCCCCCTTCTATCCAGACACAAATCATAAACATCCGACTTGCCTGCACCAACGGAACAATAGACAAAGAAGGGTTTGTTAAGTAGCGATGTCCCAATAACATGCCGAGCACACCACATCCGAGCAAAAAACTGGAGGTTATCGCATAGAGAGAGAAGAAGCCGGTCTGCAAAATGGAGGTTTCCGGGGACAAATAGGAGGTGACCGTTGAAACGATTGCCCAAAAACCGAACGGGGCAGCCGTCCATAAAAGTGGTTTGCTTGCGTGTGGAGGATGAAACCAGAGACGAAGGTTATAGACAAACAGGAGAAGGACAAAGACAAAAAAGGAGAGAGGGGTATTGGCCGAGTGACCCGGAATCAGAGCGAATCCATAGGGTGAGAACGCCACACTCAGTAGAGCCACCCCCAAAAAGACCAGACCCAATGTTCTAAAAAACCAGATCCCAGCCGGTTTCAGCGACCGGAGGGTCATCAAAGTCGCCCCTCCCACCGCAAGCGACCCAAAAACCATGAAGACAATCTCCTGAACCCGAATCATCCTCTCTCACTGTTGCGTATTAGGCTCTGGAAAAGCATAAGGTTTACAGAGATGGCTTTCGAGGCGCTTGTTTGGCTAGCAGCCTGTCGGACTTCCTCTTGAATCCACGGGTAATCCAGTGTTTTCGGGAAAGTTCGAACGGGATGGCATGAACCCAAGTTTTAATGAGCCATCAAAGTATAAACCCAGACGATTAGGAAGGCATATTTCTGCCGTTCATCCCGCCTTTGTCCCCTCATCTACCCCGTCAATTCACCGGCTCCACCGTCGATTTGCGTCTCGCATCAAGTGCTCGCCCCGCCATCGTCCGCAGTAAATGCCGCATCTGCTCCACCTCAGTCGCATCGCCTTGCAACGGCGGTGGTTCTGTAAAACGCGCCAGCGGATCGGGATGGTGCGTCTCTCTCGCTACCGCAATCAGCGGAGTGATTTTGTATTCGCCGCAGGCCCGAACGTTGGCCTCGGAGAAATAACCAGTGTCGGCTACAAGGTTGACCGGCCGCCCCAGTTCAGCCGGTAATGTGTCAAAGTTGATCGACAATCTCCACGATGAATCGTGCCAGATGGTGTTCGGGCAGCCAGTCGTTCATTGACGGCGGGAACAGGTAGTCCATGTTACGGGTGATTGGTTTGAACCGGCGCATAAATCATCTCCAATGGGTTGATTAACACGCGCCATTATACCGCATTTCAAATGTAAATTGGAGACTTTTTAGATTTTTTAATGCGGAAAGTCCGACAGGCTGCTAGAGAAGCTGGATGTGCTTTTTACGGAGAATCCGACGCGAGGGACACGTCGTATGAGCAAGGCTTTAAAGAAGCGATTTGGTTTTGAGGCAGAACGGAGCAAAGTGAGATATCTTATGCGGATTATGGGTATTGTTGCGATTTATCCAAAAAGGAATTTATCTTTCTCAAATCAATTGCACAAGAAATATCCTTATTTGCTCCGGGGTGTTGAGATCACGCGTTCGAATCACGGTTGGAGTACGGATATTACATACATTCGTTTAAAAAAGGGATTTGTTTACTTGACGGCCGTTATCGATTGGTCTAGCCGATACGTGCTTTCATGGAGACTCTCAACGACACTTGATCGGGGGTTTTGTATAGAGGCTTTGAATGAAGCACTGGAGAAGTATAGGCGGCCTGATATTTTTAATCAGAGAACATCAATCACTGGATTATCACTATCAGCAGAAATATATTTTGGAGATATCTTGTTAAAAGAAGTGGCTTAATGAAAGGAAGAATCCACTTATCAAACACATCAAACACAAAAAAACTGTTTGACAAACCCGACCACTATACCACCTCACTTTTGTACAACTTATTTTAGGCCAGCCCCTTACACGAAAACCGTCCCCTGTGGTATAGAATGACCCGACAAAAACTCGGCAACCGACATCTCCCGTCGGCCGGGGAGCTGAAGTCGCGTAATCTTGACATACCCGAACCCCGATGCCACTTGAAGGCCATCGCGGTTGGCACAGATCATTTCTCCCTGTTTTCCATAGTTGCCGTGTGGGCTGCCTATTTCAAGCCCGCCGATTTTTAGTAGAGATCCCTCATACATTGTTGTGGTCCCTGGCCAGGGCGAGACCCCTCGCCACCGGTTATAAATCGCCTCGCTACTTTCATTCCAACAGATTCGACCCTCTGATTTTTTAAGGGGAGGGGCATACGTGGCCGTTGCATTGTTTTGCGGCGTTGGACGGGTCTCTCCCAGTTTTATCTCGTTGATCGTTTCCATCAATAGAGTGGCCCCCGCATCGGCAAGACGGCTTGACAACGTTTGCGCGGTATCAGCCCAATCAATTGGAAAGTTGATTTGTTTTAAAATCGGTCCGGTATCCATGCCAACATCCATCTGCATAATGGAGATGCCTGTCATCTGCTCCCCATGAATGAGTGCCCGTTGTATCGGCGCAGCACCCCGGTATTTGGGGAGAAGGGAGGGATGTAGGTTGATACACCCCAAAGGGGGAATAGAAAGAATTGCGTGTGGGAGTATCTGTCCGAACGAAACAACAACCATGATATCCGGGGAAAGGGCCTGAAGTTGCCTGAGTGTCTTGGGATTGTTTTTGATTGCGTCAGGTTGAAGGACTGGAATGTGGCGTCTTGCTGCTGCGTGTTTGATGGGGGATGCGGTGAGAATCTCTCCCCGTCCTTGTGGACGATCTGGCTGGGTCACCACGGAAACCAGTGTCTCGGATGTCGCAATCGCTTCAAACGCCGGGAGGGCAAAGGATGGGGTTCCCATAAAAACCACCCGAAGGGGTTGGACAGGGCGTGTATCACGAGACATTGTCTGGAGGTGAAACGAGATAAAGAGCAGCCTTTATAATTCCCCTTCTTGTTTTATTTTCTTTTTCAGCTTTCGGAGGAGGATATTTCTCTTAAGTGGGCCGAGACGATCAAACATCAGGACACCATTAAGATGATCCACTTCGTGCTGGATGAGCCGGGCGAGCAACCCGTGGGCTTCAATGCAAACCTCTTTCCCGTTGCGGTTCACCCCTTTCATCTGCACCGATTGGGCACGTGCCACCATCTCGAAATATCCTGGGAGAGAGAGACATCCTTCTTCCGTCGTTTCTTCCCCTTCCATGGCAATGATCTCCGGGTTGATGATGACAGACGGGTGTCCCCCTGGTTTCTTCTCTTCCTTCATCGAAAGATCGTAAACAAAGAGTCGGTGAGGGTCTCCCACCTGTGGTGCGGCCAACCCCAGCCCCGCGGAGGCATATAATGTTTCGATCATTTTATCAATTCGGTTCTGTAAGAGACCGTTGATGTTGGTGACGGGCTTGGCCTTTTTTAAGAGAACCGGTGTCGGATAATGAACAATTGAAAGCGGGACCATCGGTCTTTCAGATTGGATAGACATGGGGCTGACTGGGTTACCTTGCAGAGAAGTAATCTACGTGTGCTGGGCCACATTATACATAGGCTTCCCTGAAAACGCCATCTGAAGAGACCCATGGACACTGAACAACGAACAGCTTTTTGTTGGATTGTTATGTGTTGGACATGATGGTATAATGACGGAGATGGTTTGTCGGCTTAGACCAAGCTCCAGACTGTTGCTATGGGTAACAATGATTCACATTCACTTGGGAGGATACCAATGAAAATGAAGAACCTGAAAACGTTTGGTTTGTCCTGGCTTGTTGTTGTGGCAACGGGGGTTACTGTCTTGGCTGTATCGGGGGCAGCCTTTACGACGGTTAATGAATTGTACGATGGTGTTGGACACTGTTCTGAAGGGAACCCTGCCGTCAACTGTAACCATTACGATGGTAAACAATATGTCTGGTTGAATGGAGGTCCTGCAGTAAATGGGTTGGGGCCTGATGGGGACTACTTCTTTGCCGTAGTCGTTCCAGGAGGACAGAAAAACCCAAATGATGGCAGTGCCACCAATTTGTCAGACGGGGTGTATGGTGACTACGCAACGCGGACATTCAAGGTGGTGGGTGGTGAGGTTGCGGCAGCGGCCGACCAACCTGCGGCTCTCATTGGCGCGCATGTCGTTGCCCCAGGGGGCGATGGATTAAACTATATCCGTGTTTGGCCTTATGACGATACAACCATCGAAGACAACTATATCCTGGCTGTTTGCTCGTTGGCGGCTGGCTATCCTGTGACGTCCAAGTCTTGCAAGTATGACGCTTTCCATGCCCCGCCAGAAGTGGTGCCCCCTCCTACACCTGGTTAGTTGATGTGGGGAATAGAGGATGATGCGTAACTCATGTGATTGTGTCACATGAGTTACGAAGAACCGCCTCTACCGCACGGCTTCGGTTTTTTTGTTTTCGGCCGGAGGGGGTGTTTTCTGATGATGGACATGATCAAGTATCCCATTGACAAATGCTGCAGAATCCTCCGCGCCAAACCTTTTTGCGATTTCAATGGCCTCGTTCATGACAACCTGTGCGGGTGTTTCTTTTAGATACAACAGCTCATAAATGGCAACACGTAAGATATTTCGCTCTACCAGGCCAATGCGATTCGGTTCCCAGTGTTCTGTATGTTTTTCTATGACAGAGTCGATCTCATCCTGACAACGCGAAACCCCCGCCACCAGTTGCTCCGAAAATTCCCAGATACTTTGATCAGACGGATCTTCGACCCGGAGGTCCATCTTGTTGGAGGGGCTTCCCTCGGAGTGAAAATTGTCCTGAAAGAGCTTCTGAAGCGCCCATTCTCTCGCTTGTCGTCGTACGCCCATGATCTTCCTAACCGGTGGGAAAGTGGCGGTACAACTGAACCATCTTTAATGCTGCGAGGGCAGATGCCTTTCCTTTGTTTTGCGCATTCCCGACTCCCGACCGGGCCTCTGCCTGTTCCCATGTCGAGGTGGTGAGCAGGCCAAAGATCACAGGAATATCCAATTCCAGCGTCAGAAGGGCAATCCCAGAACTGACTGCGGATGAAATGTAATGAAAATGGGGTGTCTCCCCTTGAATAACGGCGCCTAAGCAAATGAGGGCATTAAATTGCCCGGAGCGCCCCATCCTTTTTGCCATTCCGGGGATTTCAAATGCCCCCGGCACAGAGACGACCTCGATGTCCAGAACGTTTACCCCATGCACCGTAAGCGCCTCTATCGTCCCCTTCAGAAGATGATCGGTGATCGGACGGTTGAACAGGCTCACCACTACCCCCAATTTCAATCCTACCCCACTGATTGCCTCGGTATCATTTTGTGCAAAATCGCGTTTATACATTCTTCAGAATATGGCCTAATTTATGTTTTTTGGTCTGAAGGTAACGAACGTTTTCTTCATGGGGCGCCATTTCTATGGCCACCCGTTCCACCACTTCCAGTCCGTACCCTTCGATGCCGACAATTTTTCTTGGATTGTTGGTCATGAGACAGATTTTACGAAGCCCCAAATCAACGAGAATCTGTGCGCCAATGCCGTAATCTCGAAGATCGTCCTTGAACCCAAGGGTCAAATTGGCCTGAACGGTATCCTGTCCACCATCCTGCAATTGATATGCTTTGAGTTTGTTCACAAGCCCGATGCCACGTCCCTCTTGATTCAAATATAAAACAACCCCACTTCCTTCTCGTTCAATCGTTTTCATGGAGGCATGTAACTGTTCGGCGCAATCACAGCGGGTAGAGCCAAAAATATCTCCCGTGACGCAGCCGGAATGAACCCGGACGTACGTTGGACGATCGCCGGAAAGTGTCCCTTTCACCAGCGCCAGATGGGACTCGTGATCAATTTCGTTTTGATAAACGATGGCGAGGAATGTCCCGTAAGCGGTCGGCAGATTGGCCTCTGCGGCCCGATGAACGAGTCGCTCCTGTTTCATTCTGTATGCGATAATGTCTTTGATGGTAAGGCTTTTCAGATGGTGCATTTCCGAAAATTTTGAAAGGTCATGAGACCGTGCCATGGAACCATCTTCGTTCATAATCTCACAAATAACACCGGCAGGGGAGAGGTCGGCCAGCCGTGCAAGGTCCACCGATCCCTCTGTTTGTCCTGCCCGTTTCAAGACCCCCCCCTTCTCTGCCCGAATCGGAAAGATATGGCCGGGGCTGGCAAGGTCAGACGGTTTTGTTTTTGGATCAATGGCGGTCAGAATGGTCGTTGCGCGATCTTGTGCGGAAATGCCGGTGGTCACATTGGCTCGACTGTCAATGGAGATAGTAAATGCGGTGCCGAAGGAGGAGGTATTGTGTGCAACCATCATCGGGAGCTTCAATTGGTCGAGTCGTTCTGGGGTCAGTGTCAGACAGATCAGGCCCCGGCCATACTTCGCCATAAAATTGATCGCCTCTGGTGTGACCTTCTCCGCAGCCATGACCAAGTCTCCCTCATTCTCACGATCTTCATCGTCCTTAAGGATGACCATCTTTCCAGACTTGATATCGGCGATTGCTTCTTCTATTGAGTTTCGTTGCATCGGTTCTTCCCAAAGATTGAAAAAAAATGGTAGGGGAAATGGCCATTTTTGTCAAACTGTCCACCGGTTATTTCGTACAAGCGTTGGATTTGATTTTTCAGTAAAGAGCACGTTACCATGTTGTCGGAACGGGCGGTGTCCGTCCATTCCGACAACGGATAAGGAGACAAGAGATGGAACTCCAAAAATTGGAACAGAGAATTCAGATGCTCAATAGCAAAGTCACCGACATCAAAGACCGTGCATCAGAATTGAAAAAAAAAGAGACGCAACATGAATGGGAAGCAGCCCTTCGGTTGCGTGAGGTGAGAAAAAAGTTAAAACGGACACAGCGAAGGGCCAATGTGTTGGAGGCGAGGGTCCTCCATATTAAAGAACATGCCCGTAAGAATCACAAAAAGATGGAGACCGGCTAGGCTTCGTGGAAGGATCCACCGATCCCCATAAAATACGGCGAATCGGCCTGTTGTGTGGCACGTTCAACCCTCCCCATCACGGCCACCTGCATGTTGCGCGCGAGGTCTGTGCAAGGCTCTCTCTTGATCAGGTTGTTTTTGTGCCGTCCGGTATACCCCCACATAAAGAAGACGGACCGATTGTCTCTGCGGCACACCGGTTTGAAATGACCCGGCTCACCCTGTCCAATCTCCCTTTGTTCAGCCTCTCCCGTCTGGAGGTGGATCGATCCGGAACTTCTTACTCCATTGACACCGTCCGCGCATTCAAGGCGTTATTCCCCATGAATCGGTTCTTTTTTATCATTGGCGTGGATGCTTTTACCAAAATCCATACATGGAAAGAGGCTGACCGGCTTTTGACCCTTTGTGATTTTGTGGTGGTGTCGAGGCCGGGGCATGCTTTCCCCGTGGGGCGCGACGTGCCTCAAGCCCCTCCCGCTCCTGCCATTCATTTTATTTCGATTCCATTGAGCGCCATCTCCGCCAGCGACATTCGAGCACGAATTTCAGATCGGCAAGAGGTAAAACATCTGTTGTCCCCAGATGTTTTACAATATATAACCCAACACCGCTTGTACCTGTAGCACCGAATTCGTTTGATAAACATTTCATGAACTTCCCGTGGGCACCTCTGAACCCCTGAACCTATAGGATGGATCGTCTCATGGAGGGTACGTTGGAATATCGGGCAGACGGCATGTTGGTGCTCAAAACGGAGCAAACGTTGCCGGAGGTTTTGGATCTGTTGATTGTGGGAGGGGGCCCCGCAGGAACGTCGGCCGCCTTCCATGCAAGGGAGCTTGGTCTCACAACCCTTGTGGTTGACTACGATGACCTGATGAAGCGGATTCGGGATTATCCAAAAGACAAACTGATTCTTCCAGACTTTGGCGGCGGCGACCAAATGAAATTTCCCAAGGGAGGCCCCCTCATTGCTGCCCTCCAGTTTCCACCCATCGATAAGGACGATATATGTAAGGCATGGAAACGGCTCTATTACGAACAGAGTATTCCCGCACAGGTGGGTATTGAGCTTTTGGGGCTGACACGATTATCGGATGGCGTTTTACAGGCAAAAACATGGAACCACAACCGCAAGTGCGAACAAACTTATTCGGCAAGGCATCTCGCCATCGCCATCGGTCGGGGTGTGCCAAGGCGGTTTGATATTCCCGGCAACACCGATGGCATCGCCTATCGTCTCGTGGATGCCGCAACCTACGTGGGGCAGCCCGCATTAGTGATAGGCGGTGGAACATCAGGAGGAGAGGCCGTGATTGCTATCTCCCATGCGAAACTCAAGGCGAATGATCTCTCCACCGTCTATTGGTCTTATCGGGGGAGCAAACTCCCCAAGGTCTCCAAGTCCTTGGCAGAAACCCTTTTTGATGCCTATCTCGGTAATGGCAACATTCGATACCTCCCGGATAGCGAACCTTTTGCCATTACCACGCTGGAAGATCGGAAAGACTATCTCTCCGTTCGCGTTGATCGAAAACAGATGATCGGAAGACCGAGCGAGACGCTCCACATGGAGTTTCCAAAAACATCCTGCATTGCCTGCATCGGGGAGGACATTCCAGAGACCTTCTTAAATTCGATTGGCATTTTTATGGCCACAGGGGGCCCTTCCAAGAAAAAACGGATGGTGGTCACGCCCCTGCTTGAGACACAGCAACCGAATGTCTACTTGATCGGCGATATCCTCAGCCAGGCATATCTGGAGACGAATGACTTTCAGGGCGATCCGGCATCGTTTCTGGAAATCAAGCATCGAGGCAATATCAAGGCATCCCTGCGGGACGGCGTTCTGGTGGCCAAAGTCGTTTCGCAAAAGATCGCCGGGAAGAAAGAGTTTTTCATTGATCTCGATTTTGAGGAAGGGGTCCCCATTAAGGAAATTGAGAAGGCAACAGAAGGGTTGGCAATCGTCGTAGGGGCGACGCAGGTATCGCCCCTACCTGTCCCTGCCCCACGGGTCAAAACAACGACGGTCGCCAAAGAACGCAAGGCATTCGTTGTTCGGATGCTTGCAGGCAACGTTGAAGAGACCGAATATCCGCTGATGTTAATGGGTGTCACCACCTTCGGCCGGCAGGGATGCGATATTGTCTTTCCGGATGATCCCCTTCTTTCACCGCACCATGCCTCCCTTGTCCATAGCGGGGATCAATTTTCGTTGCGGGACGACGGCAGCGTCACAGGTGTCTTTCTGAAGGCAGCACCAGGGAAGCCGCTTGAAGTGACACCGGGGGATATTGTGCAGGTCGGACGGCAGTTTCTTCTGTTTGATTCCAGGTATTTTGTTCAATACGATTCAAAGGGAAAAGAAGTGGGGCGGTATCTCATTGCAGAAAAAACAAGCATCCTCGGCCGCGATGCGCCAGACTTTACACTAGATGCCGGCGACAAGGCGCTCTCCCGACGTCACGTGGCCCTCTCCATGAAAGAGGGAAAAATCTTCATCAAAGACCTTCAGAGTATCAACGGAACCTACTTAAAGGTCACGAACAGAAAAGTCGAATCAGGGGATATGTTTCGCGTGGGGCAACAACTCTTTAAGGTCAGTCTACAAGAAGAGAAGGGACCTTCGACCCATCTCT
>Ga0209082_1000680_pt1 | contig 10570 bp, 10 predicted proteins | sample ColdCreekSource_FD_184127 | JGI IMG/M metagenome (GOLD analysis project Ga0209082, IMG submission 184127) | Groundwater microbial communities from Cold Creek, Nevada to study Microbial Dark Matter (Phase II) - Cold Creek Source (SPAdes) (version 3) | ecosystem: Environmental > Aquatic > Deep...
GACCAATAAGTTCCTGTAGTTTAGTTTCCATAGCTAGCAATTAAATTAGTTACATAAATGTATAAAATATTTCATCCACTATAAGAGATATTTTTTTCCTTGGCACGCTCAAAGTATTGCTAACGGGAAACGTGAATTGAGTATGATATTGTTTTTAGCTATTAGCTATCACAATTACGATTCATGAGCGATATTTTCTTTGAGGAAATTCCTGCGGTAGATCTTCTGGATTTTGCTTCAGACAACTCTCTGGTCAAGAATAACTTTGTGCAAACCCTGGGAGATGGGTTTAAAAACATTGGTTTTGTGGCAGTGAAAAATCATGGGTTATCCGCTGCCCTGACGGAAAATCTTTACCAATCAGTTCAGCAGTTTTTTGCCCTCCCTGAAGCAACCAAATTAACTTACGAAGTGCCAGGAATTGGGGGACAAAGGGGCTATACTGCCAAAGGGAAAGAACACGCCAAGGGGAGAAGCGTCGGCGATCTCAAAGAGTTTTATCATGTGGGACAAGAAATAACCGAGGCGGAGTTAACTCGTTTGAATTATCCTCCAAATATCTTTCCTTCAAAAGTGCCAGAATTTGCGATCGCCACTGTCACCGCCTACCGCACCCTAGAAGCAGCAGGAGTTCAAATCTTAAGAGCGATCGCTCTTTATCTTGAGCTAGAGGAAACTTATTTTGATCGTCAGGTAAAACTGGGTAACAGTATCCTGCGTCCCATTCACTATTTTCCTCTTAACAGTGCTGAAGATCTGCCCGTCGATGCAGTAAGAGCAGCAGCCCACGGGGACATTAATCTCATTACTCTATTGATGGGAGCAAGTGCCACAGGGTTGCAGATTCTGCGTCAGGATGGGCAATGGATTCCTGTTACTGCCTTGCCTGAGCAGATTGTAGTTAATGTGGGAGATATGCTGGAAAGACTCACCAACAAAAAACTTAAGTCAACTATCCATCGGGTAGTTAATCCCTCAGAAGCATTGTGGAATAGCCCGCGATATTCAATTCCTTTCTTCATGCACCCAGTCTCCGAAATGGATCTTAGCTGTTTGCCTAACTGCATTGATGAGCAACATCCTAAAAAGTTTGCCGATATTACCGCAGGGGAGTTTTTGACTCAGCGCTTAAAAGAAATTGGTCTGATATAGAACTCTTCCATGAATACTCGAATGGTAGCATTAGCGATAAAGGGGCTTTGTCCTGGCACTAAGCTTAAAGCTTCAGATAATTAGTGGGAGAAAAAGACGTGCAAATTCACTATCTCAATACTGATCTTGACATTGCTGCACCAGTAGATTTGGAACTGCTAGTGGTAGCTTTTAAATCTACTGGTATTTGCTCGTTGCAACGGGGAAAAAGAGAAAATGGCGACTGGTGGGGGATTTTGGAAACAAACAAATCCTATGACGATCCTGAGTCCAACATTGCAGCCATGTTAACTGTCATTGAGCAGTTGGATGAGCCAGAACTGAAGATTTGGCAAACCCTTACCTGCTGTGAATTCAATATCGGTTATGATTCTGGAACTGAACCGTGGGGGTTTAATCAAGGACTTTCTCATGAGCTACTCCAACGAATAACAAAAGTTGGGGCTTCTGTACGATTTACCTTGTATCCCCCTGAGTTATAGCACCAGAAACAATAACCGATTGAATTCTAGTCAAAATTCCAGTTAAACTCAATCAATGCTGATGGAAGTGGGGCTGGTGCTGCCTGGGGCAGGAGGATTACTAGAACCTTTCCGAAAATCTGTGTAAAGGCGATCGCGCCAAGCAAAGAAAGGCTCAAACGTGATATTATCCGCTAACCCAGGAACTCCTTTACCTTTGAGGGGGTCAGGAATATCCAGATAAGTGCCTGTGGGAAACTTCAAATAGATACTTAATCCCGCTACTGCCAGATCCGCCAAGGTTACTGTGTCCCCTGTTAGATAGGGTTGATTCTGCAAGATTAAACATAAAGCTTCTAAATCTTGAATCAAGCTTTTTTGAGCGGCTCTGACTGCATCTCCCCCAAAACCGACTCCAGTTCCCAGTACATCTAAAACTGCACCAGGAATTGCTCCCACGGCGGTTTTGACTAAATCAGGAGTGTTGGCTGGTAACAGAGAAGTCCGAAAATTCTGGTTTTGATTCAATGCACCAATAAAAGCTTTACGTCCTTTAGCCCCCAGGGAAGCATCCGCCCATTCTTCCATGAGCAAACATTGTCCCTTTGCCAAGGAATTCGTTGGTAGGATAGGGTGTTCAGGATATTTGCGTTCTAAATATAAAGCAATGTCCGTAGAATCAGCAACGTAGGTACTGCCATCTTTGAGAACTGGCACTTGACGACTACCTGATTTTTGCATCAGTTCAATCTGTCCTACTCCAGGAGTAACCTCGATTTTGCGATATTCTAGCTGTTTATAATCTAAGATCAGACGGACTTTTTCGGAATAGTGAGATAATTCAAATTGATATAGCTCTAGCATTAAAACTCCTTATTATTCAGATCAACTCAGGGGATCTTTAATTTACCTGGTTTCAATAATTAATGACATTAACCTCAAGTCTAGGCATTTTGACTTAGGTTAGCGGAAAATCTTCTAATTATCTTTAGGATGATGCTGTTAAGTAAGTTAACCTAATTAAACGTGAAACTAACTTCCCTAAATCCTTAAATCCCCCAAGCTAAAACTATTTTATGTTTAAAAAACTTAGACAAAGAGACAATCGCCATCTTTCGGGAATTGGTCATGGCAGGAGAAACTCCTCCTGTGATCGTTAGGGACTTTTGGTTGGTTGAAGCTCTTCAAGAGTTGGTTTTGGACTGAACAATTTCTTTTTCTCTCTATACCTCCTGGCTCTCTCGGCATTGCTGAGGGGAGAATCAAATTTACTTGGTCTACCTTTATGAGGACTATCAGACCAGGTTTTTTGACAAGCTTTGCAAAAATAACGCTGATAACCAAGATTTGTTTTGCCAAACTTTTTTTGGCTTTCAGATTGGCATTGAGGGCAATTTGACATACACGAAGTGGCATCCTTTGGGGTAGTATTTTATTGCCATCAAGTAAACGTCGCGTTTTTTGTAGGAAGCTTCTCACAAAAAAGCCGACTGTAGGATCGTGATTGTTCCTGTTTCCTTGGTGGCTCTCTTCTAGGATTTGATATTGATTAGCGTTCCCATCAGCAAAATAATAATGCTGGAAAATATTCCGTAGAGAATTTTGATCCACTTTCCATCATTTACTAGTACCGCTTGACTGGTCTTGATTTCAGTGATTTCTTTACTCATAGATTTAATCTCTTCTTTGATCTCTGCGAAATCGCTAGAAAGAGTATTGAGCTTGTCTAAAACCTGTTGCAATTCTTCGGTGTTGGTCATTGTTTTGATTGTGATTGTTTTGTTTCTGGAGCAAAAAATTTTACTCCTGTTTTTATTGTAGCAACATCTTTCGTGACGCTCAACAACTCGCTATTTTATCAAACCTTTTCACTGCTTGCGACCGAAATCACAAGCAGTTGTCTTTTGAATTAAAGCGATCGCAGATTGAGGTAGGAAAACCCTCATCTGAAGTACCATTTTTTAATTAAGCACACGGATAAATTCAAGGGGCAACCCATCGGTATCAGCAATAAAAGCGACTTCATAAAGGCGATCGCCAATTATCTGTTGTTCAGGTTGGAGTAGAACCTTGAGGGGTATAGTCTGTTCTGGTTCATTGGCGCTTAAGGTATTCAGCTTTTGTTCTAGTTGGGTAAGCCAAGTACTTAAGTCGGCAGCAGTCTCAGTTAGATCGAAAGACAGGTGATAGTAACCCACGTAATGTTCGTCGCTAAAAGCGTCAGGTGCAGCTTTAGGTTCGGGAATTTGGATCAGTTCAATTCTCCCCCCCAACCCAGTTATCCAGCAAGCTAGGGTATAACCTGTGGTGAAACGTTCCTGGACTGTAAAACCTAGCTGTTCATAAAAAGCGATCGCCTGATGAATATTTGCGGTTCTAATCGAAGCATGATGCATTTGAATTGTTCACTTTATGCGCTGATGTTGCGTACGTACTCACTTATTTTTTTGGAGCTAATAACTAAAAGCTAACAGCTAATAGCTAGGGCGAAGCCCTTTACTCAAACAAAAAACGATAAGGGTAGTGACGAGGGACTCCTGGTTCTTTTTCGAGGGTAAAGTTAATGATTTCCCAGTAAAGTTCGGCATCGGTTTCAGGGCTAAAGCTGATGGGTAGCCCATAAAGTTTGGGAGATTTAAACTCTGGACTTTCTCGCCAAGGATGGCTGCGACCCAAATAGGAGCTAACAAGATCCCGATAACGGACGGCAATAACCACCTTCGTGGCACGATAACCCTCGGTATACAGAGCATCCAGAGCTTCGTGAATCTCAAAGCGAATTCCATCAGGATGAGTGTGCTGACGATACCATTGATTTTGCCACTGTCGCCAACTTCTCCCAGAAGGCAGATGAACCAATTCTTCAATTTTAGGATCAGCCTCAAAAGCACCATGACGGCTACAAAGATAGGTGTCCGTGAGGGTGAGGGCAGGAATTATCTGTCGGCAGTGGGGACAAATTATTTCGGGGCCAAAAACGGGGTATTGTAGAGCTAAATCCATAGGATACAAAGTTGGTTCTGTTTTTTTATAACACGGCTAAATCTGCTTTAACTTGAATTACCTAGATATCGTTAGATAGCTTATCGTAAAATTATGGCTAAATCTGCTCAACCTAATGATTTCTTTTGGTCTGCTCCCGATTTATCTCTGGCTGCATTTGTTGCCAAGAATGCGACGGTCATCGGCAATGTTTCTGTGGCAGAGGGAGTGAGTATCTGGTACGGGGCAGTCGTTCGTGGGGATTTAGAAAGAATTGCGATCGGCAAGTATAGTAATGTGCAAGATGGGGCGATCCTCCACGGCGATCCTGGTAAACCCACTATCTTAGAAGAGTATGTAACGGTGGGTCATCGGGCAGTAATTCACTCAGCCCATATTGAAACAGGATGCTTGGTGGGTATCGGTGCTGTGGTTTTAGATAGTGTGAGAGTCGGTGCAGGGAGTATCATCGGGGCAGGAAGCGTTGTTACCAAGAATGTGTCAGAGCGATCGCTGGTGGTGGGAATTCCTGCTCAGAAAATTAAAGATATCAGTGGAGTCCAAGCGCAAGAATTAATCGAAAATGCTAGCAAATATCACCAGCTAGCTCAGGTTCACGCAGGGACAGGAAAGAATTTGGGTTTTTGATGCGATCGCCTTTAAACTAGTTTACAATCACGAAATTAACTAACTTATTCGGCACCACAATTACCTTTTTCACTTCCTTACCTTCGATATACTTCTGAGCAATCTCAGATTCAGTAGCATATTTTTCTAGCGCCGATTTATCTGCGCCAGCAGGAACTTGAATTGTCCCACGAGTTTTACCCATAATCTGCACCACCAGAGTTATTTCGTCTACCACTAGGGCAGAGGAATCGGCTTCGCGCCACTGTTGTTTGTGGACTGATTCAGTGTTACCTAAACTACTCCATAATTCCTCGGCGATGTGGGGAGCAAAAGGTGCAAGTAATAAGATTAGAGTTTCGATGCCTTCTTGATATATGGGGGAAGTTACACATTGAGCATCTTTGAGGGCATTGCTTAACTTCATTAATTCTGAGACGGCAGTATTAAACTGATAATCCCCTGTTAAGTCTTCGGTGATTTCCTTGATGGCAGTGTGAATAGCTCGACGCAATTCTTTCTCGGCTTTGGAAAGTTCTGCCGAGGCTGAGGTTACTTGAGCAGAATCATAACTGGTAACTAAAGTCCAGACCCGATTTAAGAAGCGGAATTGTCCTTCTACGTCGGCATCGTCCCATTCTAAATCTTTTTCTGGTGGTGCTTTAAACATAGCAAACATCCGCGCCGTGTCTACACCATAAGCGTCGATGACATCTTCAGGGGCGACACCATTGTATTTAGACTTAGACATCTTTTCAAAAAAGACCTCTAGTTTATCCCCTGTTTCGGGATCTACAGGGTTGTCACGATTAACCTCGGCAGAGGGAATATATTTATTGGTTTGGGGGTTTTTATAGGTTAGCCCCTGCACCATACCTTGGGTGAGTAGGCGTTTAAATGGTTCGTCGAAATTGAGTAAACCGCGATCGCGCAATACTTTTGTAAAGAAGCGAGAATATAACAGATGCAAAATAGCGTGTTCGATGCCACCTACATACTGATCTACGGGCATCCAGTCGTTTACTTGTTCAGGAGTAAAAGCCTTTTCTGTATTCTTAGCATCGCTGTAGCGGAGGAAATACCAGGAGGAATCGATAAAAGTATCCATCGTATCGGTTTCCCGTTGGGCAGGCTTACCACAGCTAGGACAAGGCACATTAATCCAGCTAGCTAACTGTGCCAAGGGTGAACCCCCCCGCCCTGATAGTTCCACGGATTCAGGCAATTTAACGGGGAGATCTTGGTCGGGGACAGGCACAGTCCCGCAATCAGCACAGTGAATCACAGGGATGGGGCAACCCCAGTATCTTTGGCGAGAAATTAACCAGTCCCGTAAACGATATTGAATGCGTGCCTTGCCATAACCTTGTTGTTCGGCATATTCGATGATTTTGGCTTTACCTTCCAGAGAGGGCATACCATTAAACTGTTCTGAATTAATTATGGTTCCAGGTTCAGTGTAGGCATCTGCTGGGGGGGGCGAACCGACATCTGATGAGGGCGAACCGCCCTTCGGGTGCGGCAGTTTGTTTATGTCGGTGAAACCGCCCACCACAACTGCCTTACCGTTTGCCCCTACGGGGACAATTACGGTTTTAATCGACAAACCTTTCTCGGTGGCAAATTTAAAATCCCGTACATCATGAGCAGGGACACCCATCACGGCACCCGTACCGTATTCATAAAGCACATAGTCGGCAATTAAGATCGGTACTTCTTTGCCGTTAAAGGGATTAATGGCTTTGCCTCCCGTCAGGATGCCTCGCTTGGGTTTATCCTCCGCAGTACGCTCAATTTCAGTCTCTCCTTTAATCTCTGCCATAAAAGCCTCCACCGCTGCTTTTTGTTCGGGGGTAGTTACTTCTGGAGTCAAAGGATGTTCGGGGGCAAGCACCACATAGGTTACCCCATATACTGTATCGGGACGGGTAGTAAAGACAGCAATTTTGTCGTCTCTACCGACAATAGGAAACTCTAAATAAGCCCCTACAGATTTACCAATCCAGTTGGCCTGCATAGTTTTGACTCGCTCAGGCCAACCGTCAAGTTGATCTAAATCCTGTAATAGTTTTTCGGCGTAGTCGGTAATTTTAAAGAACCACTGCTTAAGTAATTTCCGTTCGACGATCGCCCCTGAACGCCAGGAACGTCCTTCATTATCTACCTGTTCGTTAGCTAGGACAGTCTGATCAATGGGGTCCCAGTTAACCGCAGCTTCTTTCTGATAAGCTAACCCCCCATCCAAAAATTGCAGAAACAGCCATTGCGTCCACTTATAGTAGTCAGGGGAACAGGTGGCAACTTCTCGTTCCCAGTCAAGGGAAAGCCCTAATTGCTGAAGTTGCGATCGCATGTGAGCAATATTTTGTAGCGTCCACTGAGCAGGGGGAATCCCTCGATCAATCGCTGCATTTTCCGCAGGTAAACCAAAAGCATCCCAACCCATAGGATGAAGCACTCGATAACCCTGCATCCGCTTCAGCCGAGCAATGACATCCGTAATTACATAGTTCCGCACATGACCCATGTGGAGATTGCCTGAAGGATAGGGAAACATCGACAAAGCATAGAATTTTGGGCGATCGCTCTGCTCTGGAGTTCGATCAATCGCCGATTCTTGCCACTGCCGTTGCCATTTCTGCTCAATTTCTGCTGCGTTGTATCGTGACTCCACAACTGGGGGTACTCCTATGAATCGCTGTAATTAGTTAGTATAATTCATTTGGTTTGTTAGCTACAAGCTATAAGCTATAAGCTATAAGCTTTTAATTAATTTAGTTTATGGCTCAAAATATTGCGACCATTAGTCCAGAATTAGCAATTAGTGCGATCGCTAATGCCACCCCAGATAACTCTGTAATCCTCGATTTTGATGAGACTCTCTTCCTGAGAAATTCTACGGCGGAATACATTAACAGTCTGCGTCCCCGTTTGATTGGCTGGATGCTAATTATGCTCCTAAAAGTTTTTAGACCTTGGTCTTGGCTACCAGGAAACTTCAGAGGCAAAGAGCTTAAGGATTGGTATTTAGTGATCATTCCCACGATTTTGTTACCCTGGACGCTGTTACTCTGGCAGCAAAAAGCAAGACAATTAGCTGAAGATTATAGCAATGCTGAAATAATTTCCGCCGTCAATAATAATCCCGATGCCCCAGTTATCGTCGCGAGTTTGGGCTTTAACTTTATTATCAATCCGATCCTGCAACACATGCCGCTAAAATATCAGCAGTTAGTGGGTTGTCGCTTTTGGCAAGGAGCAAGCGATCGCCTCCAGGGGAAGTTATCCATGATGCAAAGTGTATTATCCCCCCTGGCAATGAAATCGGCAATTTTAGTTACTGATTCAAAAGATGATCTCCCCTTACTACAAATAGTTCAGCAACCTTGCTTGGTTCAATGGTCTGGTGCTAAATATATCGATCCATTTCAAGACTTTTGGCTGGATACTTGGGTGAAAAAAAAGAAATCGCGCAAAGACGCAAAGACGCAAAGAGTTTAATTTGATTTAATGCATTTTCATAGAGAATTGGTATCAAATAATTCCGCCATTGGCTTGAATGGTCTGAGAAGTAACCCAACTACCTGCTTCGCTGACTAAAAAAGCGACGACCCGAGCAACATCACTGGGTTCTCCCAGACGACCGAGAGGGGTAAATAATTTTAATTCTTCCAAGGTAGGAGTTGATAATGCTAAACCATCTGTGGCGGTAACTCCAGGGGAGACATTATTCACGGTGATGCCTCTGGAGCCTAATTCTTTGGAGAGAGAAATCGCAAAGAGTTCTGATGCGCCTTTACTCCCGACATATAAACCCCCCGCAGGCATGGGATTTTTCGTGCCACTAGTACTAATATTGACGATCCGACCACCATCAGTGATGTGTTTAGCAGCCTGCTGCATCACGAAAAAAGCGCCTTTGGTATTGAGGCTAAAGATATTATCAAATTCCGTTTCGGTAATTTCGGCATGAGGCTTGAAAAAACCTAGACCCGCATTGTTCACCACAATATCGATCTGACCAAAGCGTTCTTTGGCAATAGTAAAAAGAGCTTCAATTTCAGGCACTTGGGACATATCTCCCTGAACAGAGATCGCCTGACCCCCTGCTTGATGAATAGTTGCCACCACTTCTTCGGCTTTAGTGATTTGATTGGCATAGTTGACCACCACCTTTGCTTTAGCGCTTCCTAGAAGTTCGGCGATCGCTCTACCGATTCCTCTAGAAGCGCCTGTGACAATTGCTACTTTTTCCTGAAGATTCATAATTTTAGTTTTTTAATTGCAGTTTATTCAAATTTCTAGTCAATATCGCCAAAAATGCGATCGCGCAAGAACTACAAAAAATGAGTATCCTGGGCGATCGCAAATTTAAGGTATCAAGCTTTGATTCACAAAGTTTCTAGCTTTTTGTTAAACTCGGGACTGGCGATTTGCTGGAAAGATTAGACGGAGCTAGGGTTGGAAAATTGTCAAAATTCCGTTTAATCCAGTCCATTCCCACTTCATTGTTAAGCCTAATTTTGGGTGCAGTATGGGGATATATTTTTAGTAAAATGTCTATGTCTTGATCGATTACAAGTTTGGCTACATCGAGAAAAGCCTTTTTGCCCACATTTTTCAAGAAGGGGAATTTGGCTTGGGCGAACAACAGGACAAAAATACGAGTACGAGTATCTGTCTCTGGCACGAATAATTGACATTGAGCCGCCTTCCCAAAAGGGCTATCAGTATGTAGAATTACTAAGTTGGGAAAATAATTTTCTAAGTGGGTGGTTACAACCTCGGGCATCAGAAATAAGTTGGGATTTCGCAGCTTGTCCTGCAAGCTCTTGGGCGCGGTTACGTTATGAAAAACAGCATGGGATTTGTATCCTTCGTCGATAAATTGCTCCAGGTGGACTTCCTTAATTTTCATCGGGTTGAAATGCGCTCCAGACTGATGATTGTAGTCATGCATATTCATTAGCATGGTTCGTAAATCAATTTCTGCACTGGTATCGGCAGTGTAACCGATGAAATCATAGTTTGTAATTAACTCGTTGAGAACTTCGGGAATAGGCATCTGAGGCTCGTATCCCCCATAAGACCAAATAAAGTCATCTTGAATAATTAACTCAGGTGGATTGAGCTGCGGTAAAGTTTTTTTCTGGCTACCTGGTAAAACTGTGCAACCTTCACGGTCAAACTTTAAAGCATGATAAGGACAGACAACTCTGGAAGCGTGAGTCTCACGATCCTCTTCGCACCAGCCTTCCGATAACATTGCTCCTAGATGGGGGCAGGCATTGGGCAAGGCGGAAACATTGCCCTGACGATCTTTCCAAATCACATAATCCTGATTATAT
>Ga0209082_1000682_pt1 | contig 10543 bp, 9 predicted proteins | sample ColdCreekSource_FD_184127 | JGI IMG/M metagenome (GOLD analysis project Ga0209082, IMG submission 184127) | Groundwater microbial communities from Cold Creek, Nevada to study Microbial Dark Matter (Phase II) - Cold Creek Source (SPAdes) (version 3) | ecosystem: Environmental > Aquatic > Deep...
AAAGTAGTACTAGGAATACTTTTAGTATTTGCCACTTGATACCACTCTTTACAAAGCAGCGATCGCTACTGAGAAATTGGCAAGTTTCGTAATTGAATAGATAAACTTGAACAATACCCTGCGATTACTCTCTAATTTTTGACTCCATCTAACTGACGTTTAATTAAGAAATAATTAAATAGCTTTTAAGTATCTTACCTTGTGGAAGTTTATAAATTAAATCTTTATTCGGCAGTTATTCTACATCGTGGAATATATAGAAATCTTCTAGAAGTGTCAATAGCTTTTCTTCTAAAATTGTTAGATAGGGAGTCTTTAGCTTTGCCAAACCATTTAAAATCCAGAGGGAAGCTTCATCCAATTTTCCTGTTTGATGCAGCAGCGTCATACGAATCCCTAGACTCTCCATCTGCTTACATTCATCGGGGGAATATTCCCAAGATTTTAGATGTTCGGGTCGCAGTGTGTATTCACTGTCCCAAGTAGCAACCAAACAGCTAAATTCGTAGACCTCACTCACAATACACCAGCAACCACTTTTACCCCGCAGTTCGGAATTATCTTTTGCCCTAATCTGACAAACTTCCCCTACTCGAAAAGATATAGGTGATCGCTCTTTATCCTTAATACGCTGCACTACATCTTTAACTATCCTTCCCGTCGGCACTTTTCCTCCCGCCTCTTCTACAGCGGTCTCCCAGGCTAATGGTTGCTCTTGGGGGTCTAGCTGGCTTAAGGGTTGTGCTTGACTCTCTTTAGTTGGCAAAATGTGCAAAAATTTTGCACATTTATCGATTAGGTTATCGTAAACTATAGCAGCTTCAATTAATTGGTAAGGACGACGGCGAGTATAATTAAAGCGATCGCGACAGTAATCTTCAAAGGTAGGGTGAGTAGTCCGATAAAGCCTACGATCCCGTAACTGCATCAACGCCATCCCAGCCTCGTAAAAAGCCCGTTCGACTTTTCTTTCTAAATGTAGGCGATCTCCCTCTTCCTCTGTAGTGAGGGGAGCGATGGGCAATACCGCTAGTTCACTACTTTTGCTTGAAGCAGATTTTCTTCTCTTTCCCCATTGCTTTTTGTCACGCGCCATCTATTGATTCCGTGATGATGCTTAAATTATTTTACCTCGTAAGCACCGTCAGTAATGTGACTTGAAAAATAAAATGGCACCCTTGCAGCGTCTACGAATTCGGGGAGTTTACCTCGAACCATAAGCTGTCTAAAAGTAAAACAAGGAATTTTCGTAGTTGATGCCAAATTCGTCATCAACTACGAAAATATAGGGTTTGATCCCAAAATAGCTCTTGGAAACCTGCATTCTCAAGAGCTATTTTTGAAGCTGGAAGTGTCAATCTGCTTCACTAATGTTTTTTAGCTTTTAGCCTTAAAAAGGCGATTACCAGACTTGTAGCCTTACAGAATGTCTTGGAATAAAGCCGAACTTATCCAACTTCTGCCACATCAATCAATGCCTCTCCAGCAGTATGATTAGATATTTGAATAGTGACTTTCTTTTCAAGCTTATTTAGAAAGCTAAATAGACGAGCTTCGGAAAATAGATAGTATTTACCTTTCATGATGTTGGAGACTTCTGGTTGTTTAATGTCAAGCAACTCAACTATTTGTTGTTGTTTTAAATTGCGACTTTCTAAAATTCGACGCACAGCTATTCCTAATTTGGCACGAGTCAGAAGTTCTTCAGCATCTTCTAAATCCAGATCGGCAAATACATTACCACTGCTTTTAGTAAATTCGATGTCTTGAAACAGTTGTTCATGGGGGAGACCCCCAAGACCACACTGTTCCGCTGGTGTAGTATCTTCAATCATCATTTATTCTCCTTTGATTGCTCAACTGCTTCCTTATAGCGTCTTGTAATTAAGTCAACGTCTTTCTGTGCTGTCTTGATACCTTTAGGTGATTTTTTCTGAAACGCAAAATACTGTTACCGATTTGTACGGCATACACCGTTCTGTAAGTATCAGAATCAAACCTCGTAACAATTTCAAAAACTCCAGTACCAACTCCCCTAAAAGGTTTAGCATTATGAGGTTTATCTCCAAGCTGAACTTCATAAAGAGATGAACCTATATCCTTCCTTACCTCTTCAGGAAAGCTTTTAACCTGTTTTAGACTATCTCCCATCCAAACAACTGATTTTTCCATTTTATAAGTATTTACTTATAAATTTAGTTATCATTATACTCTGTTTCAGATGATGAAAAAACTAAATTTTGATTTGAAATCATTAATGTTGAGTCTTGGACAGAAATCATATACTACTACATTGCCCTTTTAATTTTTTGCAACACTACCGTGGGAGAATGATTAAGGAAAACTAAAAAGCCGATAATGAGCTACCTGCTTTATTCTCAAGCAGAACAGTTAAAGCTACATGAACCAGTTCCCGTTACTCTTCACCCTGCCGCAGTTTATCTCAGTTCGTTAAGTGAGGGGTCGCGTCGAGCCATGTTGTCTTCCCTCAATGCGATCGCTCGTCTGTTAACTGAGGACGAATGTGATGCTTTTTCCCTAGATTGGTCTAAATTACGCTATCACCACACCGCAGCCGTTAGAACCGCCCTCAAACAAAGACTTGCTCCGACTACTACCAATAAAATGTTAGTTGCTTTGCGTCGGGTACTCACTGAAGCCTATCGCTTGGATTTAATTGAGGCATTTGATTATCACAAAGCAGTCGATATTCCTAATGTCAAAGGCACGGGAAAACTTAGAGGTCGAGCTTTAACTATAGATGAAATAAAAAGTTTGATTAGATGTTGTCATGAGTAGGGGGATGCGATCGCCATTAGAGATGCTGCGGTAATTGCCATTCTGCGTTGTGGTGGTATTAGGCGACAAGAAATAGTTCGCTTGCAGATCGCTGATTTAAATCTCGAAACTGGAGAAATAAATGTTGAACGAGGTAAAGGTGGAAAATTTCGTATCGTTTATTTAACGAATGAAGCGATCGCCATGATTGAAGATTGGCTTGAAGTAAGGGGAAATTTACCAGGTGCATTAATCTGTCCTGTAAATAAAGGAGGTAAAGTAACACTGCGTCATTTTGCTAGTGATGGAGATGGGATATATAAATTAGTAAAAGCTAGAGCAATGATAGCTGGAGTCAAGCATTTTTCGCCTCATGATTTCAGGCGGACTTTTTGTAGCGATCTCTTAGCAGAGGGTGAAGATGTGTTTACGGTACAGGAATTAGCTGGTCATGCTTCTCCTGCCACTACTGCTAAATACGACCGTCGCGGTGAGGGTAGAAAACGTCGAGCCGTTAAGCGATTGAAATTTAGATAATTTATAGTGTAATTAATATCAATACTCAACTTATTCCATTTTCTTCAATAACCTAGCTATCTGTTTTTAATTCCTGACAGTTAACTAATGCTTCTTTTCCGTTTTTATTTTTGATTTTGGCAACTATTCCTGTAGTAGCTTCAACGATCCATGTACCCTTTGCTTTTAACCACTCAACTATCTCTCCTGGCTGGATAATATTGGTTTTTCCTGGAGCTATTTGGATGTCCGCTTGGTGAGATAAATTACTATCTTTCCCTATAGTGGACACGGCAGATAAATTATAAGTGTCACTATTGGTTGCCAATTCAGCTTGTATGAAGACATTATCTCTTTGCAACCAGGAGGTAAAGATTTCTGATCTGCCATCATCAGGAAATTCAAATACATAAACCCTTTCTCGTTGCACCCTTGAACCCAGACGACCAATATAGGTAAGTTTAATTCCTAAAAGATTGAGTAATTTCTGAACTATTTTAATCGGTGTATCCGATTCAACTATGGTCAATCCTAGAAAGGTTTTAAGTTCTCTTTTATTAGCATTAGCCAACTCAGCAATTAACTGAAGATTGGGATCGCTACCTTTATACTGAATTCCAGGTTTGAGTAAATCGATAATTAATGTTTCTAACAGCCTTAATGATGTAGACAGCAAACTGCGATTGAAATCTGGTAGCCATAAACGATTCTTGGTATGACAAGCGATCGCCCTTAACTGTCTGGAGTCTCGTTCAATCAAGTATGGTCTGCCGACGGTAAGGTAGTAGTGAGAAAGCAATTTTCTATACCACCCCTCATCGTCTTTTGCTACAAGTTCAGGAGTAATTGATACATTATCGCCGTAACGTTTTAGTAGACTACCCTTACGTTCGATCCATCTTTCTTCTTTGGTTTTAGCTCGTTTATCTTTTAGTTTCTGATACTCTGAATCAGAAGGTATAGTTGCATCAGCTACTTGAGTACATTCTGCTTGATATTTAGTTTCGGCTACCTGTTTTAGTTGTGACTCCACTTCGGCAGCAAAATTTAACTCTTCTGCTTGGGGTTGGTTCGGGGCGGTAACAAAATGTCCCTCAGCAATCAAACCCTCAACAATAGAACTGCGATAATTCTGCATAGTCAGGTTAATATAACAGCCTCTTTTGGCCCAAGTATTTAAAGATTCTGGTTGGAAGTTAGTATCTAGATCCAGGTCTGCTAAAGAGGCATCAGCAGCTTGTAGAAACCTAATATTAGTACTGGCTTTATTTTTAGTGCTGGCAATCAGAACTTTTTTAACAGTAGCTCCATTGCCCACCATGCATTTGTGAAAACCACGTCTAGCAGCCCAGAGATAGCGAGGTACTAAGCCACGAACGCGGGCCAATGCCTGACGAATGGAATCAGCCGTTTGAACTCCCTGAGCGATCGCCCAAACTGAATCAAAATGAGGAACGCGCTTGATTTTTCCCAAACTAGAATTTATGCCCTTTAGTAATAATTGAAAGGCAATGGGAACTTCAGAATAAGATTTATCTAGTCTCTCGCATTCAATACTAACTCCCGTTTCAATCGAAGGAGAGGCGATCGCCATATCGTAGTTCGGCAAGATTTCATTGAGATAAGCAATACACCCATAGGCAGGATGAGATGGATCTGCCACTGTTTCTGAATCGATGCGGAGAATTTTTTTTTCGGGGAATTTCTCTAGGAAATATGATTCTAGATTTTGTGTACCCCACTTAGATTTCAGTTTTTGAGCCGAACAACTGATAAACGGTCTGCCTCCAGTTTCAATATGATTTACTAAATCTTTAACTAAACGAGCAGGATTTTTGTCTTCATAGTTATGTATTGTCCAGCGTTGTTCTTGTGGCGGTTGCCAATCATTGACTACTAGAAAGGGTTCGACGTGAAATCCTGCCAGCCCTCGAATGTAGTCAATAGCAACATCGGATAAGTCGGCATCGGCGAGATATACTTGACCGTCCCCTGAAAGATTGTTTTGGATTAGAGTTTTAAACTGGGCTAAAATCTCAACCCTTTCTGATGTACAAGTAGCTGAATTGAGCATATGCCAAATTACTTGTTCAGCCTCATCGATGATTACTATTCCATCGTCCCAGTTATCAGCGTTAAATCTTGCTCCTGAGCTGGGATGCAAGGAATCAATACAGAGTCCATAACCGAGAACAGTTCCGTATTCGACAGTTTTTATTTCCGTCAGATAAGGCAATCCGACTCTTTGACAAAGTGCTTCTCCCAACTGAATGCGGTGAGTTAACAATAGTACCCATTTTCCCTCTTTAATTGCCCCCTCTACTATCTGTTCGAGTAAATGGGTTTTACCCGTACCCTTGGGAGATTTTAGGCAGATGAGTTTGGCACTTTCGGGAATTGAGATAGGGTGTTGGGTGTCGGGTGTCCTAAAGGATACACCTTCGGATATACCCTTGTGGTATACCGCTTCGCGACGCGCAGCTAGTCCTTTAGGGCATATCGGGTGTGGGGATTTTGATGAAAGGTTTTGGTGAACAAGCTCATAGTTTCTTTCTTCTATTTCCTGACCCTTGACCCTATGCGAAGCGGTATCCTTTAGGGCTGACCCCTGACCCAAATCTTCTGCCTTAACTAAAGATCCTAAATATCTTCTATTAATCTGAATATTAGCTTTGTAGGTCAACTGAACTGAGGTGCGGACTAACCAAGTTTCTAAGGATAATGCTTTCTCATAAGCTTGATGAAATGCTTCCGCGCCGTGTTGAACAATTAAATCGTCAACTCCTTTTGCTGTTTCTTGCCAACGAATTACTTTGACATCAACTCCAGATTTGATAAAGAGTTTTCCCGTTTTGGCGATCGCATTATTCACATTATTCATGGTGCTGGCTTTAGTATCTTTATCAAAAGCAAAAAAAACTTTACGTCCTGGTTGAGTGAAGACTTGAAGTTGGGGAATAAGTTTGGCTAGTCCTGTTTTACGCCCAAATTCATCTTTAGGTTGGCGATAGCCGTTGAAAACACCAGGTAAGGCGATCGCTGCATAGCCTGCACTAATCAAAGCAGCAGCTTTCTTAGCTCCTTCGGTAATGATTAAGGGAATTTCAGGATTGCTTACTACCCATGACCAGAATGATACTGGGACAGTGCGACCGCTGAGTCTCAGGGCTAAAGGAGATAGAAATAGCTTGATATTGTTTAGGCGAGCTACAGCGTGCCATAAAAGCCTAGAAACTTTAAGGGCAATTATCCCTGTCGGGTGTTTGGGAGGACCTTCATATTTGATTATCTTTCCTTTATCTGCCGACAGTCTAGGTTGGAGAGGTTTAAATTGCCCCCAGAGATCGTCATTGTAATTGTTCAGGACATTTACTCCTGAAACCCAGCAACCTCCTGCTTCGATGTGACGGTAGCGTTTGAGGATGCTTACGCTAACTGCACCAGTGTTAATCCTTTGAAGTTTGTCAGAAATGAACAGGCGATCTAATGCATTATTTCCTTCGAGATGGAAAAAGTTGAGCTTAATTAAATCTGAATGAATTCCACTTTCTTGATGTAGTTCGTGATACTCGGCAGATGTTAGTCGGTTTGGTAATTGTTCTTTATGGTCTGAAATGAATTGTTGCGTCATCGAATGTAGACTTCCAAATGATAATTGGAGCCTAGATCCATGTTTAGTTAAGCACAGCAAAGAAGTTGAATGTCAAATAGAAAAATTGACACCCATGTATACATGTCAAATTTCCAAAATTGACATAGTATATTTAATAAATATGTAAATATTGATGTGCCTATTTCCCTGGCGTGGGAAATGACACTTAGGGGCTTAGATTTGTGCTTGACCGCATGGAGTCTAGGCTCTCTTTTACGTGTGTATTGAAAAAGCTATTACCAAAGTTGTCGGGCATATCGACCAAACACTTGGGATCGCTAGTTTTTTTCTTCTCCAGTTATATTGATTAATTTCTATCGCAGCTTAACACCGTCAAAAATAGTAATTCAATAGTACGGGATTACTAATACGCGAGCTTCACAGGTAAAACTGTACGCGAGCTTCACAGGTAGATTGAAAAAAAATACGCGAGCTTCACAGGTAAAATCGTACGCGAGCTTCACAGGTAAAATTGGTGTAAATATTAATAAGAAAGGAATTTTAATTTTAAATATCGAAAAAAAATACGCGAGCTTCACAGGTAAAACTGTACGCGAGCTTCACAGGTAAACTGAAAAAAAATACGCGAGCTTCACAGGTAAAATCGTACGCGAGCTTCACAGGTGAAAGTAAAGTTGTGTAAACTTTATCGACTAATGCTCTCAAAACTAAACCATAAGAATCCAAAGTAATTATCCTTATGAAAGATAAATAGTCTACGATATTGTAGTGAGTGAACAAACCAAAGATTTTTTTCCTGTAGACGGTCAGCTTCTAATGGTTATGCCACGAGCTTCTGCTTCTATTAGAAATCCTGAAGTGCAGTTACCAATTTTGAGAAAAGACAAAGGTAATTATTATCTTGAGATGCAGGTAAATGCTGATACTGAAGATGAGAGAGAATTAGCTGTTACTCGTCGTGTGGCATTGGACAAGCTTTCTCAGGCTGAATGGAATGAATTAGAAGCTCAGTATGACAATTTAGATTTGAGCATATGCAATGATGTTGGAATCAATAAGGCTCTAGAAAATATCAAAGATTGTCGAATCAGGCGTTTGTTTGTGGCTCTGCTAACCTTTTTGAATCCTAGACAAGTAAGTATTATTCTTTATTTGTACAGAGAAGCAGCTATCCAAGATAATGGTTCGCAGGTTTCTTTTCGTTCTAACGATCTTCTCGATAGTTTGGGATACAAAAGAACTAAAGACGGGGGATTTGCTGCTCGCGTGCGATCGCAGCTTAACCAAGATTTAGTAGCATTGCATCGGACAGAATTAGTCTTTGCGCGATCGCTTCAGAAGGGAAAGCAGATTGGAGCAAAAGTATCTGTAAAAAGTATTTTACGAATTCGGGATTATGAAATTGATAAAGTTCCTCGTAATTTCGATCTGTCCAAAGCTGCCGACTATACTTACGAATTGGCTGATGCTTATACTGTAGCTCTGGAATTTTTTGAAGATGCCTCGAAGCAGAATCGTAACGTACTGTTTTCTAAAAATATCGATCTTAAAGAAAAGCTTGGAGGAAATGCTAAACGGGATTATAAGACAAAGCTACTAATTTATATTGCTAGTAGAATGAAATGGGATAGATTGAAAGAAGGTCAGTATTTATTAATTTCTAAAAACTGTCTGCTTAAGAACTTAGATCTGCTAGGGAGTAATAAATCTCGTAATAACAAGATATTATGGCGCACTATCGAGCAGCTAAATGAAGATGACTACATTATTGAAGCTCAAGAGCTAACGGCGGAAAGCAAGCAGGCAAAAATTCAGCTCCAAATCAATCCTCAAAAAATTAAATATTTTGATACATAGCATTACTGAACCTTCTTCCGTCGCGCATTTTCCCTCAAAGTTCGAAGAACTTAGTGCGGCGGCTTTTAAGTAAGAGTACTCTTACTAGGCGGCTTTTCGGTAAGAAACTTCTTACCAGGTCAGCTTTTTTAAGGCGGCTTTTATGTGACAAAGGGCTTGCCCGCATGTAGCTTCCCACGGTCGGCTTTTCGGTGGGAAGCTTCCCACCGAAAACGCGACCGACATAAAACGCGCCGTGTATGAAGCTTCATATTTGCGAAGCTTATCCTTTAGGACAAAAAACGTGACCGTGAAAACGTGTAATTTGAAGGATAAAATGGCACTAATGGAATCATAAAGTGGCACTTGCCTAAAAATTTGTCGCGACTGAAATCTCCCCCACTTTTTTTCGCTCTCTATTCTACATCGTGGAATATATAGAATTCTTCTAGTACCTGTAGTAACTTCTCCTCAATTGAATTGAGTTGGGAACGATTTAGTTTTTCTAGTCCCTTTAACACCCATTTTGCTGCTTCATCCAATTCCCCTACTTCTGATAGAGCAGTCATTCTTTCCCCCAATAAGAGCATTTGTTCCTCTTGGTCACGGGTAAACTTCATGGGTGATAAGTCGTCTACTGAAACTACATATTGATTGTCCCAAGTATCCACTATGCATTCACCTTTTCTAACTTCTGATATTACACACCAACAATGGATCTTCTCCCGAATCCCGGAAGTTATGCGACATATTTGACCCTGGACAAAAGGATTAATGGGGGGATATTTCTGATGCAGGTAAGTTTTGAGGGCTGTTTTTACCATTGAATAAGAAGGCACTTGACCCAGAGCGATCCCCACTGCCATCACCCAAACTTCACCAGCTTCAATGGGACTTAAATGAGCTTGAAAAATTGGTCTTAATTGCTTCTGTTTAGTTGGTTTTGGATCATTAAGACCTTGGGTCTTTAAATATTCTTCGATCAAGAAGTAAGTCTCAGCTGCACGCATACAACGCTCGATATAAAGCATCGAAAAGCCAAAAACTTCATCGCAATAAGATTCAAAATTTTGAGCGCGATCGCGATACAATTTTAACCGCTTAATCGTTCTCAGTGCCTGACCTCGAAGCACGAACCCCGTTCGTACTTGAGCCTCTAATCTATCCCTTAATGAAGCTTCCTGTGGTGATAAGACATACAAGATGGACTCTCCTTGTTTAGTTGTTAACTATTAGGGCAGGGTGTGGGGGGTAGGGTGTAGGGTGTAGTACAGTGTCAGACTACACCCTATACCCTGTCCACTGAACCCTTGCTATGGCTTATTTTCAAGCGAACGAATTAAACCTGCCAAAATTCTACCAACTGTTTCGCACTGAATTAGCAAAGAATCAACATCTTCCTTTTTCGCTAGCTGAACTCGCCCACACAGCAATAAATGGGTTTCAAGTTCCTTTAGAGAGCCTTGAGCTATATAGAGAAACTGAATGTACTCTTTTCTAGTTTTCCTGCCGTATCCCTCTGAAACGTTGGCTGGGATAGAAGCAGAGGCTCGTCGAATTTGTGAAACCATCCCATACAATTCCTCTCTGGGAAAGGTTCGAGTCACAAAATAACATTTTTCAGCTAAGGTCATTCCTTCTTGCCAAACTTTCAGTTCTCGATAAGATCTTATACTCATAAATTACGTAACTGCCTAGCTAGTAAGATCGGAGAACAGAAAAACCGAAACATTATCCTGGAGTGCGGCAGTAATCACTTCTAACAGGTTAAAACCCTGCTTAGATGCGGTGGAGAGAAAA
>Ga0209082_1000683_pt1 | contig 10541 bp, 11 predicted proteins | sample ColdCreekSource_FD_184127 | JGI IMG/M metagenome (GOLD analysis project Ga0209082, IMG submission 184127) | Groundwater microbial communities from Cold Creek, Nevada to study Microbial Dark Matter (Phase II) - Cold Creek Source (SPAdes) (version 3) | ecosystem: Environmental > Aquatic > Deep...
CAGAGCATTGGATGACCCCTTTAGAACGCCAGTTTTCCGTTGAGCTTGTGTGCTACAATACGACGGAATTAGGGAGGATCCAATGACAGATACCAAAACGCTTTTTTTTGCCTGGCAGGACAAGGTGGGCACACGGGGATGGTTCCCCCTCGGACGTTTGGACGCACGGTTGTCGGAACCTCACTATCGCTTCCGATATGTTCAGGGTGCCATGCTGGCACACGACAAGACGGGGTTTGAACCTCTATACGATTTTCCAAGTTTTAACAAAAGTTATGAGTCGCAGGAATTGTTTCCGCTCTTTCAGAATCGTGTACTTACTCCGAGGCGGCCAGATTTTAAAAAGTACCTCCGATTGTTAGATCTGCCAGAACAGGCAAATCCCATGGAGATTCTGTCGGTGGACGGAGGTTATCGCGCGACAGATAGCTTTGAGGTCTTTCCGAAGATCGAGCGCCGAGAGGATGGAACGTTTCGTTGCCGTTTTTTCCTGCATGGCTGGCGGTACATGAACGAGCAGGCACAGCGCAAAATTGAATCACTGTGTGCCGGAGATTCATTACACGTTGCCATCGAACTGACGAACCCAACAGCTCGGGAGCCCATGCAGATTCAAACCAAAGATCGTTATGTAATTGGGTGGGCTCCAAATTATCTGGTAGCTGCCTTCTTGCGTGCGATCGCCAATGCTCCACTAAACTACTACAGCGCCAAGGTCGTCCGCGTGAACCCGATACCTGCCCCTTCGAAGCAGAAATTGTTGCTGGAGTTCAGCGGACACTTTCCAGACATTGAGCCAATGACAGAAGGAGAGTTTAAGCCATTGACAGAGTAGCTCGCCAACCACGCGCAGACCTCCCTTAATAATCACCGAAATCAATAGCGAAAGCAGGCTGGGCCAACAGACTTCCGCCGAGCATCTGGAGAAAGTGCTTGACTGGGAGGGCGTCTATGCTCAAGCTTGCAACGCAAGCTGATCAATCAGCCAAAGACGATGGTGCGATTGTTGTGGACGAGGATCGTTCGTCTCAGGTGACGAAAGACGGCGCGTGCCAGCACCACCTTTTCAAGGTCTTGCCCTTTCCGAATCATGTCGGACAGGGTGTCTCTGTGACTCACATGGACGACGTCCTGCTCAATGATAGGTCCCTTGTCCAAATCGCCGGTTACGTAATGGCTGGTGGCCCCGATGATTTTTACCCCACGAAGTGCCGCAGCCCGATACGGGTCGGCACCCGGGAACGCAGGAAGAAATGAGTGATGAATGTTAATGATCTGATTGGGATAAAAGGCAACGAACGCGTCGCTCAGGACCTGCATGTACCGAGCGATCCTGCTCAATGATAGGTCCCTTGTCCAAATCGCCGGTTACGTAATGGCTGGTGGCCCCGATGATTTTTACCCCACGAAGTGCCGCAGCCCGATACGGGTCGGCGCCCGGGAACGCAGGAAGAAATGAGTGATGAATGTTAATGATCTGATTGGGATAGAAGGCAACGAACGCGTCGCTCAGGACCTGCATGTACCGAGCGAGGATCACCAACGCAATCCTCTCTTTTTTTAACAGCTCCTTCTGTGCGGTCTCCTGAGCCAATTTGTTCTCCGAGGTGATTTGAAAAAAATGATAGGCAATCCCAAACTGGTGAGCGACCGACTCCATGTCGGGATGATTGCTGATGATGACGGGGATTTTGATTTGCCATTCGCCCGACTGATACCGAGACAGAAGATCATAAAGACAGTGGGAGAGTTTGGAGACAAAAATGGCAACACGAGGGATTTCGTCCGAGAGATAGCACCTCGAAACCATGTCGAATCTTTTTGCAACCTCTTTTTCAAAGGATGCCCCAATCTCCTGAGTCGGGATGCTAAATGAATCGCAATCCCATTCTACCCGCATGAAGAAGAGTTGCTGATCGGGATCCACATGCTGATCAAGGTGAAGAATATTCCCGTTGTTCTTGTAAATAAAGTCGGTCACCGATGCGACCAGGCCGGTGCGGTCTGGCGCATGGATTAGCAAAATAGCACTCATGGATTGTCTTTGTTTCATCCAACAGCATCGGTTGGATGCTTTTAGGCGGGGTCAGGCGGGGTCAGATATTAAAATATTTTTCAATGCTGATGTAGCGTTCTCCGGTATCCGGGAGGAGTGTCACAACCACTTTCCCTTCGCCCAGTTCCTCCGCAATTTGTCGGGCAGCTAATGTGTTTGCTCCAGACGAAATTCCTACCAGAAGACCCGATTGCCTCGCCAATTGCTTGGCCGTTTTATAGGCGTCATCGTCCGTTACCGTGATGACTCTGTTGATGATCCCTCGATTCAAAACTTTGGGGATAAACCCGGCACCGATCCCCTGAATTTTATGGGGGCCTGGATCGCCACCAGACAGGACCGGAGAGGCGGCAGGCTCAACCGCCACGATGAGCACATTTGGATTGTGTGCGCGCAACACCTCCCCCACCCCCGTGATGGTTCCCCCTGTCCCAACGCCGACCACAAAGGCATCAACCTGCCCATCCAATGCCTGAAGGATTTCCGGGCCGGTGGTCTTTCGATGAATGTCCGGATTCGCAGGATTGGAAAATTGATCTGGCATAAAATAATCCGGATTTTGATCCATTAAATTTTTTGCTTCTTTAATGGCCCCCTGCATCCCTTCCCATCCAGGTGTCAGCACCAACTGTGCGCCATACGAAGAGAGCAGGCTTGCCCGTTCCATGCTCATGGACTCCGGCATCACCAAGATCAATTTATATTTTCGAACAGCCGCTACCAGAGCAAGCCCGATACCGGTATTTCCACTTGTCGGTTCTACGATGGTGGTGCCAGGCTTGAGTGTTCCTTCTACCTCGGCTGCCTGAATCATGTTAAGGGCAATACGATCTTTGACACTCCCCCCCGGATTAAAAAACTCGACCTTTGCAAAAATGGATGCGCCTCTGCCGGGAGTGGGGAGATGCAACTGTACCATCGGAGTACGGCCGATCAATTGGGTCACATCGGGGGTCGGTTTCATCGGTTGGCGCCTCCCCCCATAAAAAAGAGAAATTCTATTGAGTCCCCTTCGTGGAGCAGCGTCTCCGCATATTGGGATCGTTCGACCATTTGGGAACGGACCTCGACCGCAACCATCCGCGGCTCAATATTTTTGGACTTCAGAAGCGCCTCCACCGTGGTTGCCTGCGTCTCTTCTTCTTTCCCATTCAGTTTAATCCGCATGATACCTCTTCTCATCTAAGATCGATCGGGATCGAACGTATCAGAATGCCAACAATTCTGTCAAGGTAATCTGTACGTCCTCAAGACTCGATACCTGAACCAGTTTAGATCGGAGGCCGGAAATGGCTTCTTTCCCCTTCGCATACCAACCCAACTGTTTTCGGATGACCGAAAAGGGAACATTTCCACGGATGCGATCAAAAAGGGCTGCATGCTCCATCGCGACTTGCCATCTGTTGACACGGTCTGTCTCAAATGGAGTGGGGGGCGGCAGAATTTGAAATTCAGAGGGAGGACGTGAGCGTGCACGGATCGTATCGTTCGACCGGAAAAACCATGGATTCCCCATCGCCCCCCGACCGATCAAAACACCGTCTACCCCATATTGCCGAATCCGATCGCTTGCCTCTTCCGGTGAGAGAATGTCCCCATTCCCAAGCAAAAGGGTCGGCGTCATATGTGCCAGGACTACCGCTCGGCCAATCGCCTCCCAATCCGCAGACCCACGGTATCCCTGTGTCAACGTACGGCCATGGAGGGTGATGGCGGCAGGCGCCATCTCCAACAAATGGCAAAGCCAACTCTCAATCACCACACGATCATACCCCAAACGTGTTTTCACCGAAACGGGAAGATGCCGTCTCGGCAAACCTGCCATGCCCATCCGCTGGGCCATCTGCTGTATCGCCTGGTGCGTCGTTTCGGGAAGACCGATTTCCGACAAAGCCCTCCCGTCCGCAAAGTCGCGTACCCCCGCTTGCGCGGCACGAATAATTTCCTGCGCCTGTTTCGGTTTCTGAATCAGCGCAGCGCCACAGCCCTGTGCCGCAATGGCACGGTCGGGACAGCCCATGTTAATGTCCAGCCCATCAAATCCAAGCGTTCCGATAATGTGGGCCGCCTTATAGAAGGCCGCCGGCTCGTGGCCAAAGATCTGTGCGATCACCGGCCGTTCTATTTCATCATATTCAAGATGACGGAGCACCGCCGGGATGCCACGACAAATCCCCTCTACATGTGTGAATTCGGTAAAAATGAGGTCGGGTTTTCCATGCTTTGCCGAAATAAACCGAAAAGCCGCATCGGTTACCCCATCCATTGGGGCAAGCCCCACAATCGGGCTTGGAAGCATTTGCCAAAAGGAACGAAAAGTGTCAGGAGACATCCGGATCATACCTCTCGGTCTATTTCGGCCAAAAAGGGGGCGCCGTATTGGATCAGTTTCTTCGGCCCGATACCACTGATTTGAAGAAGATCAGCATCCGTGCGAGGACGTTCGGCCGCCATCTGAAGCAACACGGTGTCGCTAAAAACCAGGTAGGCCGGTAATCCCTTTTCGTCTGCCAGATGTTTACGGAGTGATTTTAAGCGGGCGAACAAGGCTTCGTCTGCGTCTGGAGTTTCGTCCCGTATTCCAAAAACCTGCCTTTTTATTCGAGTGGCCGGACGTGTTAAAGGGATCGCTCGAAGATTTTCCAATAAATCCCATTTTCCACAACGGTCGCAGGAGACCCCACAAGGGGAGATCGTCTCGCCGAAGTACGAGACCACCCCCTGGTGTCGGCATGCCTTGTCTTCGGCAAGGTTGAACATCTCTCGTGTCTGTGCCTGAACCCTCGCTTTGAGCACACAATCGGTCATCTCCGCTAGAAAACGATCGTAGCTTAAGACCTCCGACCAAGAGTAAAAAAGAATGCAGTCACTCCCCACGCCGTCTCGACCTGCACGGCCGATCTCTTGATAATATCCTTCGACACTCTTCGGCATATCTCGGTGAATCACATAACGGACATTCGATTTATCAATTCCCATCCCAAAGGCCACCGTTGCCACAATCACATCCAAATCATCTCGCTGAAAGGCCTCCTGGGTCAGGCTTCGCTCGTCTCCATCCATGCCGGCATGGTATGGAGCGGCGCGAATCCCACGTCCCGCTAAGAATGCAGCCGTCTGTTCCACCCCTTTTCGGCTGAGGCAATAGACAATGCCCGACTGTCCAGAGCGGGATTGGACGATCCGTAAGATCGCCTCTTTGGTGTTTCGTCCTACCCCCTTTTTGTAGGCATGAAGACGAAGATTTGGCCTGAAGAACGACCCTCGAAATCGAAACGGCGCGACCATCCCCAATTGCTGAACAATATCGGAAACGACCTCCGCTGTGGCCGTCGCTGTGAGTGCCAGGACAGGGATATTCCCGAAACGAGATTTGAGTCCAGAGAGGTTTCGATAAGAGGGCCGAAAGTCGTGGCCCCATTGGCTGATACAATGGGCCTCATCCACGGCGATCAGGCTGATGTGGCCCTTTGAAAAAAGATCAAGCGAAACACCCTCCAGCCCCTCGGGGGCCATGTAGACAAGGTCGTATGCACCGGCCTTTAACCGTTCAACTCGCTCCCTCCGCTCTTGTGGTGTAAGACTTGAGTTAATGAAAGCGGCTTGAATACCGACCTCGGTCAGGCCATTTACCTGATCTTTCATCAGGGCAATCAAGGGAGAAATCACGAGGGTGGTTCCGGGAAGAATCCGTGCTGGGATTTGGTAGGTTAATGACTTACCGGCGCCGGTCGGTGCAACCCCAACACAGTCCCGTCCGGAAAGAATTGCTTGGATCATTTCATCCTGACCCGGCCTGAATTCGGTATAACCAAATGTGGCGCGCAGGACTTCCAGGGGTCTCGCATCACGGGGGCCGGTGCTGCGTACACGGCCAACCATTTGCTGAAGGGAGTGGACAAGCGTCGGAGTGAAGAGCATGGGTTGTAATCGGAAGACCCCCCGCAACACATTGAGTCGCTCATCGAAGAGACGGCCTCTTTCTGGAGGGTCGGCGATCCCAAAATCGGCCATTCGAGACAAGTCCAAAACCTCTTGTGCAATCTGTTCTTGTGTCCAAGTGGGTGTCATGGTTTGTGCTCTCCCTGTCCGATATGAAAATGATCCAGAAGGTGTATACTGGGCACCTCTAACTGAAACAGGCACGGGAGTGCGCCCAGAGGGATTTGAACCCCCGACCCCTTGATTCGTAGTCAAGTGCTCTATCCGAACTGAGCTATGGGCGCCGTGAAAGTGACATTTCGCATCGTATCAAGGTTGGGCCGGACTTTACAACGAGATTTTGTAACCAAGGAACCACGTCAACCATGAATTTTCTCCATGCCATTCTCTTGGGAATTGTGGAAGGGCTAACGGAATTTCTGCCTATTTCCTCAACACTTCACCTCATCCAGGCCACAAAACAACTGGGATTGGAAGAGACGCCCTTCATCAAGCTGTTTAATGTGGTGATCCAATCGGGCGCCATGCTGGCGGTGGTTCCCTTATTTTTACGAACCCTCTTCAACGATCGCACCCTTTTCAAAAAAATTGCCCTCTCGTTTATCCCTACGGCGGCGGTGGGGTTTGCATTCTACAAGGTCATCAAGTCATTTTTCTTTGTGAATCAATCTCTTCAGTGGGGGGTCTTTTTATCGGTCGGGTTTTTGTTCATCGGTTATGAATGGGTTATGAAAGAGAGACCACTGCAACGGGACGCCTCCTCTCTGAGCCACAGAGAAGCTATTTTTATCGGTATCGCTCAGGCGTTGGCCGTCGTTCCGGGGGTCTCTCGTTCCGGAATCGTCATGCTCGCGATGATGGGAATGGGTATGAAGCGGCCGGAGGCCGCCCGTTATTCTTTTTTTCTGGCCGTTCCAACCATTTTCGCCGCGTCGGTATTCGATCTATTCAAGAATAGGGAGGCCATCATCGGTCAGACCCATCACGCGGAGTTTTTGCTGATCGGCCTTTTTTCGTCTTTTGTCAGTGCGATGTTTGTCATAAGATGGTTTATCGGATACTTGCAAAAACATTCCCTCGCCCCCTTTGGTTGGTATCGAATTGTCCTCTCTCTGTTCTTCTTGATTCCATGACCCTTCCATCCAAGTTGTCAAAAAATTCAAAGCGGTCCATCGGCCTCTACCTTGATTTCCCATTTTGTCTTGCCCGGTGTTCCTTCTGTGCCTTCAACATCAGGGGCTATCGAAAACAAGATGCCATGCGGTATTTCGAGGCGCTGGAAAAAGAGATCGGCCTTCACGCCGTGTCCCCTGCCCTGCGAGAGAAGGATATCGCCACGATTTATCTGGGAGGCGGGACCCCGACGCTCTACCCCACGGCGCAGTTAATCCACCTCATTCAGTCCTGTCGAGATCAATTTCATCTGGATGCAGAAACAGAAATCAGTTTGGAAATTTTTCCGACGACGATCACATTGTTCGATGCCCTCGCGTTAAAGGCAGGCGGGGTCAATCGAATTTCGATCGGGGCACAATCGTTCTTGGACGTTCGTCTGAAGCAGTTGGGGCGGCATCACACAGCCAACGACACGCGCCACACCCATGCCCTCCTGCGTGAGGCCGGGTTTGCCAACATCAGCTTCGATCTCCTCTACGGACTACCGGACACCTCGTCTGATCTCGCAATGGATGAATGGAAGACGACCTTAAGCGCTGCCGTCTCCCTCTCCAACATCAGCCTCGATCTCCTCTACGGACTACCGGACATCTCGTCTGATCTCGCAATGGATGAATGGAAGACGACCTTAAGCGCTGCCGTCTCCCTCTCACCGGAACACCTCTCCCTTTATGGCCTTGAGATTGAGGAGGGGACGGCCTTCCATCGGAAAGGGCTTTGCCTCCCATCCGAAACAGAGCAGATCGCACAGTACCAATATGCGATCCAATATCTTGAGACGTGTGGGTATCTGCAATACGAAATTTCAAACTTCGCAAAGCCCGGCTTCCCTTCACAACATAACCTGCGCTACTGGAATCGGGAAGAGGTTCTGGGGGTAGGTCTTTCGGCCCATTCCTATACCAATATGACCTATTACGCCAACACCGATTCATTGTCCTTCTACTGCACTGAACTGGAAGGAGGCCGTCTCCCGATTCAGCAGATGGAACAGATTGATGCCGAAAAGGCCCGTCAAGAGCAGATTATCTTTGGATTACGAAAACGGGAAGGGATCCCTCTCGACTACTTTGAAAGAGACACTCTGTCCCAAGCCACACTGACACGATTGACCGGTGAGGGGCTCATGGAAATAAAAAATGGAAGGGCTTCTCTCTCCAATCAGGGGCTACTTTTCGCCGACGAAGTGGCCATCGCCTTTTTTTGATTAAGAAAAATATTGTCAATCAGCCGAACCGAGCCGATCTTGACCGCAACAATCAGGATCGCCTTATGACACAGTTCGTCCACCGGCAAGAGGGTTTCAGGATCGCAGCAGGCGACATAGTCTATTTGTACGGATCGTTCTAAGTGAATGGTTGCTGTCACTTTTTTTAAGATGATCTCGCTCCGTATCTCGCCCCGCAGAACCAGTTCTTTCGCTTGACAAAGCCCTTTGTATAGAACAGCGGCCGATTGCCATTCTTGCGGAGACAGCCGCTGATTACGAGAGCTCATGGCGAGTCCATTGGGTTCACGCACCGTCGGCATCACACGGAGGGTTGTGTCAAAACAAAGGTCGCGTACCACCTGAGCGATGACCCGCGTCTGCTGATAATCTTTTTGACCGAGATAAAGAAAGGACGGTTGTACCACCTGCAATAATTTGGTCACCACCGTTGCGACCCCTGGAAAATGACCCGGCCTTGCCTTCCCTTCCCACATTTTCCCGATCTTGCCGACTTCAACGAATGTGTTAAAAGAAGGGGCATACAAGTCCGAAACCGACGGGGTCCAGAGCAGGTCGGCCCCTGCGTCGCCCACATTTTTTTGATCAGAGGAGAGATTCCTTGGATAGGCATCATAATCTTCGTTGGGGCCGAATTGAAGCGGATTGACAAAGATAGAGACAACCACCCGATTTGATCTCTTCTTTGCCCCCCGTATGAGGGAAAGGTGCCCCTCGTGCAACGCCCCCATGGTCGGGACAAAAGCGACCCTTTCTCCCCGCCACATAGCGAGAATGCTTCTTAAGCTTCTAATACTTGATCTCCTCCGCATCCAATCTCCATAGTAACTGCTCAGGTCACTCCCCTTTTGGCCCATGACTGCGTTGCTGTGGTGCTCGAATCCTCACGTATATCCATATACGCTACGGTTCTGCGCTCCATATACGCTGCGGTTCTGCGCTCCTCGCGCCTTGTCCTGGACCAAAATAGAAGCGACCTGAGCAGTTACTCTCCATAAGCATTTGTATAAAACAGTCTATAAACTTTGATGATGATTTCTACATTATGTGGTTACTTATTTAATATATACATGCCAGAGTGTAACATATCATATTGTTATATTTAATGCATATAGTTAAAAACTCTTAAAATAAAAATTGTAATAATATACTTGACATAAATTTTTATCTATATTACAATAAAAGATATAAAGGATGAATATATGGAAGAGTTCAAAGATATTATTGCAGGCCTTGAGCAGCGTATTCATCAGTACGGTACCAAGTTGCGTGACCTTCAAAAAAGACGTGAAAAAATAGAAGAGGATATTAAGACCACCAAAAAGTATTTGGAATTGGCCGAGACATTGCACCGGGTAGAAGTGGAAAAGGCCAAGATGGCGATTGGTTCATCTGCGTCTTCAGGGGATGGAGAAAAAGAAAGAAGGCTTGATGCACAAACCGAAGACCGTTCTCGTGACATCCTTTTCGAACAAACAAAATATCTTGGACTCTCCGTTCCTGAGGCGACCCTTTTATTGTTAAGGCGTGGGGGGGGGCCGTTACACGCAAAGACCATTTATCAAAACTTATTAGAGGGTGGGGTACGGATTCGGGGCAAGACCCCTGTGACCTCGGTGGTCAGCTCCATCTCTCGTGACAAGCGATTCAAGAAGGTGGCACCCAGTACATTTCAACTGGCTGAGGAGTCAGGGATGGATTCCCTGATAGGGGAACGCCCAGTCACGCGGTCCGGAACAAAATAAAAAAAGGGGGTGATAGAGGTATGGCTACGGCAAAAAAGAAACCAGCAGCAAAGAAACCAGCGAAGAAAGGGAAGTAAGCATGCCTTCGGGTTTGCTATCCATATCCGCCGTGGAGGGTTTGTCTTTGCACCTGCAGCCTAAATGGGATAGCTTCTATCCCGCACTGTCAGGAGTAATACGGGCCCTCCACATTTTGGATCATGATCCTGGTGTAGTGTCCCTTGGGTTCTACCCTTGGGCTTGCACAAAGTCGCATGGATGATCCTGTCTCGTTTGGCTTGATCATGCTGTGGCTTACGCCCTCGCCCGGGGGCGATATCCCCGACCTCTCTGATCCCCTGCTCGCGAACCCGTTTACGCCACAGCAGTACCGTGGAGCGGCCCACACCGAGGT
>Ga0209082_1000685_pt1 | contig 10500 bp, 8 predicted proteins | sample ColdCreekSource_FD_184127 | JGI IMG/M metagenome (GOLD analysis project Ga0209082, IMG submission 184127) | Groundwater microbial communities from Cold Creek, Nevada to study Microbial Dark Matter (Phase II) - Cold Creek Source (SPAdes) (version 3) | ecosystem: Environmental > Aquatic > Deep...
GTTTCAGGTAGAGACGACCCTTACCTTGCCCTGTCATCGGCAGAACTGCCATCTTCTCTTGTGAAAGGCTCCGGATGTAAAGCGCCCCACGCCGATAATTTTCTTGTGAAAGGTCTCCGATGCCGACGCACGATGCCATGACCGCACAGAGAAACAACATCATCCATCGCTTCAATTTCCACTGCATCTTTCAAGTCCTATGCCTCGTACTTTCCAAAATCTTCGGGGCTGAGATTGTCGAGCCAGCGGTCCAACTCTTCCGAGCTTTGTCTTTGAACCACACCTTCCGCCACAAAGATCGGGACATTGGCACGCAAGGAAAGGGCAATCGCATCACTCGGCCGGGCGTCTACTGTGATTTCAGCATCATGATACATCAAATGAATTTTTGAATAATAAGTATTGTCTTTCATCTCGGTGAGAACGACACTAATCATACTGGCGCCGAGCACATCCAGGAGATTCTTGATCAGGTCATGTGTCATCGGTCTGGGAGAAAAGACCCCTTCCAATGCCAGACTGATGGCGCCCGCCTCCATCTTTCCAATCCAGATCGGGAGAATTTCCCTGTCGTTTTCATCCCTTAGAATGACAATGTAGGCATTATTGATGGGGTCATACATCAACCCTCTGACTTTCATTTGAATCAACATAAACGGGCCTGTTTGGGATAGAGGCACCCTGTACTTTACTTTCGGCGGCCCAAAACTTATCATGGAGATAAATTTATTGTCAAACGTAGACAAATTCTGGAATGGGGAACGAGCCATTAGGAGTGATGACAAAACCTTGGAAAGCCCTTTTTCTCTATCACGCGTCCTTGAAAAAGCTTAGCTGTTGTGTGAGAATCCCCGCTGAGAGGGGGTGTGGGTGGAGGGGCTGGGCCCTGTGCAACAGGAACTTATGAACCCCGTCAGGTCCGGAAGGAAGCAGCGGTCAGTAGGCCCTTCTGTGTGCCGCAGATCAACCTGGTCCTTCCACCCACACCCCCTCTCGTTTTTCTGATCCCAATCTCTTGCATCTCCGTATTTTTTGAGATGTTTTCTGCGATATTTTCTGAGATGTTTTCGGTGTCACCTCAAAAAGAAGAGGCATTGCGTCGGGAGATGCGGACGTTGGGTATCCGTGAAAGAGACCTCGACGAAACTTTTGTCCAAGCCTCTGGCCCCGGCGGGCAAAACGTTAATAAAGTGTCCACCTGTGTGGTACTCGTTTATCGTTCGACCGGACTTTTGGTAAAATGCCAAAAGACCCGTTCTCAGTCGCTCAATCGGTTTCATGCCCGCCGTATTCTTTTGGAGAGAGTTGCCTCCGGCTTGGAAAAGGCAAAAAGTAAAGCCACACAAGAGAGGGAGAGAGTCCGGCGCCAAAAACGTCGGCGCTCTCGGCGGGCTAAGGAGAAGCTACTGCAAGACAAACACCATCGGTCCGAAAAGAAGGCAGGCCGCAGCCCAGTTCAACTTGATTAAGAGCCGCATCAAAATGGATGACAACGTAGAAAGGTTCAGGGAGTATCTTGAAGTGGAGCGGCGGGCTTCACCCCATACCGTCCGAAACTATTTGGGCGACCTTGAAAGTTTTCGTCGTTTTCTGGCCCTGGATAAAAATCATTCGCCCCCCCTTTCATTCGATCGGATAGATCATAAGGGTATTCGTCAATACATGGTTCATCTAACAAAGAGTGGTTTGAGCCGAGCAACCCGTGCCCGCCGACTCTCCACACTCCGTTCCTTCTTTCAACACCAAATGCGTGCCAGTCAGACGATGTTCGCAGGGGCCGCACCCCTGCGAGGGGTGCGACCCACCAATCCGGCCAAACAGGTGGCGAGTCCCAAGATGGAGAAACGGCTTCCACGTTATCTGACCGTTGATGAAGCACAGGCCCTGTTATCTCAACCAGTAGAGGCAGGGTGGGTCGGGCTAAGAAACAAGGCAATTCTTGAGACCTTTTATTCTGCTGGTATTCGTGTTTCAGAACTGGTTTTGATAAAAACAGGTGAGATCGCCTTTGATGAAGGGATGGTGCGGGTCTTTGGCAAGGGGCAGAAAGAGCGTCTGATCCCGATTGGGAAACGAGCGATGAATGCGATATCGGAATTTCTTCGTCTTCGCCCGATGCGTACTGATCAGATATTCTGTAATCGGCAGGGGAAGCGGCTAACGACGAGATCGGTACACCGTATTGTCAAACAGGCGATGCAGAAGATTGAAAAGCCGGCCCTCAGCCCGCACAGCCTGCGGCATACCTTTGCCACCCATCTTTTGGAGGGGGGGGCCGACCTGCGATCTGTACAAGAGATGTTGGGACACAAAAGCCTTTCCACCACACAACGATACACACACTTGCAAATGGACCACCTGATGCAGGTCTACGACAAGGCACATTTAAGGAGTAACGGATGAACAACATACGATCTACAACGATTCTTTCTATCCGACGGGGCGGCCATGTCGCGATGGGGGGGGATGGACAGGTCACCCTCAATACCACGGTGATGAAACAAAACGCCAAGAAGATTCGGAAGATTTTTAACAATACAATTTTGACTGGGTTTGCAGGGGCCACCGCCGATGCATTTACATTGTTTGACAAGTTTGAGGCGAAGCTTGAGCAATATCATGGCAACCTCACACGCGCCGCCGTGGAGCTTGCGAAAGATTGGAGGACAGATCGCATCCTCCGACGGTTGGAGGCGCTGCTCGCCGTGGCCGACCAAGATCATTCGCTGATCCTCTCTGGAAATGGCGATGTGATTGAGCCTGAAGATGGGGTGCTTGCCATTGGATCAGGCGGCCCATACGCGCAGGCGGCTGCCCGTGCCTTGATGGCGCACTCCACGTTGGACGCCCGCATGATTGTGGAAAAATCGATGGAGATTGCAGCCGACATCTGTATCTACACCAACCGTGAGATTACCATCGAAACATTGTAGTGACACGGCGTGTCGTGCCCCTACAATCTCTGTATATGGAAAGTCGTTTCCCGTTGAATCCAAATGAATTCCCATGGAGGCTCTCCGTTCAATATTTGAAGGGGGTCGGTCCCAAACGGGCAGCGCTTTTCGACCGACTCGGCGTCAAGACGATTGAAGACCTTCTTTATTTTGCGCCGTTTCGCTACGAAGATCGCACCGCCGTCAAAACAATCTCAGCCCTTTGCCAGGGGGCCGTTCAGACGGTGTCAGGTCGGGTCGAGTCTGTCAAGCTCATAGTGACCTCCCGAAGAAGCCTGAAAATTGTGGAGGCGATTGTGACCGACACAACCGGCTCCCTCCATGCCAAATGGTTTAACCAGCCGTACATCAAAGAGGTATTGAAACCAGGACAGCGGATCATGCTGACCGGAAAGGTCACAACGTCCCGTTATGGAACAGCCTATGGGACAGACAGATATCTGGAAATCAGTGCCCCGCAGTACGAGATCATGGATGAAGAAGAGACACAGATTGATCGCGATGGGATTGTTCCGATTTATCACGAGACGGAAGGGCTGACCAGCCGCCAAATACGCTCTGTGATGACACAGGTTTTAGAGCGATATCTCACTTTGTTGCCCGAACCACTTCCGGTGTGGATGACTGAGAGACATCGGATGGTCCCACTCTCTCAAGCGATCAGGGAGATACACTTCCCTCCAGACGGCACGGACATGAACCTTTTGAACGAGGGGAAAAGCCCTGCGCATGGCCGTCTTTCGTTCGACGAATTCTTTTTTCTTGAATGGGGCCTGGCGCTCCGGAAAGCGGCCGAAACACATCAGGAAAAGGGGATTGCATTTATTGTTTCGGAGGAAAAGGTTCGGCAGGTCAAATCGTTGATGCCATTTCGGTTCACCGCGGCGCAGGAACGGACATGGACCGACATTCAGCATGATATGGCCTCCGCCTACCCGATGGTTCGGTTGATTCATGGAGACGTCGGCTCTGGCAAGACACTGGTGGCCCTGATGGCGATTGCCATTGCGATTGAAAACGGGTATCAGGCGGCCATGATGGTACCGACCGAGATTCTTGCGGAACAACATTTTCTCTCTTTGCAGCCGTATATGGAAAAGCTAGGGAAGTCGTTGGCGCTCTGCACCCGCCAGATGAAAACGGGCCGGAACGAAGGCCTCGCCAGGATTGAGTCTGGCGAGGTGGGGCTTGTGATTGGAACCCATGCCCTCATTCAGGAGTCGGTTCAATTCAAGAAGCTGGGGTTGGTTGTGGTGGATGAGCAGCATAAATTTGGTGTCATGCAGCGGGCACACCTGATTCAGAAGGGATGCCGTCCCGATCTCTTAATGATGACGGCCACCCCCATTCCCAGGACATTGGCGCTGACGTTGTATGGGGACATCGACATTTCGGTGATTGATGAGTTGCCACCGGGCCGCATTCCGATCCAGACAATCCTCTATTACAGCAACCAGAGAGAGCGGGCCTATCAATGGATGGAAACTGAATTGAAGAAGGGGCGACAGGCATACATCGTTTATCCGTTGGTGGAAGAATCGGAGAAAATGGATCTGAAGGCAGCAATGAGTATGATAACCTTGATTCAAGAAACGCTTTTACCGCATCGCCGTGTCGGTCTTCTTCATGGCAGAATGAAAAGGGAAGAAAAAGAAGGAGTGATGCGCCGGTTCAAGGAGGGGGCGATTGATATTCTCGTCGCCACCACCGTCGTGGAGGTGGGGGTAGACGTTCCCAACGCCACCGTGATGGTGATCGAACATGCAGAGCGGTTTGGCCTTGCACAACTTCATCAATTACGTGGGCGGGTGGGGCGAGGGAGGGAACAATCTTACTGCGTGATGGTGGCGGGATATGCCCTTTCTATAGAAGGGCGGCAACGTCTCAATGCGATGGTGAAGAGTTGTGATGGCTTTAAGATTGCCGAAATAGACTTAAAAATTCGGGGGCAGGGAGAGTTTTTTGGGACGCGTCAATCCGGATTTTCACCCTTTAAAATTGCCAATCTCCTGCGGGATGCCACGATTTTAGAGGTTGCCCGTAAAGAGGCCTTCGACTGGGTTCATCAGGATCCGAAGCAGACCCAGCCCGAGAGCCTGCTTCTGCGGTCGTTTATGGAGAAGCGGCTGGGAGGGACATTGGAGTCGGTGACGACGGGGTGAGGGATCGATGTGAGTCACATGGGAGGAAGCTGTTGCCGGACGTGTGAAAGGACATTATGGCGATGTTGAGGTACACTACATCGGGAAAAAGGAATTCATTGCCAATAAACAGGCGTTAAATAGAAAGAAGGATTTGGCAGATGTCGAGGCCCTCGGTGGGGAATGAGGTTAGAGGATAACCAATGAATGCATTTGTGATGGCGGGAGACCGGCGATCCAGCTTTTGTGTCTCCGGTATGAATAAGGCCCTGCTGCCGCTGGCAGGGTGTCCCATTTTTCTGCACGTTCTGATGGCCTTGGATCGTGTCCAAGCGATTCGAAAGATTTACATAGTCGGGCCCCAGATGGAGATTGTAGATGCCCTGAAAAAGGCAAAACCGGCCATCTCACTGACCCAAAAAGTGGAGGTGTTGGAACAAAGAGAAAGCCTGATTGATAACATCGCCTATGCCTATGCACATGCCATGTCCAAAGATTTTGATTCTGATCGTCCGACACCCAATTTTGTAGAGAGGCCACCGGCCCTTTTTCTGCCAGCCGATATTCCACTTGTGACCCACACTGAGATTGAGATGTTCTTGTCGGCCTCCGACATGAAGCAGTATGACTACTGTCTTGGAGTGACATCAGAACCTGTCCTTGCGCGTTTTTATCCAACGAAACAAAACCGGTCAGGCATTCGGATGTCCTACCTCTATCTCAAGGAAAAGGCTTATCGGATGAACAACCTCCATCTGGTTCGTCCAGACAAAATTGGGAGCAAGGAGTCTGTTCAGACAATCTATCATCACCGTTATCAAAAATATCTTTCAAATCGCCTCCAGATCGCCCTTGGAATCCTGTTGGCCGATCAGTCGCTCTCCATCCGTTTGCGGGGCATCCTTTATTACCTGCTGGCATTGGGCACCTTGTTTTTTTCCGAAACGGGATTGAACACCTTGTCGAGGCTCTGTCGTCAGCGCTTGTCTGTGAAAGCGGTGGAGGATTGGATATCACAACTCTTGAAAACACGATTCAAATCGGTTGAGACCACACTCGGGGGGGCCGCCATGGATATAGACGACGAGGCAACTTATCAAACAATCTCTTTGTCTTTTCAGAAGTGGCAGGACGATCTGATGCAAGGGGTCACCCATTCTGCCCGTGAAGTGGTGTGAGGTGACCTTAATATTGTCCAGAAAAAAATCTTGGCAAATCTCGGATTGAGACCATTCCAATTAAATCTCGTACGGAGAGAATCCCGATTATCTTCCCAAAATCAGTTACCGCAAGGTGACGAACACCATTTGCGGCCATCATGTGACTGACTTCGGATATGGGCGCGGAGAGATCTACCCCGAGAATGGGATAGCTCATAATCGCCCGGACGGGTGTTTCCAAAATGGAAACCTGATCGGCCATCGCTCTTCGGACGATGTCTGTTTCCGTGACAATGCCGACGTACCGTTCTCCCAAAATGACCAGCAACGAGCCAACTTTTTTTTCGACCATTTTTTGAGCCACCGCTTGTATGGAGGCACTTGACTCGATCTGCTGAATCTCGCGGTGTGCCAAAACAGCTACCGGCTGATAGATGTCGTTCAGGGCATTCAGCGGGCTTGCCGGATCGTTTGAGAAGTGGTACACGAGGTCTCGAACCGAAATCACACCGATCACATGCCCGTTTTCAGACAAGGCGAGGTGACGGATTCCGTTAAAATACATCCGGTGATTGGCCACGATCGGTGATTCATTCACATCAATGTCCATCATCGGGGTCGTCATAAACCGTTTGACCGGCAGATCCCCCGTCGCGCCCTGGGCAACCGCCCTCCGGACAATATCCCCCTCCGAGACAATCCCTGTATAATGTCCCCCTTCTTCAATAATAAGAGAGCCTGTTTTGAATTGCCGCATCAACCGGGCCACCTCTCGCAGAGGCATCTCGGAGGGGGCCTTCCGAATCTCCCGAGACCCGCACCCTTTTAGAGAATCTGTCTCTTTCGTAACGATCATAACGCTATCCTTCCGCTTTCCGATGTGTCATACATTCATCCCTATGATGATTAAGGGCACTCTTTTTTAGAAATTCTGTCTATGTTGTCTCACACGACGTGGCAAGATAACAACCTATTTCTGTCGCCAAGAGTGGATCAAGGACATCGGCCGGCGGAAGAGATAGAAAGACATCTTTCCCTTCCACGTTCACCGGAAATACCCGCACAGAATAATCCTCGCCGCTTAAGCATTCTCCAGACTGGAGCGAATAATTTTTCTTGTGTAATGGACAGGCAACTTTAGGTATCCCGTTTGCGTCACCGATGATACCGCGTGACAAGACAAACGCCTTCTTGTGCGGGCACATCTGCTGGCAGGCATACCACTCCTTCCGACTGGTGAAATTGAAAATGGCTATCTGGGACTTGCCGTACTGAATGGTTGCCCCACCATTGTGGGGGAAATCTGATACGTTCCCCACCTTCACCCAAGTGGAAAGCTCCACGGGGAAAAGATTGTCCGCAGGGGATACCTGATTGAGCCTCCTAAACTGTGCCAGAGAGACCGTTTCGCTTGGCCAATTCGCAGGGCGTGGCTGATCCCGCTCCGTGATGATTTGGATGCTCGATTCGTTTTCATCGGTATTCACAAACTGACGAAAGAGTTTCCGTTTTTCCGGATCATTGACGACCTCGGTCCATTCACATCGGTAGGAATCAACTAAAAACTGTATCCGCTCGTCCAACTCATGACAGATACCAAGCTTGTCTTCAATAATCACTTCCTTGAGGTGTTCAATTCCACCTTCTAACTTCTCAATCCAAACGGATGTTCGGGTAAGCCTGTCGGCCGTCATGATGTAGTACATCATGAAGCGGTCAATGTACCGGATGGCGGTCTCTTCGCTGATGTCAGAAGCGAGTAAATCCGCATGCCGTGGCCTTGCACCCCCGTTACCACAGACATATAAATTGTACCCATGCTCCGTGGCCACCAATCCAAAATCTTTTCCCTGTGCCTCCGCACACTCGCGCACACAGCCCGATACGGCACTCTTTACTTTATGTGGTGCACGAATCCCCTTGTAACGGTTCTCCAGACGAATGGCAAACGCAACGGAATCTTGCACGCCGTAACGGCACCAGGTGGTACCGACACAACTCTTAACCGTTCGTAATGCTTTGCCATAGGCATGACCACTTTCAAAACCGGCGTTGATCAGTTTTTCCCAAATATCCGGTAGGTTTTGTGCCTTGGCCCCAAACAAATCAATCCGTTGCCCTCCGGTAATCTTGGAGTAGAGGCCATATTCCTTGGCCGTTTCTCCTAACGCGATCAACTTATCAGGTGTGATTTCGCCGCCGGCCACGCGTGGAACCACCGAGTACAATCCGCCGCGTTGCATATTGGCAAGAAAACGATCGTTGGTATCCTGAAGTGTCTGATGCTCAGGATCAATGATGGTTTCGTTCCATAGCGCCGCCAGAATGGACGAAATCGCCGGCTTGCAGATTTCACAGCCATATCCGGTTCCAACCTGTGAGATAATTTTGTCAAAACTCTTGAGTTCTTTTATTTTAATGATGACAAACATCTCGGCGCGTGAATACTTAAAATGCTCACACAGGTGATTGACGAGTGTCACCCCCGCCGCTTTCATCTCGGCACGAAAAAGATCGGTGACAAGGGGCATACAGCCCCCACACCCGGACCCCGCCTTCGTCACCTCCTTGACCTGCCCCACCGCCGTCAGTTTCTGCTCCCTGATGACGGTGCAAATCGTTCCCTTAGTCACATTGTTACAAGAGCAAATCTGGGTTGTATCGGACAGGGTCTCGACACCCACTAGAGAGACGCCACCCGCTTTGCCAAGAATCAGTTCGTTGGGTTTACAGGGAAGGACTTCGCCGCTCTTTGCCCGCATCGCCAGGGGGCCGTAATCACCGGCATCTCCCACTAAAATTCCTCCCAGAAGGCGCGTGCCATCTAGACTAAAGAGAAGTTTTTTGTAGACGCCAGCGAATGGGTCTTCGTATATGAGTGGCTGGGCCTCGGCGGGTCCGAGTTCGTATTGGCCGAAGTTCGCAACATCGACCCCCAAAAGCTTTAGCTTACTGGAGAGGTCGGTGCCTGTGAACAACCCCTCCCCTCCGGTAAGATTGCTTGCAACAATCTCGGCCATCATATAACCGGGGGCAACAAGGCCGTAAACCATCCCCCCGTGCAGGGCCACCTCCCCTATCGCATAAATCTCAGGGTCCGATGTTTGCAGTCGGTCATTCACGAGAATCCCCCCCCGTTCGTGAACGTTCAGACCGCTTTCACGAGCGAGGTCATCTCGAGGACAAATTCCAGCGGAGACGATAATCATATCCACATCAAGGATGTCGCCACTCTGAAAGCGGATCCCCTGGAGATGCCGATCCCCGAGCACTTCTGTTATTGTTTTGTTTAAATGAATGAAGACACCCATCGCCTCGATTTTACGGACCAAAATGCGCGACGCGGGGTCATCCATTTGCCTCGGCATGAGGCGAGAGGCGCATTCAATGACATGTGTCTCACATCCCAGATCAAAAGCCGCTTTGGCCGCTTCCAATCCGAGCAACCCCCCGCCAATGACAGCAGCCCGTTTTGCGCCTTTTCCATACGCAATAATCTGTTCCAAATCTTCGATGGTACGATAGACAAAGACCCCGCCCTTGTGGATACCCGATATCGGGGGCACAAATGGATAGGACCCCGTGGCAAGCACCACTACGTCGTAGGCGATCTCTACCCCTTTGTCGGAGCGGACAACACCGGCCTGCCGGTTAATTTGATTGGCGCGGTCTCCGATGTGTAACGACACACCCTGCTCGTGATACCACTCCGTCTTTGCCAACAGAAGCTTTTCTGCGTCACGGTGCGCAAAAAACGATGTCAGACCGACACGATCGTAGGCAGCGCGAGGTTCCTCACAAAACGTAATGATTTTGTACTGGTGCGAGCGATCGTATTCGACCAGCTTTTCGCAGAATCGCTGACCCACCATCCCATTGCCAATCACAACAACATTTTTTTGCCCGCCTGTATCATTGTGATCTGCCTTCATTGTCTTTTTAGTCTCTTCATCAGCAGGAACACAACACGTCCCTGCGGATTATATTTTGGTATTGTCGCAAAATATATATGTAGGGGTGAGAGAAAATATCGGTTAAAAGAGGTCGTGATTACGACGAAATCAGATCATACAGCAGGTTTTTAGAGGCGTCCAAGAAATCGGGACAGCTATTTTGTCGCAGATCCCAGTGCGCCGACCGCCCCCTACGCGCCGGTCGGCGCGGGTGCGGCCCCAGCAGGAGGAGGCTGATACTGCATCGCTTCCTGCTCTTTTAACCACTTCCGAATGACCTCTGCGGTCGCCT
>Ga0209082_1000687_pt1 | contig 10478 bp, 3 predicted proteins | sample ColdCreekSource_FD_184127 | JGI IMG/M metagenome (GOLD analysis project Ga0209082, IMG submission 184127) | Groundwater microbial communities from Cold Creek, Nevada to study Microbial Dark Matter (Phase II) - Cold Creek Source (SPAdes) (version 3) | ecosystem: Environmental > Aquatic > Deep...
TGAATGTTTTTGGTGCTTTTGGGGAGTTAGACTCAACCTTCACCGAAGAGTTTCACAACGGTCAAAAATCGTGATTTTATTTATTCCAGATTATGCTAACATCGTGCGTTCGTCCACTAACAGGTTTCCCCGAAGCGGTAACTGCCACAATGCGCGAACGTGCCATCTACGCTACTGTCGGTTGCGGAGGGAAATTCTCCTTTACCGTGCGCCAGAAGAAGTGGAACACATTAATCACAAAAATAAAAAACTAAATTATTGCCATATATTATAATCGTATTGGGTAGAAAAATTAATTTACTGCTCCCCTTGAAAAAGTCTTGCCGAACAGCCCTTCCCCCCTGTTAGGGAAAAGTGGTGGTCGGCATGAGTCAAGTGGCGCTATAAAATCAAAATATCCTGTCTGGTTCCCTGGGTCTACAACGACCATCGCAGAACATCAGACTGTCGCAAATTTATCCTTAGTAAATTTCCGTAGAAATTTCCGAGAAAAAATTTCCGTAGTTCTCTCATCTGGCTTTACCAAATGGTTTAAACTGATCCCAATCTCACTAAGTTGATATGTTTGTTCTTCTTTCAGGGCAATTCCGTTGACATCACAGGAAGTTGCCTCTTTCCACCTAAGGTTGCCCCTCAGTCGGGTCCCCGTCGGCGGTCCTTTGAGAGAAGACATTGTCACAGACCTTATTACTTCGTGAGGTAGCGTTTGCTGGTATCCAAGCCTTAGAAGACTCAGAATACCCAGGTCGTCCACCAAGTTCTGTAGGGGGCGCCACCGGATAGTGGGGCCCTCCTAGGTATAAATGGGGTCACACGACAGGGGGTATGTGTGTATATCCGGGAGAGATATACGCCTACTGTCAGTGCTCACCATCTAATGTTGTAAGGTTACTCGTGATATCATTTAGGTCATAATGGACATGGATTCGTATGATGCGGCACCGTGTGAAGCGACACAGCGCAGCGGACCGTGGTTTATACAGGTGAGGAATGTCCGCCATGCCTTCAGCGCTAAGCCGGGCGAACGGGTGAAGCGTCCAATGAGGAATGTCCGCCATGCCTTCAGCTCTAAGCCGGGCGAACGGGTGAAGCGTCCAATTTGTATAAGGTCAGATCAAAGGGGTGCAAGTCATTAACATTGTGTAAGTACATGAATATATAATGTATAAAAGGTATTACAGATAAATTGTTTATATTCGTTCGATTCGATAGAGCTGCGGTGGTGATAGCTCAGTCGCTCGTTCAAACATGGTGTCAGGTTCATATGCGGTTCAAGTTATTGTAGCCCCGAGGGGCGGATAAGTGCCGTGTGTGTGTGTATCACCCATTCGTATTGATCAGCAGAAGCAACCAGCCGAAGCCGTGCCAAGCTAAATCCATACTAAAATGGAGGGCCATCGGGCGCGAACTGCCTCGCCCCACAGTCAACACTGTGGGGTGACAATCCATCCGAGGGAGCAGACTCGTTAGTCCGCCCTCATACTCTAAGAGGTGAGGGGAGGAACTGAAATCTGTCAGGAGTCGAGTTTGTATTTTACCAAGTCCCGACAGGGACTTACCTGGTACGAACACTTTAGTCATTAGATTTCTCGTGACAGCGGTGTCGCCTCGAGTTGATTCCTGCATGAACTTAACTGGAATAAAATTGCGGTCCAGGTGAGTGGTTGTTTACTAGTTAAACAGCACCGAACACCCTGAAGAAATTTTGAAGGCAGCAGGTCCATTAGGCACAGTTACTCTAAATTCGTGGAGAAACCAAAAATATATTTTTCACGAAATTCACTAAGTCGAAAAATAATTTTCCGAAAATTTATGAACACGAAAATTTACCTTTGGTTGGCTTTATTCCACTAAAGCCGGACAGAACGTATTAGTATCGTGACCGAGACACTAAGTCCCTACGATACCCCCCGATAAGGGAAAAACCAACTAATCACAATATCACTTTCCCCCTAAGGAACCTTACAGTTTTCCCCCCTGTTAGAAGAAAACATCGTGTCCTCATGATGTTATCCGTTACCCGTGCCAGACCTATGTTGTAGGCGAACCCTTCTACCTAGGAAGCGTCACAGCATAGTCCGGTTGCACACGGTAATGACCTATATAGCTTTCACTACATGGTGTGAAACGGTGGAAATTTCAACTTGGCATATTCTGTTTGATTTCAGGGAAGCTACTCCGTCAGTCACCCAAAATTTCCAAAATAAAAATTTCCAATTTCATGGATTCACGACAGTTATGGGGAAAAACCTTATCATTTCCGTCTGACAGGAAAGCAATAGCGGTGCTTCGCCAGCCCCTTACCCAAAGGTACTGTAGTCCAGCCTCGCATACTCATATGCGACAGTTCGAATCCAGACCGGCAGTCCAAGCCTTATGTGCGTCGATCATGGCTCTCGCCTCGATCCCTCCACGATTAAGCTCGATACGGTACTGCCGACGAGTCATTCGTCCTGGAGTCAGGATTTCATGCGCCGGCACACCCCTAGGGCGTGGCGACGCATTATTCCGTTCCAGTACGAGTCGTGCGTGTCTGAATTACCGTCACGTATACAAGTAAATGGCTTACGTTCCGTTGACGACTGGATCCCGAAGAGAAGAAGTCGAAGAATCTTCGTCCGAAATCATGACCCGATCGACACTCCACCCACCAGAGTGGTCCGTGTCGCCCGAGCTAGATACGTCATCGAGGTGTGGTGACGCACGGATTTCGTCCGACGATGGATCGCTGGGCCCTACGCCGCTACTTCTAATCTCCAAGTCGCCAGGGACCCCAAGTTCAGCGTTGTCGCCAACACTTCCTTGTTGTCCTCCTACTGGGGTTCCATCCTGTTGAGGTCGAGTACCTCCGATATTCGCGGCTAAGTCGCGACCAGGGGCCACATCGGGCGCTGGAACCAGTAGTCCGTCTCCATGGCAAGGGAAGATCGACGAACCCGAGGCGTTTCCAGAAGCGGGTGATCGCCGCCGTCGATGCATCTCCTCAACAAGTTGCATTGTTGTAAGGGATTCATCGAGGGGGTTTCCGCTTTGGTATTCCGTACCTCCAGGGCTCAGAGCCTTATCCTCCTCAGTGCCCGCAGGGAAGGCTGTAAGATCCATGGTCTGTGTTGCCACACTTAGACCATTTTGGGCCTTTGCAGTCCCCGAAGCAGATGCGGTGCAGAATTCTACGCCCGGATACTCCGGTACGTATTCATTCTCGTCCCATGCACTTTTCATTGTTGGGCGTTTAGGGATCCAATGACTCGGGGGCAGTGGCAACATTCTTGTTGCATTCACAACAATCGTGTCGCCGGCCGTGGTCAAGACATCGAACGCCTTCCCAGACTGTTTCGCCGCAATCACCCTGCAGGGTTCCGACCAACGAGTGCGGAGTTTGCCAGCAGGATGCTGCGACATCTGAGCAGGGGTGAGACGAATTAAACATCGCTCCCCCACAACAATGGAGATTTTGGAGCGGCCTCTGTTATAGGCGATTGCCCTTTGCAACCAAGTCCTTTCCACTTGGTCGCGGACAAACTTACTTACTTCCTCCAGCGGTTTTCTCAAAGCCGCCGCTTCGTCCGCCGCGTCACGTGTTATGGCGACCGCGGGGCGTGTGTAGCGCGTTCTGAGAATTGGCGGTGGAGGCTTTCCAAACAGCATTGTATACGGAGCGACAAATGTCGCCGCGTGCGGAGTGGAGTTGTATGCCGACTGGACACCCGGTATGTATTCACACCATGAAATGGGGTTTCCAGTGCTCAGTGCGGATAGTGAGTCGTTCATGTTCCTCATGAAGCGTTCCACCTGTCCATCACCTTGGGGATAGTACGGCGACGAGAACGTTTGGAAAATTCCAAACGCTGCGCAGATTGCAGACATGTACTTGTTGCGGAAATGGGAACCATTATCCGACAAAAGCTTGTCTGGAGTGCCGTACGAGCAAATAATCTTGGAGTATAAGGCCCTTCCCGCCGTTTGTGCATCAGCGCACCTGCATGGTGTGAGATGGACGTACTTAGTGAACTGATCTATTATAACCAGTACGTACTTATTTCCTTGGGCCGATGTTATGTACGGCCCGCAGAAATCCATCGAGATAAGCTCCCATGCCTTCTGTGGTGGCGTCGACGCAAGTTGGCCAACTTTTGGAGCTGGCTTCTTGCGCCTGAGACAAGAGTCGCATCCCTCAGAGGTTTCTCGTGCATATTTGCGCACCCTGGGTATGGCGAATATTTCACTTGCCTGCGCTGATAAACGGCGAGCTCCCATATGTCCATGCATAGGGTGAGCATGTAATTCCTGCAGAAACTTTTCTCGGTAAATATCAGGCAAGACCGGCAGAAACCGTCCATTCCTATCGATGCCGAGGAGGCCGTCGCGTATCAGGTAACCCTTGTCGCTACGCTTGCCTTCGGTATTATTTACCTGCCGCACACGGGTTTTGATGCAAAAATCATCGTGTGCCTGTGCGGCAAAAAGTTCCTCTCTCGTTGGTACAGATAAATGGTGCGTTGGATTCGGGAATTCGCTGCTTTTCCCTTCGTTGGAAAAATTCCTAACGAGGGCTGTCGCCGCGAATGCCACATCGGGCATACATTCCGAAAACGCGTAGACGCGGGATAGCGCGTCCGCCACTTTGTTGGACTCCCCTCTGCGATATACAATATCGAAAGGTTCGTACTCCGCTAACTGTGTTGCCCATCTGGCTATTCGTCCAGTCGAAGCATTCATTAACCACTGCAGGCTATGATGGTCGCTTCTTACCGTGAAGTGGGTTCCGAGCACGTGATGGCGGAAACTCTCACAACCATACATGATCGCAAGGGCTTCTTTATCACGGACTGGCCATTTCTTCTCGGCAGGTGACAGTTTGCGCGAGGCGAAGAATACGGGACGTTCTTTGCCTTCACCATCGATCTGGCCTAACACAGCGCCGATAGCGATATCGGATGCATCAGTGTCGATGATGAAGGGTTTGGTGTAGTCTGGCATCTGGAGTGGCACGGATTCGTTGAAGACCCTCTTCAGGGTTTCGAAAGCCGCTGCGCATGCAGGTGTCCAGACAAAGTCCGCTCCCTTATGGGTTAAAAGGTTCAGTGGGTTGGCGATCTTGGCAAAATCCTTCACGAATTTGCGGTAGTAGCCAGTAACCCCCAGAAAACTCATAACCTCCCTTATGTTTTGTGGCTCAGGAAAATTGATGACTTTTCGGATTTTCTTTTCCATCATCGTTATTTTCCCATTCCCAACTACGTGTCCGAGGTACTCACACTGTGAATCAAAGAATGTGCATTTCTTAGATTTTAGCAGGAGTCCTGCGTTATACATTTTCTGGAAGCACTTCCGCAAGTGCACACAGTGCGCTTCGAAGCTGTCCGAGAAAATTAACACGTCATCCAGGTAGACACAACAATAGCCCTCTTTTCGACCATCCGCAAGCGTCTGGTCCATTAGGCGTTGGTATGTTGCGGGGGCATTGCTCAAGCCGAAGGGCATACGAGTAAACTCGTACAACCCGGCTTGGGTTATTACCGCCGTATACTTTATGTCGTCAGGATGTATTGGTATTTGCCAATACCCCATTGCTGCATCCAATTTGGAGAAGAAACGTTTCCCACTTAATCTTTCCAGGAGGTCAGGAGCACGGGGCAACGGGTAGTTGTCCTTAGTGTCAAACTGGTTCAACCTTCGGAAGTTCAAGCAGAATCTTATAGTTCCGTCTTGCTTTGGAGCGAAAGATGGTCGCGAGGCCCACTCGGAATTTGAGGGCCTTGCCACTCCCAACTTTATCATTTCGTCGAGGCATTCCTGCTGCACGCGAATCTGAGCTGGTGATAGCGCCGCTAGCCTCGCCTTGAAAGGCGCGCCCCGAGGTTGAACTCGGTGTTGGACAGACGTCACATTGCCCAGCGGAGTATCTCTTGAAGAGAAGCAATGGGTAAACTCGGTCAGTAATGCCTCGGCGGTGCCGCGTTGCGCGACCGTCAATGGTGCATTCCCGACTACGGGAGAAGGGTAATTCTCTTCCACCACGTTTCCGTGGTGGTCTTGCCTCGGGTGGCTAGGTGTTAGTCCCCATGCCACACAGAGTAATTTATTTGTCTTGCGGGAGACCATGCTTACATGTTCGTCGGCACAATCCCTTAAGACGATCCATCTGTTACGTGGACACACATCTATGCCGTGTGTGTCCAGAAAATCGAGACCGAGGATCACGGGGCACGCGAGGGTGTCAGAAACATAACAAGTATGTTCCCTAACCATGGAGCCCAGTTGGAAAGTCACAACCGAGGCTTGATCCATTGCTTGCCGCGATCCATTATGCAGAATTACATTCTGGACCTTACCTTTGAATACCGCCGGAGCGAGCTCACGGGATATTGTAGAGAAATTTGCTCCAGTATCCACTAAAGCAATAAGTTTTGTCCAGCCTTGTTGCTCCTTTTTATGGATCACAACAAAAGCCGGTGCAACTAAGTAAGTTTGCGAAGACCCGGGCCGAAGCCTAGGGTCTTGGCGCGCTGTATTTGTAACAGATTTACCGCGACAGTCAATTTGTGCCTGAGCTTCCCATGGAGTTGTTGTAGGTTGACTTGGATTTCGCTGCGTGTCCGCAGGGCAACGTATACACTGTCTTTTGGATGCGTGCATTTTTAACGACGATGCTGAAGAAATCATGGGTTCTAATCAAACTACACGCAAAACCATGCAAATGTAAGTGTATGTTCATTTTTTAGTACTATTCCTTTCTGGGTTACCAGAAAGTTTCCTTTTGTGATGATAAGTCGAAAATTATTTAACAATTTGTTGCGAACTTTTGAATCGTGTGGTGCAAGCGAGTTTGTTTTTGCTGCTGGCCGCCGGCTCGCTCTATCGCGAAGTCGGCGCCTGGCGTGAAACATATTCGGTACCATGTAATCACAAAATTAATCCAAACACAATTGATGACGCATTCACATACATCATTGACAACAGGTCCACTGAGAAAGAAATATATATATTCATAGTTGCATTCGAAGTCTTTGACGAAAATAATAAAATTCCGTTTATTTTCAGGGAGCGTGGTCCCTCCAGGGTGGCTCGGACCATCACCGCAATTATACGGCAAGTGCGGAGGAGGATCTGCAGACTGCAGACATATGATTCCTCCTGCCGCACTTGGCGCAGATTTTCCCTCTGGCCGCGCAGGTGGACCTAGGGCACTTGGAAGGTGCCCCGCAATTTTTGCAGGGTCCCTCCTTCGCATCCCTAGGCGCCTGTTTGGCCGGAGAGTCCACCTTCTTGATGGCCCTTACCAATCCTGGAGTTCCCGGTTTCCTCACTCCCCTTAGGCGCTGGCTCCCTGCATTCAATGGCTGCTTCGCCGGACGGAGTCTATTGGTGTCCCGATAGATAACCCCCGCCGCGGCGAAACCCTCAGTGCTGGCGACCTCCAAGTTAGAAGTCGCGTCCCACCGAGGAGCCATCAAATGCAGGTCTTCCAGTAAGTTTTCCGCGCCAAGCCTCTCCTTGAATTTTCTTGTCAGCTTGCCGCGGAGCGCTGCGGGGAATCCCATAATGAATGCTAGGCACTCCCCATGCCGGGCCTCCGCGTTGTACTCCACCCCCCACGCATGCGCGGCGAGCTTCGTATACGTGGCGAACCGGCTGGAGATGCCTACCCACTGCGCCGCACTTTTTACATGCGGCAACAGCAAGACCATCTCCAGGGGGAGTGCCTTCAGGGGATCCGGGTGTCCTCTTGTCCGGATAAGGGCGTCTCTTGAGGCTTTGTAGTCCCCAGGAACCCATCCCGCGGAGGCCAACAACTTGCTGCCATCAGCCGACCGCGGGAGAGTCCTGAGGTGGACAAGAGCTTGGTCCTCCTCCACGTTATTAATCTCCATTAGGCTCTCGAACTCCGCCACCCAGTGAAGAACTGTCTCTGGGTAAGCGAAGTTCAAGCGCGGGAGAGCAGACCAATCGAGGTTGGGGACGGATGTCACCCTCACTCGCTGTTCCGACAGCCTCGGAATCTGTATGTCCTGCAGCTGGTTCTTCAACGCGGCGTTCTCCCTCATAATCTCCTCCCAGTTCGCAGGAGGTTGTAGAAAGCTTCGGGGCGTCGCATCTGACATTGGCGTGTCAGTAACGTCTTCAGCCGGAGCTGCCGGGGTTTCCACAAGGGACAAAGAATTTGCGGCGGCCATCGAGGCCGCGGTAGGCGCTAAAAGTGAGACTGCTTCCACTCCTTCCATCTCAATCTGAAATACATCAGATTAAGCTCAGGGAGTGAAAGGTGAGGATTGCCCGTAAGGGACACTTAGGATTGATCTTCGAAGCAACTTTATTTCTCATAGGAATGGAGGGTCGAGACTTGGCCTACGGGTGGCTTTGCAGCGTCCGTTGCCCATCGTCATCATTAGCGACCAGTACATGATAAAGAAAGCATACAAATTAATTCAGTTACGACACACGATGTTTGGAAACATGAAGGTGGGTCACAACATAAATTAATTAACACCATGAAATAAATCAGTGAACTATACATTTGTTTTAACTCAGGCGGCGACGTGTTTTTCCTCTGGCGGATAGATTTTAGATTCTCCTACAGATACACATCGTGACCGCCATCTCATGCGTGATAGGATTTGGGTGAATTGTGGCTTACACGGGCGAAGTTTGTTCCCTTTGCAAAGGACTTTCGGATCAGAATGAACAAAGTGAGTGGGGTGATAAATCCCTGCTCTCTTTGTCAGTCTGGCCCAATCGTCCCTTCCATGCGTTGGGAAGCGTTTTCGGCAGTGACTACCAGGTACAGCCAATGGCGTGGGGAATAATCCCCTGAAAAATCAGCTTAACCGCCGCCATACACGTCGGCGTTCTGATTTATCACCTCCTATGCATATTTATTGCTTCAAAATGGTTGAATTTAATTTATCGTCCATCGCGACGAAGGCCTAAGCTTGATTGACCGTTCATTCGGGTGACGTCCACAATGATCCAATTCTACATTTATCCAACTGACTACGAATAAATGCAGGCGATCGAAGCAGGTAGCCCCGTCCGGGAGAAAACCAATGTCACGTGGTGTTTGCAACGACAAACTCCATTCAGGTTACCAAGTCCGCAGGATACACGACTTCCTGGTCTTGATGTACAAAGAGTCCTCGGAACCAACAGAGGTCCATCTTTGTAAATGCATCGCTTAAATTCTTATATCAGCCAGTTGTGTAACGATAGTTGGACACTCAGGCATCAATGCAGGTTGATGTTATTTTCCAATTATTTCGAATTTCCAGATTTAACAGGTAAGGGATCCGCGGCTACCCACTCAACGGCTGTCCGTAGAGGGCCTTTTCTCAGTGTATTAGTGTGCAGTGATTCTTTTACCGCGCACTCTAACACCTCGGTTCAGTAAGTAGCAGAAGATGACTTATGATTAAATTGTAAAATCCCATGACGTGTCAGCAATCAGGTCGGTTAGACGAAATTCACGCTACAACGCTTGGTACGGCGTTTGTCATGATTAACGACACCTCGTTAATTTTTCATATTACTCGAGTTCTGAAGGATAGCGTTCGTCGCGTCGGCAGCAGGTGTAGACCAGTAATACAACTAATTGTCCATATTCTTTGAAAACGCAGATTTTCAGTTACGAATCTCCACTTGTCGGTTAAGGGTAAGGCTATTAAATCCTATTCTTGCCGCTTTATATTCAATGGAACTTAAATAAATTCAGCCAATAGAGCTTTATACAATCATCATTCGGAGGCATGGTTAGCAGCCATCTCCCCGGCAAATAATTGATAAAGGTAGTGCAATTTATTTAAAGACAATCCAAGTAGCGGATCTACCACGAAGGTGGAATAATCACGACTCTACGAGGGTGTAAATTTAAGCATTGCAAATTATTCGTGTATGGGTGTACAATATTTGATGTAATACTCGATACTCACTACAGTTTGTTTCCATCTTTTCAGGTAGCTTCCCGAAGGTTCAATCACTCAACTCTGAAGCTTTCGACTATTCAGCCGCGTAGCTTTCCGTGATCTCTTGCTAAGTATGTCTTCCCAGAACCATACCATTGCTTACTCTCTTTACGACAAGATTTGAATTATGTCGGGAGGGCACAAGTACGTCCTAAAGATACCTAATTGTATGTAAGTTAATGCCTTCCTAATTTAGATCGCGCGCCAATTCGGGTGATAAACGTGTCGTAAAATTCTCAACTTTACATCAGGTTGCCCCGAAGCTTAGCGCAAACTAAGGTTTAAGAAGACGTTATTCGTTGTCGAGTATATGCAGGACTCAAGAAATTCTCCGTGAGCCTGTGCATGAATATTTTAGGCGAAATTTTTGGGTGTGAATGTTTTTGGTGCTTGTGGGGAGTTAGACTCAACCTTCACCGAAGAGTTTCACAACGGTCAAAAATCGTGATTTTATTTATTCCAGATTATGCTAACATCGTGCGTTCGTCCACTAACAGGTTTCCCCGAAGCGGTAACTGC
>Ga0209082_1000688_pt1 | contig 10476 bp, 10 predicted proteins | sample ColdCreekSource_FD_184127 | JGI IMG/M metagenome (GOLD analysis project Ga0209082, IMG submission 184127) | Groundwater microbial communities from Cold Creek, Nevada to study Microbial Dark Matter (Phase II) - Cold Creek Source (SPAdes) (version 3) | ecosystem: Environmental > Aquatic > Deep...
GGCGGCGTTAACAGACAAAAGTGTTCCGCAAACTGCAGCGAAACCAATAAGTGAGCGTTTAAACATGAACAGTCCTAAAAAAGAAAAAATACAATCAATGAAAAATATTGCAAATGCGAATCATTCTTAATTATAACGCCGCTGCAGACGCTGCGTTGACAGATACGTCTAAAAACCGAGGTTTTATGGGGTTAAGACTGCCGTTGATGTTGGTTTTATCGGCTTATTTGGTGGGTTGTAGCTCGATTTCTACCGTTTCCACGCCGCCAAATATCCCCACAATCACCACCAAACGCCTGCCCAAAATCGGCCTCGCCTTGGGTGGCGGTGCGGCGCGTGGCTTTGCGCATGTGGGGTGATTCAGGTGCTGGAAGAGGCGGGTATCAAGCCAGATTTGGTGGTTGGCACGTCCGCTGGCAGCCTGGTTGCCGCCATTTACGCCAGTGGCAAAACGGGGGCACAGCTGCAAACCGTGGCCGAAACCATGGAAGAAGCGGCATTGACCGATTGGACGCTGCCCTTTTTAAGCCGTGGCATGCTGCGTGGCGAGGCGCTGGCGCGGTACGTGAGCGGTCAAGTCGGCGGCAAAACCATAGAGTCTTTCCCCATGCCGCTAGGCATCGTCGCGACAGATTTGCACAGCGGCCGAGGTGTTTTGTTCCAAACGGGCGATACGGCGACGGCTGTGCGCGCTTCCAGCTCAGTTCCCGCCGTGTTTCAGCCCGTCAAAATTGGTACGCGGGAATATGTCGATGGCGGTTTGGTGTCCCCCGTGCCCGTGCGTTACGCGCGGCAAATGGGGGCAGAGCTGGTAATTGCGGTCGATATTTCAGCCGCGCCAGAGAGCAACCCTGCACTTGGAACGATGGACATCCTGCTGCAAACCTTCGCCATCATGAGCCGATCCATCAATATTTTTGAACTGAAAGAAGCCGATGTCACCTTGCGACCAGCGCTGGCGGGGGTGTCTAGTGCGGATTTTGCGTCCAAACGGCGCTCAATAGAAGCGGGCAGAGCGGCGATGTTGGCAGTATTACCGCAGTTACGGACGGCTATGGCGGTGAAGAGTCAGTAAAACGAATCTAGCCAGCGTATTTACTGCCTAAGCAGCTATTGAATTAATAGTAAAAAAGGCGTAAAAAAAGCCACACAAACTGAGTGGCTTTTTGCTGTCTTAGCCCAAACCACCAGGATTTAAGCAGAGGCAGAGTGCGTATTAACGCTTCTTTGTAGCAGTAGCTGAAGCAGTTGCCTTCATCGCTGTTTCTGTAGCGGCTGTGAGGTTCTTCTCAGCCATTTCAGTTGCTTGCTTGACAGACTTTTGCACGGATTCCAATGCGCTGTTAGCAGCAGTTACTGCGTTTTTCATCAAGGCAACAGCAGACTCAGAGCCAGCTGGTGCGTTTTTAGCTGCAGTGTCAACCAAGCCCATGAATTTCTTCTGAGCTTCAGCAGCTTGTGCTTCAGCGTTTTTTGTGAATTCTGCGCCAGCGCTTTGTGCGATGTCATACAGGTGACGGCTGTAAGCAGCTGATTTTTCAGCCAAAGGCTGAATCAGGCCGGCTTGCAAAGCCAAAAATTCTTGTGCGTCTTTCACGCTCATAGAAGCTTTAGCGTGCTCTGTAGACTCAGCCAAAGCGGCTTTAGCTGCAGTTACGTTCAACTCAACCATTTTTTCAACGCCTGCGAAGGCTTTGGTGGTCAGGCCAAACAATGTGTCTAAGTTAGCTTTGTTTGAGGCAACGATTTGTTCTACGGTCAACATGGTAATTTCCTATCTATAAGTAAAAATATAAATAAAGCATGTGAAAGTGAAACTTGACTTCGCCTTCTCTCGCTTTAGCTTTAAAGCCGTTCTGAAACTTTTATGTTGCAGTGCAGCATAGAACGAATTATAGGGTTATCCCGCACTATTGCAAGTGTTTTATGTTGCAGTGCAGCAAATTAGAGACGAGTTTCTAAAAAACCCTAAATTTAGGCATAAGTGAGTGGTTTGCCACAGGGCTGACACAATCACACTTTATGGATATTTACTATACCGGTCAGTTCGTTTTGCCGTTGCCAGAAGGCCACCGTTTCCCCATGGCGAAGTACCACATGTTGCGGGACAGGCTAGTGGCTGAATACCAGGGCATTGAACTGAAAACAGCAACGCCCGCGAGCGATGGCATGCTGGCGCTGGCGCATACGCCTGAGTACATACGGGAACTGACTACGGGCAGCATCGCCCCAGCGGCGATGCGCGAGATTGGCTTTCCGTGGAGCGAGGCCATGGTGGCGCGTGCACGGTTGTCGGTAGGTGCGACGGTTGACGCGTGCCGTTCTGCGTTTAAACACGGCTTGGCAGCCAATATTGCAGGCGGTACGCACCATTCGTATGCGCACAAGGGCAGTGGGTTTTGCGTGTTCAACGACTCTGCCGTTGCCGCGAGGCTGATGCAGGCTGAGTGGAGCCGAGACAAAGCGAATTTGCACAAACCGCTGCAAGTTGCGGTGATTGACCTTGATGTGCACCAAGGCAACGGCACAGCTAGTATTTTTCAAGACGACGACAGCGTGTTCACGCTATCGATGCACGGAGCTAAAAACTTTCCATTTCGCAAAGAAGCTAGTGATTTAGACATTGAACTGCCAGACGGTTGCCAAGACGATGCGTATTTGCATGCGCTGGATCAAGCTTTGGACGAACTGGGGCGACGTTTTACGCCAGGTTTGATTATCTATTTAGCAGGTGCTGATCCGCATGAGGGCGATAGGCTAGGGCGGCTGAAAATCACCTATGACGGCTTGGAAGCACGAGACAGGCGGGTATTTGACTGGGCTTGGCAGCGCCGCATTCCACTCGCATTCAGCATGGCGGGTGGTTACGGCAACAACATTGATGAAACCGTGCAGGTGCAAATGAATACTTACGGTGTCGCCTTGGCGTATGCTGCCAAATGGCAAAGCTGGCACAATAAAACTTGATATAAAAGCTTGATGTAAGCAGCCCCATAAACAATCACACATGCCTAGCACACCATCTAATCCAGTAACACGCCCCGCTCCTGAGTCGCGCAACGCCTACCACCTCTTCAGACGCATTGACACCCGCTGGGCAGACAACGATGCCTATGGTCACGTCAACAACGTTGTTTACTATGCCTGGTTTGACACGGCGGTAAACGCGTATTTGATCGAGCAGGGCGCTTTGGATATTCACGATGGCGCGACAATTGGTTTGGTGGTGGAAACGCATTGCAATTACTTTTCGCCAGTGGTCTTTCCGCAACCAGTCGAAGTGGGCATTCGCATCGCCAGCTTGGGTGGTTCTAGCGTGCGGTATGAATTGGGGGTATTCACAGCTGACGCAAGTGGTAAATTTGAGGTCTGCGCAGCAAAAGGACACTTCATTCACGTCTATGTTGACCAACAAACGCGCCGTCCGGTACCACTGCCTTTAACTTTAAAAACTGTCTTGGAGAAAATACGCAATGTCTGAAGCTTTGAAAATGAATACGAATTTGAACTCGGTGGATGCCGCCATCACCAGCCGCATGTCCGCCCGCGCATTTACCCAGCAAGCTGTGCCGCGCGAGTTGCTTGAGCAGATTTTGGAAGTTTCCAGCCGCGCTCCATCAGGCACCAACACCCAGCCATGGAAAGTTTACGTGCTGCAAGGTGCCAGCCGCGACAGCTTGGTTGAAAAAGCCTGCGCTGCGCACGACGCCATTCGAGCCAATCCAGAATTAGCCGCCAACTACAAAGAATCGTACGACTATTACCCAGAAAAATGGGTCAGCCCTTTCATTGACCGCCGTCGTGAAAATGGCTGGAGTTTGTATGGTTTGCTGGATATTGGTAAAGCGGACAAAGACAAAATGCATGCGCAGCACCAGCGCAATTTCAGGTTTTTTGATGCGCCAGTGGGGCTGATGTTCACCATCAACCGCGTCATGGGGCGTGGCAGCTTGGTGGATGCGGGCATGCTGTTGCAAAACATCATGGTGTCTGCCCGTGGTCATGGTTTGCACACTTGCCCACAAGCTGCGTGGAACGGCTTTGCCAACATCATCATGCCGCATATTGGTGCAGGTGAAGATGAATTGTTGGTTTGCGGTATGGCTTTGGGCTATGCGGATGCCAGCGACAAAGTCAACAGCTTCCACACACCAAGAGTACCAGTAGCAGAGTTTACGACTTGGCTGTGATATTGGGCAGTCAAAGCGGAAATTTTTAATCTGCAATACTCTAGTTCAAGGTAACATTCGCACAATTACTATTGGAGCTTTCACCTTGCAGATCGAACAACTTTTCTTACGTCGGATTGTCTTTTTTGCCCTATTTGCCCTTTTAGCAGCTGTACCTAGCTTGTCTTTTGCGGCAGATGTTGATGGCAGTAAACTTTCAGCCGCTTGGGGTATTCCGTTCGCTGGCGTGCTTTTATCTATTGCGCTGATGCCGCTATTGGCTGCAGATTTTTGGCATCATCACTACGGCAAGGTAACTGCAGCTTGGGCGCTGGCTTTTATCGTGCCATTTGCCATTATTTACGGTGTAGGCGCTGCAAGTACCGGGTTTGTTCACGCTTTGCTGGCTGAATACATACCGTTTATCGTTTTGTTAACGGCTCTATTCACGGTTTCTGGTGGCATTTATATCCGTGGAAATTTGCACGGCAGCCCAGCGCTGAATGTCAGTATTTTGGCTATAGGCGCTGTTTTAGCCAGTTTTATGGGCACAACAGGCGCATCCATGTTGTTGATTCGTCCTCTGATTCGTGCCAACGACAACCGTCAACACAAAGCGCATGTGATTGTTTTCTTTATCTTTATCGTGTCTAACGCGGGTGGCTCGCTAACACCATTGGGTGACCCACCTTTGTTTTTGGGCTTTCTCAAAGGGGTGGACTTTTTCTGGACTGTGAAACACATCTTCCCCGAAACACTCTTTTTAATTGGCTCACTTCTAGCTATTTTCTTCGCCTTAGATTCATGGTTTTACCACCGCAAAGAAGAGCTTTTAAGCACGGATCCGACGCCAGATTCTCGAAATATTGGTTTTGACGGGGCCTTTAACTTTTGGTTGTTGGCAGCCATTGCTTGCTTGGTTTTGATGAGCGGGATTTGGAAATCTAGCGTCACCTTCAACCTGTTGGGTACTGAGGTAGGCTTGCCCGGCTTGTTGCGAGATGTGGGTTTACTTGTCATCACTGTCCTGTCTTATAAGATGACTGCAGCTAGCGTGCACGCGGATAACCAGTTTTCATGGGATCCTATGTTTGAGGTGGCCAAGCTCTTTGCAGGCATCTTTTTGACCATCATCCCAGTGATTGCGATGTTAAAAGCGGGCTTAGATGGGCCTTTTTCAGCCATCATCAATGCGGTAACTAACCCCAACGGCACACCCAACCCTGCGGCGTATTTTTGGGCCTCAGGCTTGCTGAGCTCGTTTTTAGACAACGCGCCCACCTATCTGGTGTTTTTCAACACAGCGGGCGGCGATGCTAAAGTGCTTATGACAACCTTCGCCCCCACACTGGCCGCCATCTCTGCTGGCGCGGTGTTCATGGGAGCTAATACTTACATTGGTAATGCCCCCAATTTGATGGTGAAAGCGATAGCAGAAAATCGGGGCTTGAAAATGCCAAGCTTCTTTGGCTATATGGCTTGGTCGGTGTGCATTCTTGTGCCTCTGTTTATAGCCATGACCTTGATTTGGTTTGTCTAAGTTTTAATAATTTAGTGTGAAATTGCTATTAATTTTATAGCTGTTTAGGCAATTAAAATAAGCATTTTGGAAGATCATTGATTTAAAATGAATAAAATACTAGTTACACGTGCTATCTTCCCAGAAATCTTAGAAAAGCTGTCGCAGCACTTTGAAGTTGAATCCAATCAAGCTGATGAGCTTTGGACCAAGCAACAGCTTATAGAGAAGTTGCAAGGCAAGGACGGCGTTTTCACCTTTGGTTTAGAGCGCATCGATGCACAGCTATTGGCTGCTTGCCCTCAGCTCAAAATCTGTGCAAACATGATGGTGGGTTATAACAATTTTGATTTACTAGCCATGACAGCCGCTGGCGTTGTTGGGACGAATGCGCCCGATACTTTGACCGAAACCACCGCTGATTTCGGCTTTGCACTTTTGATGGCAACCGCCCGTCGAGTAACTGAGAGTGAGCACTTCTTGCGTGCAGGGCTATGGAAAAGCTGGCGCTTTGACATGTTTGCAGGCAGCGAGGTGCACGGCAGCACGCTTGGCATCATCGGTATGGGCAAAATTGGACAGTCAATAGCTAAGCGAGCCGCTTTTGGTTTTGGCATGCAAGTGATTTACAACAACCGCTCGCGCCTAGATGCAGCGACGGAAGCCGCTTGCCAAGCCCGTTTTGTGAGCAAAACCGAGCTTTTGCAAACGGCAGACCACGTCATGCTTGTCGTGCCGTATTCTGCTGAATCGCATCACACCATTGGCGCGGCAGAGCTGGCTTTGATGAAGCCAACGGCGAATTTGATCAATCTTGCTCGCGGCGGCATTGTGGACGATGCGGCTTTGGCCGTGGCGCTTAAAAACAAACAAATCGCCGCTGCGGGGCTGGATGTGTTTGAGGGTGAGCCAAGTGTTCACCCAGATTTGCTGACTGTGCCTAATGTCGTCCTCACACCCCATATCGCCAGCAGCACTGTGCCCACGCGCAGGGCGATGGCAAACAAGGCGGTGGATAATTTGGTCGGGTTTTTGCTGCATGGCAAAGCGGTTTCAGCGCTAAATTAATCGACAAACTAAGCTGTTTTTATATCCAGTAATTGGTAAAATAAACAGTAAAATCGACGCATGGAAACTTCGAACTTAAACCCTGCTGTCGTCATCTGGCTTTTCATCGGCCTCGCCGCCATTAATATTGTCATTTTGGTGTGGTTCGCCTTGCGTCGCGGCGATAAGCATGCCACTGAAGCTACTGTGCAATGCAAGGTAGAGCTTTTAGGTGCGGTGTCCAGCGCATCAGAGCGGCTTGAGCGTGAACTGCGTCGAGAAATCACGGAGTCATCACGTGGTGGCAGGCAAGAGTTGACGCAGAGCTTTGGCGCGTTCCAGCAAGCCGTGGTACTGCAAAGCGGCGAAGCCTTTCGCACGCAAAACACGCAGATTGACGCACTCACCGTGCAATCTAGCCAACAACTTGCCGCGTTGCAAAAAACATTGGCAGATACTTTGACAACACAGCTGCAAAGTTTGAGCGAATCCAACGCCCGCCGTATGAACGAGGTGCGCGCGACCATGGAAAAGCAGCTCAGCCAGCTGCAAACCACCAATTCTGCCAAGCTCGACGAAATGCGTGCCACGGTGGACGAAAAACTACAAAATACCCTGCAAGCTCGTTTGGGTGAAAGTTTCAAGCAAGTGGCGGATCGCCTTGAGCAAGTTCACAAAGGCTTGGGCGAGATGCAAACGCTGGCGCAGGGCGTGGGCGATTTGAAGCATTTGCTCACCAATGTCAAAACACGCGGTATTTTTGGCGAAGCACAGCTGGCCAGTTTGCTGGAGCAGGTGTTCACGGTTGATCAATACGGCGCACAAATCGCGACCAAGCCGGGCAGCAAAAACGTGGTGGACTTTGCCATCAAACTGCCAGGTAAATCCCATGATGGCCAGCCACTGTGGTTGCCGATCGACGCCAAGTTTCCCAACGAAGATTATGAACGTCTCTTGGATGCACAAGCCAACGCGGATGTGTTGGGCGCTGAGGCAGCAGGCAAAGCGTTGGAGTTACGGATTCGTTTAGAAGCAAAATCTATATCTGAAAAATACATAGAGCCGCCATACACCACTGATTTCGCGATTTTATTTTTACCCACCGAGGGTCTGTATGCTGAAGTGCTACGTCGCCCAGGGTTGATGGAAGTTTTGCAGCGCGAGCACCGCATCACCTTGGCGGGACCGACCACTCTGCTGGCCATGCTTAGCTCGCTGCAAATGGGTTTCAGAACGCTGGCCTTAGAAAAACGCTCCAGTGAAGTGTGGCAAGTTTTGGGTGCGGTGAAAACTGAATTTGGTAAGTTTGGCGATGTTTTGTCAAAAGTTAAAAGCCAAGCGCAAACAGTTGTCAATACCTTAGACCAAGCTCAGACACGTAGCAATGTGATGCACAGGGCTTTGCGAAGCGTAGAGGCTTTGTCAGATGAGCAAACCGTCAAAGTATTGCCAACACACCCTACGGACAATGAAGATGGTTAATTGGTTGAGGCATGGGATGGTTTTTTCAGTGGTTGCTTGTGCGGCCCTGTATGTGGTCGTTTATATAGCCCTTAGCCAGCGAGCTTACGCTTTTAGCAAAAATGCTGACAAGTTGTCGTTGATGTCTACCCCTACAGCTGTTGTGTTGGGTAACAGGGCAAAAACCAAAGGGATTCCCAATATTTGTATGACGGGAAGGGTAGACAAAGCCATGGCGTTGTTAAACCAATATGGTGGAACTACCTTGCTGCTATCCGGTGGCGTAGACCCAGTAGAGGAAAGTTTTGAGTCACAAGTGATGGCTAATCACGCGCTGAGTAATGGTTTTTTGGGCCATGTTATTCAAGAAAAAGCATCAACAACGACCTTTGAAAATATAAAATTTACAAAACCACTGCTTAACGATACAGGGGCTAAAACCGTTGTTATCGTGTCAGAGCCGCATCATTTGTGGCGCGCCAGTTTGCTAGCACGTGGTCAAGGCCTTCATAAACAGTTTGATTTGCATTTTGTGGCTGCCAAAACTGAGTGCTGGCACGTTCAAGGTATGTTCTCTGTCGGTGCTGTCCGAGAACCCCTTGCCTTGATTAAAAACTACTTACAGGGGCGCTATTAGCAGGCGTTAAACTTGAAGTTTAAGGTAATTTATAAAACGTTTTAATCGTTGCCCATGCTACCTGCGGGTCGTCGGTATAGGTAAACAAGTCCAAATCTTCCTTGGAAACTGTGCCTTCTTCAACCATCACGTCAAAATTGACCAAGCGCTTCCAGTAATCTGTGCCAAATAAAACAATTGGTACGGGTTTCACTTTACGTGTCTGTACCAAGGTCAAGACTTCAAACAACTCGTCCAAAGTACCCATGCCACCAGGAAATGCCACCAAAGCTTTGGCACGCATCATGAAGTGCATTTTTCGTAGCGCAAAGTAATGAAATTTGAAGCACAAACTGGGTGTTATGTATGGATTACCACTTTGCTCGTGCGGAAGCGCAATGTTCAATCCGACCGTGAGCGCTCCGATGTCATGTGCACCACGGTTAGCCGCTTCCATAATACCAGGCCCTCCGCCAGTGCAAATATACAAGCGGTCTTTTTCCGGTTTGCGTGCACCATATCCAGCTACCAAACGCGAAAATTGCCTCGCTAAATCGTAATACTTCGCGTTGCTTGCTTGCTGAGCTGCTTTGGCAATCGCTGCAGCATCACCGCTTGCGATGGCCGCAGCCTGCGCTTTAAACGCATCTTCTGGTGCAGCAAACCGCGCACTGCCAAAAACCACGACTGTGTTTTCAATGCCAAGCGCTTGCATCTCTAACTCTGGCTTTAGCATTTCTAGCTGCATCCGCAAACCGCGTGTTTCACGACGCAACAAAAATTCTGGATCCGCAAAAGCGAGACGGTAGGCATCCGCTTCAAGTGGATTACCTTCGTTGGCGTGATGTTGCAGTTCTGCCCAAGCATTGGCAAGGCTGGAGTCTTTGAGATCTTGTGTGTTTTGCATTGGGTGATGGTTTTTTTAGTTCTCTTCAAAATAGTCAGAATCGATACGTTTGACCACGTAAGATGCTGATGCAGCGACCCCAACATCAAAATCGATCATCAACGTAGATAAAGCTTTGCCGTCAAGAAGAACAACTTTTGTGTCAATTCGAGACGCATAGTCAATTGCTTCAGCCGTGTACCACGAAGTAGTGATGAAGACACCTTTCCTAGCTCGTTGACCTTGAAGTGCTCCAACAAACTTTTGGATTTCAGGCCTTCCAACAGAACCCTGCCAACGTTTAGCTTGAATGAATATTGCATCTAGTCCGAGCCGATCTTCCTTGATTATGCCGTCTATACCACCATCGCCAGTCTGTCCAATTCTTTCGCCAGCATCGCGTCTTGATCCACCGTAACCCATCTTTACAAGCAGATCTACAACAAGTTGTTCGAAAAAAGTTGGAGAGCAACTCATAACAACAGTAAGTAGTTCTTGTGCAAGTTGCTCACGCAAACCTTGGTATGCCAACTCAATAGCTTCTTCAGGTGTTGCTGTAGCGACTGGAGCTATATTTGCCAGAACTGAATCGGTTTTATTGCCGTTTTCCGTCTTTGAAATTTCTTTGAATTCTATAAACTCAGGAAATTGCTCCAAGAATTTTCCATCAATTCGACTTGGATTTGTTGCAAGAGTGGTGAGTCCTCTGTGGGTAATCTTAAATACACCGCGCCTAGGTGCTTCGACAAGTCCGGCCTTCTTTAAATACGTCCTTGCC
>Ga0209082_1000690_pt1 | contig 10450 bp, 12 predicted proteins | sample ColdCreekSource_FD_184127 | JGI IMG/M metagenome (GOLD analysis project Ga0209082, IMG submission 184127) | Groundwater microbial communities from Cold Creek, Nevada to study Microbial Dark Matter (Phase II) - Cold Creek Source (SPAdes) (version 3) | ecosystem: Environmental > Aquatic > Deep...
CATATGCACGCGCTCCTCTATTAGAATCTGAATATCAGATGCTGTTTTCGGTACGTTTTATTTTCCACAATGACGATGTACCGAAAAACGCATATGCACGCGCTCCACTTTTAGAATCTGAATATAACATGCTGTTTTCGGTACGTTTTATTTTCCACAATGAAACCTACCGAAAAGCGCCTGCCTCGCATCACTCTCTCTTGGTTAAGGGAAGGGGAAGGAGGCGCTTTTCGGTAATTTTCTCACATCTTATCAATCTAAATAACCTAGGGGCTGGGGGCTCATTCTCGCACCACTTTTTTGGGCGATACAATCGATTTATCGAAATCGAATCAATGTTAATCTTATAGAAGTATCGAATCAGCTCCCTACCCAAAAAAGCAACCACCATAAATCGATAGTTGCTTTTGTTGGGAGAAGCTAGTGGGCGTCCGTCGGCCATTACAGTGACACAGCACAGAATCGAGAATCCTTTTTCCATTGTCTTTTAGCCAACATCAGTCTCAACATTCAGGAACGTTACCTTCTCACATTTGATTGGTAAACTTCTGCATTGGGAAACCACGGAACATGAACAACATGGAGACCCTGAAGGTGTACCCCGGCGTTGAGATGGGAAGTGTGGAATACTACTACAAGAAATACCGCATGCACTCCATGCGCGAGGACCCCTATCGGCCATTCACTCTGTTTTACTGCATGAATAATGAGGATAACTTCCCTTGCATGCGGAAGTACATTACCCTGAGCCCTGGCGCTCCACCCCAAAAATATGTGAGTATATTTGCCTCCAGTGGATGCGAGGAACTCTCTGCTAATCAAATTATTGCAGGGCTACCGAGCCATTTACAATGATGAAGACCCTGGCAACCATCTCCACGACTGGGATGAGATGGAATACATCTCTGCTTTGTACCGTGCCAAGATGTTCTTCGCTGCCGAGGATGAGCTCGAGGAGACCTACTCAAACTTGCACGAGAAAGTGATGCAGGCAATGGGGTGCGTGTTGTGTTGCTGTTTTGTTTAATGTGCTGCTAAAACAACCTGGTTATCTCTACAGGTTAACTGATGAGCAGAAGTGTCTCATTGGTCCATTCAACAAGAGGTTTGAGGATGCGTTGGATGCTCGTCGAGACGAAAGACGTATCAGAGGGTTTGCAGTGCCCTGGTGCGATCAGGACGAGTACTGCCAAGTTCAACCGAAGTTGGACTGATCTTTTACCCTGCAGGAACGGATCTACCCAAAAACGCTTGCACGCGCTCCTCTTTATTTAGAATCATATAATATAAGATGCTGTTTATTTCGGTAGTAGGTTTCTTATTGATGTTGAAGACTCAACTCTTAAACCTTTCATACCATGAATTGATAAATGAAAGAGGAAGTTGCTTGTAATAAATACCCATATCAGTATAAAATTATCAGATGAGTTTTGTTACAAGATGTTAATTAAGTTTCCACTATAGAGGTGACGTATTTTTTATGATTGATGAAATGTACGTTTTGTTAATTAGCTACACATCTGTGGTACTGGATTTTACAGAGGAACCTTTTCTATTCCAATTTCCCGTGTTGTTTTCCATTACAGAGGAGGCTCATGGTAAATCTTTTACAATTGAATTATTGTATCTTTAAGTAGCGCGTAGCTATAAAAATACCTTAATATATGTTTGCAAAAGAACAACTTTCCATGTTTAATAACAAGCGCCATCCAACACCAATAGCAGCTGCTTTCAACAACTATCCTTATTGGATGTCTCACTTTTCTTGCAGGGTCCACTTGCTGAATTCATTTTTAAATTGTTGGAAAGAGTGGTTTCATTGTTGCAACAATTCCAAAAAATAATATTGCAAAAAGTCATAGGGAGAGGTAGAAGAGGGAATAGAAGGCAGCCCTTTAAATTTTTTTGGTGCATATAAGAAAGTTGTGGGTACAACTAGGATGATGTACAATTCCGATTGTTGAGGCCAACAATCAGCACTTTACCCATAACGTCTTAGACACCAAAAAATTTAAATGGCGGCGGCTGTTACCTCCCTCTTCTACTCTCTTTAACCTTCTTTAAGTGGGAGTGGTCTCTTTGTAATCTGGTGACTAGATAATTCCGAACACGTTTTTCACAGTAGTCTCTACACAGTTACACACTTACACAGAGTACATCATTTCTATCAGCCGCCATCCTCCGTTTTATCTTCTCTGATCATGGCCGAAGCACCAAGGAACGTCAAACAGTGTAAGTACGTCAATAAAGTTATATAAGTTATGATTATGAGTCACCACTTTTACCACGCGGCATTACACAAAATGAATGATACGCATTTTATTGGAACAAAAACCAAATGTCAACTTGACTCCCGAACTGGTCTCATTTGGATACAATCATTCTGCTAACAAAATGCACCTGTTTCTGTTCTTTTCGCAGGTTCCACTGAAACCAAAGTCACACTTGCGGGTAGTACCCTGCTTATGGCCAAAAGCAGGATCGTCGGAAAGCTTGCTTACGACATGGAAAAACAAGGTCCATCAGGCGATGCTGGAGTCGATGCGACCATTGATGTCCTCATCAAGGGTTTTAAAGAAGAACAGGAACGTCTTGCGGAGCTTTCACGCAAAATGGAGCGTGCAGAACAGGAGCAGCTTGTTCAGATTATGGGCGGCATTAGCATGATTCAGCAACCATCCGAGCCGAAGAAAAACCAGAAAAAAACCGTAGTCATTCAGGAGGAGTGTGATTACAATTTTAAAAAGGACCACTGTCACATTTGTGCAGGCAAAAATAAAAATTGAAATCTTTTTGCAAAAAGGCAATCAGGTTATTTTCATTTTCACTTCCTATGATGGGCAGCCTCCTATATGTATATTGTTGATATTTTGAGATGCAACATTTCCAGGCCTGGTCAATATTTTTTTTCTCTAACATTCCGACTAAATGAGTCTTGATTATGGTAGCCCTGCTAGCAGAATATATTTTCGAAATATTTTGGCACATAGTTTATTTTAAATTTATTATATTGTAAATTAATAAAACATCAAATCATGAACACACTGACACTCATGTATACCGCCTAATCGTCGAATATAGAAGGCACCTCGACCCTCTAACATAAATCCAATCTTTCTGTATCTTATATTTAAATAATATAACTCTGAATTGCTTGATAATTTGTTGTACACGTAAAGTAGGCAACCGCCCCTGTAAAGTAGGCAATTTCTCGACGATTTCGGCTTTTTTTCTGGGGGCTGATTCTCGCACCGCTTTTTTGGGATATCGATTTTTATACGATTCGATACTTCCATAAGGTTAACATTGGTTCGATTTCGATAAATCGATTGTATCGCCCAAAAAAGTGGTGCGAGAATGAGGCCCCCGCTCTCTCCAACACGCGCGGCGCGCGGCCATTTTAGTATAACTGCCACACACGCGTACACTGCACGTGTCTGTTGCTTTGTTGGCCTCCCGCGGCGATCTCTACCAAAAGGAACGTTTACCTTCCTATAATTGGGTCGTTAACTTCTATTTTTGGAAACCCAGGAACGTCAAAACAACATGGAAACCCTTAAGGTTTATCCCGGCATCGAGGAAGGAACGGTGGAATACTACTACAAGAAATTCCGCCACCACATAATGGTGAAGGATACCAGGCGCCCATTCACCATATTTGTCTGCATGCATAGGGATCCGCCGGAAGACGGGCTCTCAAGTCTCACATGCTTGCAGGAATACATTAGCCTGAACCCTGGTGCCGAACCTCAAAAATATGTGAGTACATTAGGGTGGCCAGATGCCCTGTTTTGGGAGGAAGGTTCCGTCTTTGGGGTTCCAAAAAATTACATTGATCTTATGGGTGAAAGTTGTGCGGGTTGCATCGAATTGCCTAAATACAGGCGTTTCCTTCTTTTTCCTCTCTACCGTCTGGTTACCCTAGAGTACATATATATTGCCTCTCCAGTGGATCTGAATAACTCATCCGCTAACCAAATTCTTGCAGGGTTGGAGAGCAATTTACAATGATGAGGAGGAAAATGGCAACCATATCCACGACTTAGATGAGATGGAGTACATAGCTGCAGTGTACCGCTCTAAAATGTTCTTCGCAGCGGAGGATGACCTGGAGGATACCTATGAAAACCTGCACGAGAAAGTGCTGAAGGCAATGGGGTATGCGTTTGTTGTTTTTAAAAGTGCTGCGTACCTCTTTTGCTATGAAATTCCATTTACAAGAATATGCTTTCCAATTTGGTGTGTGTGGTGTGTGGGATTTTAAATGGCTAGATCTATTGACTTTTTATTTAGGAAGACAAAAATGATTGAACTGGCCCATCCTTAATGGCTGTATGGAATTTCTACACAGGTTACCAGATGAGCAGAAGTGTCTGATGGGGCCCTTCAACGAGTCCTTCAAGCCTGCTCTAGATGCTCGTCGAGATGAAGCACGTGTCAGGGGTTTCGCTGTGCCCTGGTGCGATCAGGACGAGTACTGCCAGGTGCAGCCTAAGTTAGACTGAACTTTTCTGTTGCCTATCAGGAATGGATATTTGATGCTGTGTGTTCAGAGTGTAACTTCCTTTATAAGCCCAGCTCATCCCACATTTTTTAAGTAAGATATGGCCGCCGTCACTGGTTCTTAAATTGCATTGTTGTACCATTGTTGCAACAATACAAATTAAGAACCGGTGGGGTGGCCATCGTCTTACTTAAAAAATGCAGGATGAGCTGGGCTTTGCTTTTATAAACTCCCATAATGTAAAAGCTCGAGTACATTGGTCAAGTTGGGCGTGCATCATCCCGAATAAAAGTCTTATTTTTGCAAAAAATAAATTTAAACTATATAACACACCTCTTATTTCTGCTATATATACATAAAAGACCAAAGTGTGTCCTTTTGAAAAGTTCTAACAACAAAACTCAAGTACTTATTTGGCAGAAGAGATTCTGCGCGCAGTTGCGCACCACAAAAATGGATGAATATCGAACTCGATATATGATTGACAAAAAGAAAATATATATTCCTGGTAAATATAAGAGTGATGAGGCGGAGATCAAAACATCTCATTCAAACGATAATTTTGTTCTTAAATTCAACTCAATTCTCATTTGTTCACGGAAATCGTGGTTCTATAACAACGGACACCGCCCCCCAGCAAGAAAAAGAACGTCCGCGGACAAGATCAGGACCAACTTTTTAGATTTTTCAAAATTCTGTTTGCCCATTTATCCAACAATTTTAAACTTAAAAACCTGCCAAAAATGTGCAAAACTAAAATTTTGAGACACCTATCGTACAGTTTTTAGTTAAAATCTTAACTCTGGGAGAAATTACCTTGATCTGCGCGCTATTAATTTTTTTTATATGTTTAACTCGTTCATCCTGAGAAAACAATTGGTTACATAAATTAACCATTTAATATCCAATTTCAAGTACTACAACTGAACACAATGATTTTTAATTTCCTTAAAGAACAAACAAAAGTCAATTTCAACTAATTTTCATCTCCACAACAATTCCTAAGCAAATTTTACTGTTCAATAAATTTTTTCCTAATGATGTCATTTATATTAAAGTGTTGGCAAATGATAGTGAGAGAAATAAATGGGCAAAATACACATTTCTGGGTACGTCCAGATGACGTCAGCAGCTACTCGTCCAGGTCCAGACCAAATTTGGTGTCGGCGGTGGAGGGAAATTTTGGAAAATGAAGCTTTTGAGTAAATGTTAAGAATACGCATATTATTGATTTATTTTTGTTTATTGAATGTCTTGTATACTAGACATACTCTGCCTCTCTACATGAAACTGGCTCAGTTAATTTCTTTCTATTTAATAAATAAACATACATATCAAGTCATTGCGGAAACAAGAAAAAGGGGCAATAAGTTGTACATTTAAAACTAAAAATTAGAAAAATGTTGTGGTGTCATAAGAAATGAAAAGTAAAAATCATATGACAATATTCGCAAGAAACAATTAAAGCGTGGAAAGACATTTTTAGTATTTAAGGATCGTACAAAATATTCACTTTTATCTACAAATACAACTCCACCAATCCTCACAATATTTCCATCAAAATAATAGGAAATGCTTTTTAATTGTAACTTTAAAAAAATTTTGTTTTGTTTCTCATTATTTAATTACCATTAGTTGGTTTTCACGGCGTGATCTCATTCCAATGATGCAGAGTTTTATAACACTTGTAAGACCAAAGTTGCAAATTAGGTTGTGCAATGTCACTAACCCGAATTTTTGCAGGACGGCACCAAGGTTTTCATGGCTTCTTGTGACAAGCAAGTCAAGTGCTGGGATCTGGCCAGCAACCAGACTGTCCAAGTGGCACAGCACGATGCCCCCATCAAGACTTGCCACTGGGTAAAAGCCCCCAACTACACTTGCCTCATGACAGGATCGTGGGACAAAACTCTCAAAGTATTTATTTTAATTACGTGAATTTTGCTTTGACTAACAACAAATTATTTTAGTTCTGGGACACAAGAAGTCCAAACCCAATGCTTTACATTCAGCTACCAGAACGTTGCTACTGTGCCGATGTTGAAAGTCAAAACGCTGGTGTCTCTTTCTGTTGTTATTGACTTTTTGTGTTAGGATTACCCCATGGCTGTCGTGGGGACTGCAGGAAAGGGTCTGATTGTTTACCAGCAGGAAGGAAAAGCGCAGGAATTCAAAAGAATTGAGTCTCCTTTAAAGTATCAGCATCGATGTGTAGCAATCTTCAGAGACAAGAAGAATTCTCCTGTTGGTACATTTTCTTCTAAAAATTAATGAGAAAGAGAATCAAGCTAATTGTTTAATTCTACAGGCTTTGCTCTTGGGAGTGTTGAAGGAAGAGTCGCTATACAGTACGTGGCCCCGCAAAACCCCAAGGACAACTTCACGTTCAAGTGCCACAGATCTAATGGAACTCCTGGAGGATTGCAAGATATTTTTGCTGTAATGCCAATGAGTTGAATAAAAAAAATTGTGTAATGAATGTCATTTTAAAGGTCAACGACATAGTTTTTCATCCTATCCATGGAACTTTGGCAACTGTGGGTTCAGATGGGAAATTCAGTTTCTGGGACAAGGACGCCCGAACCAAATTGAAGACCTCCGAAGCAATGGAGTCTCCAATAACCCAATAACTAACTGCTGTTTCAATGCTACAGGCCAGATTTTTGCATACTCTGTGAGCTATGACTGGTCCAAGGTACGTTTTGAGTGGACTGGCGTTAATATTGAGCTAATTTCTGATGTGTTGCAGGGCCATGAGTGTTACAGTCCTATGAAGAAAAACCAAATCTTCCTGCGCTCTTGCTTCGACGAGTTGAAGCCAAGAACCAAACCATAAAATGGCATTTATTCACTATGCTGCCAAGGAAATTGCAATAAATTGGCTGAATGGTACTCACTACTGGGAAATTTTGTTGTATCCAGTCATTAATACCTTGCAGTAAATGTGCAGAAATATTTTTTCGCTAATGCATCAGACATAACAACGACGATGGTAGAATTAAACAAAAACTAGCTGTTAATTAACAGTCATTTCGGCATCAACAAGGCATTTATCATAGTTTTATCAATTTAATTTTCTAAAATTAGTATTTTAAGATAGTAATTTAAAATTTGGATTAGGTGAAAAATTGAAATCGAGTCAGTTTTATTAATTACCTAGCGCGGGCGGATTGAAAGTTGTAATGCAAGAAATTAAAGTACGTGGTAATTTATTAAGTCTTCCATTGAAACGCTTTGCGCGTACAACCTATGATGCATATGTTAGAAAGGACAGAGGGATTTAGAGCAAAAGTTATTTTCACGCGGCAGATTGTTTAAAACCAAAGGTCTGTGACTTTTTAGTGCACTTCGTTTGAAAACAGCCGAAGGGGGGCGTGGCCGCTAAAAAATTGACTGAAAGTAGCAAGTCATCAATCATCAATGATTCTTTGCTTCCTGCTGTTGTTCCTGCTTCTCAGTTGCAGTACTGTTGATCTGTTGCATTAGAGACGCAGATTGCATTTGATCTAAATAGGAGCGAAAAATTTGCGATGCTTTAATTTCAATCGCAAGACAGACAATGGACCAGGAACGCTACTTCGACTCTCACTGGAGAGTACTGTTTTGCAGGGGATACCGCGATAATTCCAACCAGTATTTTTACCAGGACTTTAAAATTTTCTTGTCCAAGTCTCTCTCAAGAAGACGCGACGTGTTCATGGCTTTCTACTGTAATTACAAATTCAACGATGAGACATGTAACTTCAAACTACGAATCCTTGGAAATGGACAGCAGGTATAATGTTATCCATAATTACCGTATGCAAATATACTCATTACTATATTTCTATCGCAGAGAGACGCTGTTTATCTTGTAGAGGGTCAACACAGACACCCTGCACAGCGTGAGGAGATGTTAAGGGCCTTGCTGAGAAGCGAAACAACTGAGCAAATTGAGGCTGGCATCACTGCAACGCCTCGAGATCTATTCACCCAGACCTGTGAGGCAAATGGGTACGTTAACGTTACCAAGTGTTTGTGAAAAAAATTATATTTCTTCATGCAAAATCACGAATATTTTCTTGTAGCTACTATTTTCCTGTTGTTACTATTTTCTTATCATGCAGATACAAGTTTAAAAACATTCAGATGTAAACAAACCAGCGTTCGCATCTCCTAGATCTTATACTCTCCTTAGGACTTGATTTGACTTTGTCAGCTATTCCTCCTTAAATGGCTGCCCTACATTACCTATTTCACCTTTTCTGGAATGTATACCTTCTTCACAATTAATTCCTAACTTTCAATTTCTTTCCTGCAGTGTCGACGTCGCCAGCTTGGAGAGAATCCGGTGGACCCTGCAGACTCTTGAGAAGAAAAGGGAGAAAGGCAACACACGCACTAATTCGGTCGACCTTCACATCCCCCTGCGTCGAGAAGGCAATTTTGCCCAACAAAAACCTCCCCGAACTGGCCACGCAGCCAAGCGAAGTCGGTCAGCAGCAGCATCTCATGGCTGTGCCACGAAGAAGAGGATTCACGGGGAATGCGGCACAACGTCGTCGAACATTGATCGACAAAGCCCACAAGAAGAACTCTCTGTTGCTGAGCAAGCAGACGAGGCACTTGCTCAGCCGTCAACCCCTCACAGCCAGCCCGATGAGCCAAATCCGGTGGGGAGTGACAACGCAGACAGGAGCGCAATTGCGCAGGTGGGTGACGTTTCGCCTGAAGAAACAGAGTTGGTAGTCGTCGTGGATGAAGAAATTGAGTTGGACAGGAACGGGGTCGACATGGCCATGGACTTGGATGTCACCGCAGATGCAGAAGTTGAGTTTGACAGGAACGGGGTCCACGTGGCCACGGACTTGGATGTCACCGCGGATGCAGAAGTTGAGTTTGACAGGAACGGGGTCCACGTGGCCACGGACTTGGAGGTCCTCGAGAATGCACAAATTGATGTGGACAGGACCGAGGTGGCAACGGACTTGGATGTCACCGAAGATGCAGAAGTTGAGATGGATAGAGACGAGGTGGTCGTAGACTTGGAGGTCATCGACGTGCTCGACATCTCATCTGCCGATGACGCCAGTGAAGTCGGCGAGACCGAACTCATTCAAACAGTCCAAGTGGCAGAGCCAGCAGCTGATAATGAGGAAGCAGTCAGGGCTGCTCTCCGCCGTCAGAGTGATTTGGCGAGACAATTGGAAAGACAACAGCAGAGGAGGGCACTGCATCGGGAACGCAATCTGGCAGCTATCCAGGGAGCTCAGATGAGAGTGGTTGCACCGACAAACATTCCACCTGCTGTGAATAACCACCAAAGTGTCCCGGTAGTCAACCTGGATCCGCCTCCAATAATTGTGAAGAATGTGGTGCAGCTTGAGCTGGTGCAGCTCATGAGCGAAGCGGATAAACAGCGGACTGCAAAAGAAGACGCCGAGTACGCCAAGGAGGAGCAAGAAGCAGAAGCGGCTGGAGTCGTGCTGAAGCCCAGAATGTCGCCATTTGCTGATCGAGAATGCTGCGCTTGCATGATGAGACCGGCCATCGTCACAGTTGTGGGCTGCGGGCATTTCTGCCTTTGCGGCCCCTGCGCCATCAACGTTCAGGCTAAGAAATATGCTACGTGCCCCAAGTGCCGAACGGGCCAGCACAGCAAGGATGGTGAGCTGTTCCTCCAGCGGTTGTATTAGAGGTGTATGCAATAAGTTATTACTAAAAATTTAAGGAGTCTGTATTGCAAAAAAACGGCTCGAAATTTTTCTCTCATAATTTTATCACATAATCTAGGCACCTCCCTGAGACAAAATCATAAAAAAAATTTGGGGTTCACCGGCATTAATCCAAAGATATGATTTTTTGAAATTTAACATGGGGTCTTATGGGGATTTCTACTTTTTGGCTATTTAAAAAAAAACGGCTCGAAATTTTTTGATGAAAATTTCAAGGATTACTCCTCCGACT
>Ga0209082_1000691_pt1 | contig 10443 bp, 8 predicted proteins | sample ColdCreekSource_FD_184127 | JGI IMG/M metagenome (GOLD analysis project Ga0209082, IMG submission 184127) | Groundwater microbial communities from Cold Creek, Nevada to study Microbial Dark Matter (Phase II) - Cold Creek Source (SPAdes) (version 3) | ecosystem: Environmental > Aquatic > Deep...
GTTCCAGACTCAATAATTTTTATAAAACGATCGGCAGACAGGCTGGCCCCACCGACCAACACCCCATCTATTCCGGCACAGGCGACGAAATCGCCCGTATTGTTTTCTGTCACACTCCCTCCATACACAATCTGGGGAATGCGGGCATTCTCCCCCCATCTCTTCAGAAAAAAACGGCCGATTTCTATGTGGACCGAGGTCACCTCCAAAGGAGTTGGGGTCTCACCCGTTCCAATCGCCCAGACCGGCTCATATGCAACCCGCAGCGGCCTCTCCCCCGCATCGTCTCCCATCGCTATTTCTAATTGTCGAACAATCACAGAAGTTGTCTGACCGGCCTGCCGCTCAGGAAAAGTCTCCCCGACACAGAGGATAGGAATCAGCCCCACATCCATCGCCGCCTTCAGTTTTTTGTGGACAATCAGATCACTTTCATGAAAACAGGCGCGCCGTTCCGAGTGCCCTACAATAACATACCGACATCCAATGTCGCAGAGCATCGTTGCTGAAATCTCGCCTGTATACGCCCCCTGATCGCCAAAATGGAGATTCTGCGCCGCAAGCTCCAGCCCCAATCCCGACACCGAGAGGTATTTTGCAACTGTCCCCAGTAATGTAAAGGGGGGGGCAATGATGACCTCTCGTTGGATGGAAGGGGAAAGCCATCGTTCCAAAGTCTGTAGGTAATCGTTGGCTTCCACAACCGTTTTGTTCATCTTCCAATTTGCGATAAAACAGGGGATCAAGGGAGTCCTCAGTTTAGCTTAACGCCTTATTCGGTAAAACGGCCAGACCAGGAAGCTCATCCCCTTGCAGGAGTTGAAGGGTCGCCCCACCTCCTGTTGAGATGAAAGAGATGTTGTCCGATTCACCCGCTTGATGCACCGCCATCGCCGTCTCCCCCCCCCCCACAATCGTCATCGCATCCGATTGAGCGACTGCATGGGCCATCGCCGATGTGCCATGCGAATACGCATCCTTTTCAAACAGACCCATCGGCCCATTCCACAGAATCGTCTTCGCCCCCCGTAACACCGCCTCGAAAAGATGGACAGACGCAAGTCCAATATCCAGCCCCACCCACCCCTTTGGAATTTCTTGAACCGGCACCCGCCTGTTTTCTACATGGCTGAAAAGACTTGGCGCCACGATACAATCAACCGGAAGATAAAATTTGATTCCCCGATCTACCGCATGTTGCTGAACCGATCGGGCCATCTTCAACATGGCACCCTCCACCAGCGAATCACCTACTTCTACGCCCGCAGCCTTCAAAAAGGTAAAGGCCATTCCACCCCCGATAATGACCTTGTCTACATGATTGCCCAAATTCTCAATGACCCCGATTTTTCCAGAGACCTTTGCCCCTCCCAGCATGGCGACAAAAGGACGTTCCGGGTTGGTCACTGCCTTCAGAAGAAACGACAATTCCTTCTTCATCAAAAAGCCACACCCCCTCTCTTTGACAAACCGGGTAATTCCGGTGATAGAGGCATGATTCCGATGGGCCGTACCAAACGCCTCATTGATGTAGACATCTACCCCGAGGTCGGCTAATTTCCGCGCAAACCCTTCGTCGTTCCTTTCCTCCCCAGGATGAAACCTGAGATTCTCCAATAACAGCACACTCCCCGGAGCCAATCGTTCCGTCAGCGCCTCTGCTACAGGCCCAATGCAGTCGGGCACAAAGAGCACCTCCTTTCCCAATAAACGTTGAAGCCGTTTTGCAATCGGGGCCAATGACAGATGGGGGGTCACCACCCCATCTGGGCGTCCCAGATGAGAGGCCAGCATGACGATTGCCCCTGCGTCAATCGCATAGTTAATCGTCGGAAGGGTAGCACGGATGCGGGTGTCGTCGGTGATGTTCATGTCCGAATCAAGGGGGACATTAAAGTCCGTTCGGATGAAGAGACGCTTGCCGCGCAAAGCTATGTCTTGAAGGGTGATTTTGTTAATGGACATTACGATTTTTTTAGGGGCGCCCTTGCGTAAGTCGGAGGAATGCCGAACATGAAGAAAATAAGGTCGAGCAGACGATTGGAATAGGCCCATTCATTGTCGTACCAGGCAATGACTTTGGCCAGCCGCTTTCCAACCACATTCGTGAGGGTTCCGTCAATAATGGCAGAATGGCTGTTTCCCGTGAGATCGATAGAGACAAGTGGGGCCTCGGTATAGTCCAAAATACCGAAAAGCTCTTTTTGGGAGACTTCCATGAACACGTTCCGTATCTCAGCTTCCGTGACGTCCCGTTCCGTTTCCACCACGAGATCAATCATCGAAACATTGGGGGTGGGAACCCGAATGGACATTCCATCCAATCGCCCCTTCAACGCCGGCAACACCTCCGAAAGGGCACGGGCAGCACCGGTGGTGGTGGGGATCATAGAGAGACCGGCCGCCCTGCCACGGCGTAAATCTTTGTGGGGTAGATCAAGCAATTGCTGGTCGTTGGTATAAGAATGAATCGTCGTCATCAGCCCCCGTTTGATCCCAAAGTTTTTCATCAAAATATGTGCCGTGGGTGCGAGACAATGGGTGGTGCAAGAGGCATTGGAGACAATCCGGTGATGGTTTGGCTGATATTGCGCCTCGTTGACTCCGAGCACCAGTGTGACGTCCGGGTCTTTGGCCGGGGCCGAGATGATTACCTTGCCGGCGCCGGCAGTCAGGTGCTTTTCGGCGGAGGCACGATCTGTCAAGCGACCGGTGGATTCCACGACGAGGTCAATCCCCATTTCTTTCCATGGGAGGGCCGCGGGGTCTTTCTCTTTTAGAATGCGGATCGGCTTCCCATCCACAAACAAAGTCGCTTCATTGCTCGTCACCGTATGATTAAATCGGCCATGCACCGAGTCATACTGAAGCAGGTGCCCCAAGGTTGCGGGGTCTGCCAAATCGTTAATCGCTTCGATGGAGAGATCGGGGTGGTGGAAGGCCTGTCGGAAAAAGACCCGCCCGATTCTCCCAAATCCGTTAATGGCTATTCTGGGGATGGCTTTTTTAGGATATTCCATTGTTACCGCTGCTCCTCCTCCGCATCCAATTCAAAAAACTGGCTTGGTTCAGGGGCATTACTCTTGTACATGGTCGGTTCCGTCCCCCGAACAAACACCTCATTGATGGCATCTTCCTGATCGTCCGGCGCCAACAGGCCAGTTTGGGGATCGATTCTAGCATAAATAATTCCTTCTGGGATAGGGAAGGCAGTGGCGACATAGTGCAGCAGCGCTTCCTCCATGAATGTTATCCAAATGGGCAGGGCCGCCTGTGCGCCACTTTCTTTGCTTCCAAGCGATTGATTGTCGTCGAACCCCACCCAAACCCCCGCCACCAAGTTGGGTGAAAACCCGACAAACAACGCATCGGTATAGTCATTCGTAGTCCCCGTTTTTCCGGCAATGGGCCGATCAATCACGGCGGCCCGTCTGCCGGTCCCACGGCGGATGACATCCGCTAACATATTGGTCATGACGTACGCGGTGGCCTCGGACAGAACCCTTACAGGGGCTGCACGACCGGACGATTCCAAAATGTGTCGTTTGGGCCCCGTAACCTTCTTGATAAAAAATGGCTCCTGTCGAACCCCGTGATTGGCAAACACGCCATAGGCCGATGTCAATTCCATGAGGGTGATACCGGAGGTGCCGAGGGCCAGCGACAGGTCGCGTGTGAGGGGGCTTTGGATGCCAAGCCGCTGGGCGAGGTCTATCACAGAGGATACCCCCATTTTTTCCAAGAGTCGGATGGTGACGAGATTGCGAGAGTGTACCAACGCCTCCCTCAGTCGAGTGGGGCCGGCGAAATCTCCTTCATAATTCTGTGGCTTCCATTCCTTGCGCGGGCCGGCGTTTGCATAGATAACAGGGCTGTCCATCTCCACGGAGGCGGGGGTAAACCCCTGTTCCAAAGCGGCGGCATAGAGAATTCCCTTAAAGGCCGATCCCGGTTGCCGATGTGCCGAGACCGCCCGATTAAACTCGCTTCGATTATAGTCATATCCACCCACCATCGCACGAATCGCCCCTGTTTTCTGGTCCAACACCAACACCGCCCCTTCCACCAGCGGTTCCTGCTCAAGACTCAAAAGGGTCTCGACCTTGCCCACACCAACCCGTTTTACCTTAACTTGTATGATACCCCCTGTTTTAACAATCTGGCCGACCATCGGTTGTTCGATGCGTGTGGCCCGTAACCGGCCTCCCTTCAATTGACGCCTGGCCCAAAGCATATCCTCCAGCAAGATTTTTCCACGACCCTTTCCTGTTGTGACCAAGGCATACCGAGGAGTGACAGCCGAGACCTGCCCGTCGAGGATCTCTTCCTCCACCATTCCATCCGATGGAGCGGGCTGTTCGTACAAGGTCTCCGGGTGGAGGCCGCCCCCCCGATACCCTTGTCTTTTATCCACCTCACGAAGGCCGAACTCGAGGGCGCGGGTGGCGCTTTTCTGAAAGTCCATATTCAACGTGGTGTAAACATGCATCCCTTTTGTATAGAGCGCCTCCTCCCCATAACGGTCAATCAAATACTGGCGAACATAATCGAGAAAATAACGGGTATCAGCCCCTTCCTTGGCCAGCTTTTGGAAGAGGAGTTTTGTCTGAATGGCATGGTCATATTGTGTCTGTGTGATAAATTTCTCATTCAGCATTCGTTTTAGAACAATCTTCTGACGTTCTTTGGCCTTCTCGGGATGGCGATAGGGGGAGTAATTGTTCGGCGCCTTTGGAAGTCCGGCTAGAAAAGCCCCTTCTTCCAGACGAATTTGTTTTACTTGTTTGGCAAAATAGGTACGGGCAGCCACCTGTATGCCATAGGCGCCGTGTCCAAAATAAATTTGGTTCAGGTAGATTTCCAAGATTTGATCTTTGGTGAGCAATGACTCTATTTTCCATGTCAGCAGAATCTCTTTGATTTTGCGTTCGTAGGTTCGTTCCGGGGTGAGGAAGAGGGAGCGGGTCAACTGTTGTGTAATAGTGCTGGCCCCTTGCATGATTTTGAAGTTTTCAAGGTTGGTCAATGCCGCCCGGATCATCCGAAGAAAATCGAGGCCGTGGTGTTCGTAGAAATGGGCGTCTTCGACGGCGAGAAAGGCCTGTATTGTTTCTTTGGGGATTTTAGAGAGCGGAACAACTTCTCGTTTTTGTATGAAAAATTCCCCAATCACTTGATTGTCATCCGAATAGACACGGGTCGCCTGACTTGGCTGATAGTTTTTGAGTGCGTCAATTGAGGGCAGATCCCGTGAGATGCGGTAAAGCGCGGCCCCGATCCAGATTGTGGCGATCGCGAGGAGTGGGAGGCCGATCAGGAGGATCCATTTAATCCACCGGATGAGTTTTTTGAGCCGACCTGATGGAGGGGCATCTCTCTGTTGAAGGCGCTTGATCATGTTGATGGAATGATGACAAGGGGGTTCTGTAGGGGCGTGGAGCCGGTGATCGGGATTGAACCGACGGCCAGCTGATTACGAATCAGCTGCTCTACCACTGAGCTACACCGGCATATTCATAAGGGGAAGAACAACCTGTCCTTACAAGAGTTTTTATCCAGCTTCCCAGCCCGTGCGGCATGTTACCACCATGAACGCACTTCTGTAAAACGCACGTAACGAATTGAAACAATGTGACACGATCACAGAGTTACGACACTCCATCAATTTCCTCTTGACAACAGTGACTGGTTCAGATACCTTTCCGTCCCACGCTGTTAGGAGCGGTGTCAGAATGGCAGGTGTAAGGCCAAATCTATTTCGTTAGGAAAAGCCAGTATGTACATATGGCAGGTGGTCCTTTTTGTTTTTAGTGTCCTTTCCGGGTTTGCGTTTATCGCAAACCAGATTCCGCAAGAGGTAAGCATGCCCCCTGTGGTCGAGCGGTTCGATCCAGCCCTGGTTCAAACGAAGCAAGACATTGTCGAAATCGGCCAGAAGATCTTTTTCGGAAAAGGTCAGTGTGCCCTTTGCCACAGTATCGGTGGTGGGACGATGGGGCGATGCCCAAATCTGGAAGGGGTGGGCGCGAAATTGACACGGGAATTTGAATACGAAGCCTATACCGACCCGGAGGCCTTTGTCTATCTCGATTTTACCTCCAGTCCCCCAAAGCGATTTGCCGCCCGGATGCCGCCCATCAACAAGCCACCTATCGGATTGACCGGTCCAGAAATGCTGACCGTCTTTTCCTTTCTGCAAAACCAGGCGGGGAATGTGGAGATTGAACCGGCTGAAGTGATTGCCCTTGCACAGGCAGACGAAGGGGGTGCGCGTGGAGGTGCTGCGGTCGAGATTGCAGGCGATGCCGATAACGGAAAGCTTGTGTATGCCAAAATGGAGTGCGCCGGTTGCCACAAGATTGGCGAAGAGACAGGGGGGGGGCAGGGGCCCAACCTGATCTCCATAAAGAAAGAGGGGGTTTACCTGCGTCACACGATCTTCGGCGCAAACAAGGAAGGCTCTCCTCATTCCGGCTTCGATGAAAAGGTGACCGTCAAAGAGATGAACGATTTGATCTTCTATCTTTTGACGATTAACGCCGCCCCGCCCACCGTGGCCCTGCCCCATATGGCGCCGCCGGCGGATTCACCGGCAACGACAGCGCAGACGAAGGAGACATAATATGCGTATGCCCTTACTTGCTAAGGCCGCGATTGGATGGATTGCGGTTTATCTGTTTTTGAAAATTGGCCTGCCCCAGATTACGGCGCCCCTTCCTGCCAGTATGATCTTCATGTACATGTCGTTGACCACGGTCTGTATTCTATTGATGGTCACCATTTTTGAGGAGGACATACAGGGTTTCTTTGGCCCGATCAAAAATTTCATTCGGGGGGGGGACGGGGAGTCTGCCGGAAGAAAGTTGAGTCGCTCGGCCATTTTTGTCATGATCCCAACGTTTTTTTGGATTCAAACATATCAACGGGTTATCCCCAGTTTTGAACCTCCATTGGAAAACAGGGTGGTTCATCCTGCGCCACCGACTGAATTTGTTGGCCTTTATAATCCGTTCCGAGAGGATGAGAAGGAAAATCCAGCCCAATTTCTGGAAAATGTCCAAAAGGGGGGCCAAGTCTTTTACAAAAATTGCTTTGTCTGTCATGGGGACAAACTGGATGGAAACGGAATCTTTGCGGACGGGTTTAACTTAAGGCCTGCCAATTTTGCGGACCCCACGACAATCCCTATGTTGCAGGAAGCGTATGTCTTTTGGCGTATCAGCAAGGGAGGTATTGGGCTGCCGTCAGAGTCTACCCCGTGGAGTTCCGCCATGCCCCGTTGGGAGGCAATTTTGACCGAAGAGGAACGGTGGCAGGCAATTCTCTTCTTGTATGATTATACCGGATACCGACCCCGAACATGGGATTAGAAGGTGTGATGATGAAGATACTATTGAGGGCGCTCGGATCGCTCGCGACGGTTTTTGGAGGCGCCCTTTTGGGGCAAGCGATTTTTTTGTTTCTCGTTTTGTCTGCAACGACCCTTTGGGCTGATGAAGAAAGGGCGGCACAAGAAGCTGCCTCATCCACCCCGTCTGCGGGCCCCGTGAGTGACGTCGAGGCTGGAAAGAAAATTTATCAAAAGCGGTGTATCTTTTGCCATGGGGTGGAAGGGGCTGGAGATGGGCCGGCTTCCGAACGACTGATGCCGAAGCCACGTGATTTCACCATGGGTCTTTTTAAATACAGAACGACGACCAGTGGAAAGCTTCCAACCGATGACGATTTGTTTAAGGTGATTACCCATGGTCTCCCAGGAACAGGGATGCCGAAATGGGATGACCTCTTAACGGAACTGCAACGTCGTCAGGTCATCCAATATATCAAGACATTCTCTAAAAAGTTTGAACGTCAGAAGGGGCCGCTTGAGATGGTCACGGTGGGGACGGAGATTCCTTCCAGCAAAGAGAGCATTGAGAAAGGGCGCGCCCTCTTCATGGAGTTGGAATGTTTTAAGTGCCATGGGAATGAGGGGCGTGGGGATGGGCCATCGGCCTTGGAATTGACCGATGACAAGGGGGATGTGATCCGTCCCAGAAATTTTACCAAGAACTGGTTTTTTCGTGGTGGGGGTGAGGCAAAAGATATTTATATGCGAATCAACACCGGCCTCGACGGAACACCGATGCCTTCGTTTAAGGACAGCATGGACAACGAAAAGAGCTGGCACGTGGCAAATTTTGTTCGTTCCCTCTCTCCCCCTAAACACCCGGAGTTAAATCCGGTGATTAAGGCTCGGAAGGTGAATGAGGAGATCCCGTCCGATCCGAACGCGTCGGCATGGCAGGAGGGAGAGTCCAACTGGTTTCCGACGGTCGGGCAGGTCATCCGAGAGCCGAGACATTTTACGCCGACGGTCAGCGATGTTCGTGTGAAATCGTTGTACAATGAGAAAGAAATTGGCATGATGGTCATCTGGGACGATCCGAGCCACAGCCAGAAGAACGAGGAGATGGCCACATTGGAAGATGCCGTAGCGATTCAGTTTCCTGTAGAACTTTATCCGGGGTCGAAGAAGCCCTACTTTTTGATGGGAGATGCCAAATCACCGGTGAATCTTTGGACATGGAAGACAGAGTCAAATACTTTTACAGAAAGTAACGCGAATGGGATTGACAAAGAGGTTTCGCAACCGCAGGGGGGGCAAGGGGTGACCGGTAGCGGTGTCTATAAAGATGGCCAATACAAGGTCGTGATGAAACGATTACTTAAGACAGACGACCCACAGCATGACCTTCAGGTTTCAGAAGGGAAATTTATCCCCGTTGCCTTTCATGTGTGGGACGGGACCAATGGGGAAACGCTCACAAAGCGCGCGATCTCTCATTGGTACTATGTATTGCTCGCACCGCCTATCGCCAAGACGGTTTATGTTTATCCGTCCATTGTGGCAGGGGTCGTTTTCGGGATACAATTGCTCATTCGAAAACGCTTGAGAAAAGGGGAACAGAAGACAAAACCATGAAGTATTAATCTAGGAGGTTACATGAAAAGGTATCGTTTGTTGTCGGTGGTTGGATTGGCCTTGTTTGTTTATCATTCAGCAGCATGGGGTGGTTCGCTTTCCGGGGAGATTAAACTGGGAGGGGCAGTCCCTGAAATAAAGAAGATAGTGATCACGAAGGATGTAGAGGTCTGCGGCAAGGAACGGAATTCAGAGGCGTTGATTCTCGGATCAGGGAAGGGAATTGCCAATGCGGTTGTTACGGTGAAAGGGGTGGTAGGGAAAAAGCTCGAACCCGCAGCAAAAAACATGGAATTTGTGACGCAGAAATGTGTATTTCAGCCGCATGTGATGCTGATTCCAGTTGGCACAGCGGTAGATGTCCTTAACCAAGACCCGATTACACACAATGTCCATACCTACCCGCTGGAAAACGCACCATTCAACAAGGCACAACCAAAGACCCTGCCAAAATTGACCACCGAAAAATTTGAAGTACCGGAAGTGGTGAAGGTACAGTGTGACATTCACAAGGGGTTGATGAGTGCATGGTTTGTGGTGACTGATAATCCGTATACGGTGATCACCGATGCCAACGGCAAGTTTTCCGTCAAAGACCTTCCTGCCGGGGAGTACGAGGTGGAGATATGGCACGAGTTACTTGGGAAGAAAACGCAGAAGGTCAGCGTAAAAGGTGATGAGAAGTTGAACGTAGAACTTGCAGGCAAAAAGGGGTAAAGGCTTTGAAACACCCAGTGGCATGGAAGATGAAAAACTCTGGTGTCGTCCTCCTTATTGCGCTAACGTTTTTTGCCTCCTCTGTCGTGGCAGAGGCCGCCGGTCGGTTTTATGCCGGGATAAACACAGGAAACTCTGGAGTATCCAATTTTTGTGAGGATGCTACGGGAGACTGTAGTGATACAGACCGTGGATGGACACTCTACGGAGGTAATCAAATAACCGGACGTTTTGGCCTTGAAGTGGCCTACACCCGTCTGGGAAAATTGACTCAGGTCATCTCTTTTCAAAATACGCGCAAAACAGAGATAGATGGTTTTGGCGTTTCTGCAGTCGGCACATTGCCAGTGCTTGAAGAGGTTGAGTTTTTTGGTAAACTCGGTCTATTTCTTGCTCACATAGCCATCAGCGGGGCGGGGGTATTCCTTGATGGAGATAGTGTAGAGGTGACGTATGGATTGGGGGCCAAATTAAATCTTACGAAGCCAGTGCATATTCGTTTGGAATGGGACCGCTTTCCCAATGTGGGCAACCCCAACAAGACCGGAGAAGAAGATATAGACTTTCTTTCGGCTGGAGTCGGTATCCGGTTTTAGTTCCTTTCCAAATCCTCTCTCCCCACCACCCTGTGGTGGGGCATTGTCTTGTGACTCAACAACAAAAAACTTCTGGAAAAATAAGACATGATTGTTGCCCAAATTGGGCAGCGGCGTGATAATCAGATTGCCTGCTTTTGTGTCGCACATCCATTACGACACACT
>Ga0209082_1000692_pt1 | contig 10440 bp, 9 predicted proteins | sample ColdCreekSource_FD_184127 | JGI IMG/M metagenome (GOLD analysis project Ga0209082, IMG submission 184127) | Groundwater microbial communities from Cold Creek, Nevada to study Microbial Dark Matter (Phase II) - Cold Creek Source (SPAdes) (version 3) | ecosystem: Environmental > Aquatic > Deep...
AACAACCAGACCGATGTCAAAAAGGACATCATCAATGCCTGCCAAGTAGCTCCTGATGTCAGCAAGTGCACAAGAGATATGGTCGAGTCCACGAACAAGCTCAACAAGTAACACACCAACCGATCCACCGCTGCCGGGGAAGCAGACAACATTGGATTCAGAAGTAGTCGGCTACTAGTCGAGCGCCAACCGCCGTTATCACACCGCGCTCCTTCAACCAACTACTTCTACCTGCTTTACGAATGCGTGTTCGTACTGATGAGTGGGACGAGCGAAACATTGCTACGCAACTCCCGGCCGTATCCAACAGGCCATGGCTCCAAAAGGACGAAAGCAGTATGGCAATAACGGGCTATTTCAACTTGCGGATGGAGCGCACAATAGTGTCAACAACTTTAACATTATCGACATTGTCGGCAGCATACACCCGATACGTCACCCGCAATTCCCGCTTACCGCCTACCGAAAAACTGTAGACATAGTCCTTATCACCATTGGAACGCTGAGAACCAACATCCATGCCGACATAAGTATGGACATACTTACGGCCAGATAAGAGATATTTGTCTTTGCCAATCAATAGATCATTCGCCTCGCCCTGTGGCGCGGCAAAATCATCGTCAATTGCCGCCTCGAAGACGACTGGACCATCTGTATCAAAATACGCGACATCTTTGATATCTGCCGCGACGTCTTTATTGGCGAGTGGCTGTCTCGAGCCATCAACCACGAAACGGTCGCTATCCATTACCCGCATCACCGCATCCCAACCGGCTGGGAAGGTGATACTAAAACTACCCTGCGACGACGTTATAGTCTGAGATAATTCAACGGGCGCCTGGACTTGTGGTACCACCGGCTTGGGCTGGTTATAATCCCAAATCTTCCAGCCAGTCAGAGCAATCAAACTCAAATTAAGGATGATTAAAACTCCAGCCGTAGCAGTCATGCCGCGCTGCGTCATAGGTTAGCCAGCGCGGTGGCTTGAAGTCGAAGGATGCAAGTACCATTCAGCGTCTTGCTCTTTAAGCTGATCTTTAATATCTTTGTACTTGATATCTAAGATTGCAGTAAGGCGCTTAACGAGCCGCTCGGGCTGCATAAGCTCTGGAATAAGGTCGGCCGTGCCGCCGCTACCCAATAGCACGCCACAGGGCTTATGGTCTTCTAGGGCACTCGTAAACTCATGCAATGAACCGAAACGACCGCCAACAGTGATTACAGCATCGCTGGACTGGATAAGATACAGGTCGCGGCCAACGTACTGCATGCCCGTAAAATTAATGAAGTCGAAACCGACATATGGTGAACGGTATTTGCGCAAGTGTTCGCGCAGCGACGAAGCTGGAGAAAAGCCAATGCTCATACCTCCCGCTTTCTTAGCGCCGAGTGCTGCATAGTACGACAAGCCTACAGTTGCTCCAGTAGTTATAACGTGCCCTTCTTTGGCGATGGCAGCACCAACCCGCTCCGCCAATTGGGCAGAAGCGGCAATTGTTGGGCCAGCTGCTGCACCCGAGACACAGATCGAATATTTGAGTGGCTGAGTGCCAAGCTTAGTAATTGCCATGTGTTAATATTTCTCCTTGATGTATTCTATTGTACGCTATACGCTTGCGCTTGGGTTACCAATTAATTCGCCACTCAGTTGTTGGTGGATAGAGCGTTCGATATTACCTTGCCGCATATAGCGCAATAGTAATTCGTGCCACATATGGCTTCGAGCATAACGTACTAGACGACGCTCATATGGCAAAGTGTTACAGAAGTTAAGTACCGAATCCATGATATTAAGCGACACGGTATCACCCTTGGCCAGCAAACCCACATGCGCCGAGCCTTTCCAGAACTCAAAGCGTGGGTGCATCGCGCCAAGGATATCTTCTGCCGAATGCCAGCGCAAGTCTTCTTGTTGGACATGTGGCTCAAACAGATCAGGGTTGTAGGCTTCTGGATGTCGGGCAAAATACCGCTGGACAACTTTCCAGGGCAAGAGCGCACCGGCAATCTCGGCCTTTGTCTGTGGCTCATTACGGGCGATATCAGCGACTACCATTCCAAAGTCCGGCCGCACTTGGTGCATCTTAAGATAAGCGCTGGCCGACGCTATTTCATTGACGGTCTGCAATGTTAGCAATGTTACCGCCAAAGGCGCGGCATCCATACGTAAGGTCGGTAGCGGCAAGAGCACTACCGTACCCAGCTCGCGTAAGCCGACAATATTCTGCTTGGCATGCTGGACGTAGTCCTTGGCTAGAGCTTCCCAACGGGCATTAGTAGGCGCCAGGACTTGTAGGTCGCGGCATTCGAAGTCACTTGGCATCAAACGCTTGTACGCAGCGGCAATTTGCTTATGCCATGGCAATGATTCGACTAAATGGGCAGCAGTAAAAATCAGGCTGGTCGGCTCGTGCTTGAGCATTGACTCTAAACTACGATAGCCAAGGCGCTTCATGGCTCGCTTTGGCGGGTATTTGCGCATCATGCGCTTGCCAACTGCCGAACGTAGGGCAAAGACTTCCTTAGGGATATCCAAGCCGTTAATGAAGCGCTCGACGATAGTCGTAACCCGGCGTGAATCATTCTCAGCGGCAACGCCAATCAACGTTTGAAAAATATCATTGTCTTCTTTGACGCGCTGTAGGAGTGCCGCGTAGAGTTCACGGCCAGTAGTATCATGTGGATCCAGGCCGAGCTGCTTAAGGTGGTCCTGCATACTATGCAAGATTTCTGTGGTCAAACGAATATCTTCGGACGCCCCGCCACTGGCCCGCTCCAATTTCTGCAATCCCTGTTGAAAGGCGGGCTCTCGTGCCCCCAGTAACTCTGACAATATTCGTGTCATACTTATGCTTTATTTTAGCACAAGCGGGATGAGTGCGGTAGGAGTATTATCGATAAAATAATTGTAGTATGAGGTTTTGTACTGCCCGATTACAAGGCCGCAATCTTCGACTGGAATACCGAATGCTGCGCGATAGCAGTCATCGCTGCCGTACCCAAATGCACTTCATTATTGTTCTGTGTCAACAGAATGCTACGTGGGATTAGGCCAGCTGCGATATCATTGATGTCATCTGCAGAGTTACTAGATAGCGTTTGCAAAACAGGAACAGGGTCATACACATGAGCAGCGCCAAACGCCGCAATCAAGGCATCGCGGTATTGCCGTAAGTAAACGCCGTTGCTATTAGTAGCCGAAGAAGATGCTTGACCAGGGTTAGGCACTGCTATTGATGGCAAGAAAAGGATCCGGCCGTCGCTCTTCCAATCCCAAATTTGCTGGGCAATAGCAATTTGGCTGGCGATATCCACCATACCATTATTAGAGCCGTCCCAAATCACCATTGGCAGGTTCCGGAGATATGGCCGCGAAGTTATAAAGCCGAGTTGTTGCAAGAATGTCGATCCGCCCACTCCGATATTGATAGTCACCTGTCCGGTAGCGGTCTCGTATAAGTCTGGCAGGATTACTCCACTCGCACCGCCAATATAGCTGTCGCCAGCAAACAGACGAGGTGTGGCAGTTGGCAGAGCCGCATAATACTCCAACCAGTCGCCTAGCTGCCGTGAACGTACGACTGCAACCCGGTTGAAGGTCCCATTCCACACGGATGTGCCACCGATATCTTGTCCGATACGCATATGACTGACCCCAATCATACTGGTCGATGAGTTGTAGAGAGATTGGTTATTGGCACCATTAAGCGATGCAGCATACCCGGTAGAGGCGTCGCCGTTGACTCCTGCCGATGCGGCAAGTGTCACACGGAAACGAGTATTTACGGCTACAGTACCGAGGGTGTAGTCAAGCACCTGGCCATTGTTGCCGGTAACTATAAAGTGCACCGTTCCGTCAGCCGCCCAATGGAGGCGGATCCTATCACGCTGCGTATTAGTGTCAGCTTGCCAAATGACTTTAACCTGTCCTGAAGTCGGCAACGAAGAAGGTGCTACGGCATCGATAAGTACGGAGAAAGATGTAGGCGATGCCCCCGACGTGGTTGCAACTGTGGCCCAACCCGGGAGTGGAAGTGCCTCGTACAAAGAGAAGTTATCAAAGAGTGATGTACCGCCACCGCTTGAGCCTTTTACTCCCACATACATTCCGGAGCCTGCGAGCGAAGACAGGTAGACGGTGGATGTGACGTTTGATGCGGTGACAGATGGTCCGAGGGTGGTATTGCCTCCCATGGCGGCACTGGTTGTCGTGGCGGCAATAAAGGGAGAGTTGCTGACATTCGTACCACGACGACCCGTGCCGGTGAACGCAAACGCCCGGCCCGAGTAGCCTGCAACTGTCTGAGAAAACCCATCACCCGCGCCGACTAACGTATACTGCATCTCTCCAGACACAATCGCAAGGCTAGCGCTAGCAATCGGGTTCCAACCGGTAGTTACGGTGTCAAACGTGCCATTAGTTACTATGTTTGTGGCTGCCGGATCAATATACCCACCCATAGCGATAGCAGTGCCACTTATAGAGCCGCTAACGGCACCAACGAGCGATGCTAGGTCGCCATATGGGACGCCATTCGTAAAGAACAGGCCTCTTTCATTGTCCATCTCAAAGACTGCGGCCACGCCCTCCGCATTCTGGATTGGCTGCTTGGGATCATTAATGACGAATGTCGTAATGCTACTGGCTGGCGCAGCACGGGCAATAAGATTGACCTGGCCATTCAGTTGGGCTGGAAGGGCGATCGCCCATGAGCCAGCGGCATCAGCAAAAGTAGTGCCTACAACCGCACCGTTAAGGTACAACGAGATGAGGCTGAACGGACTGGCAACGCCAATAATTGTTGGGTGGCTCGTGTCGGAAACTCCACTCGCCAAAGCCGGCGATACATCTGTAATGCGAGGGAATAACGCGAGTTCGTCCGCAATCGTTGCCGGCGTCATAATAGCCGCACTGCCTAGCCCTAAGTTGGTCCGTGCCGTGGCCGGAACCGCAAGGTCACTCAGGTTGCTAGCAGCTGATAGTTTTAGGTTTAATGCTGTCTGCTGGGCACTGGAGACAGGTTTAGATAAGTCAGCGGTATTGTCTGCATTAGGTAGCCCAACGGTCGCTTTAGTAACCGCCCCTGGTGCAATCGTATTGCTCGTAACCGAATTGTCTTTAAGAGTTCCGTCATTTTTATGGGACTGGACTAAGTAGTCATTGAGGATGTCACCCCAATTTCCATTATCTGAGCCTGGTACCGGCAGTCGGGACATGTAAAGTCTTCCTTATCTGTATCGTGATTATCGTTATTTTTAATTTTATCATACTAGCAGGTTTAGAGCTGTTACTATAAGCATTATATGGATACCATTTACATCACCGAACCAACTGCTATTAACGCTTCAATTATCAAAGGTCTTGTGCCGGCAGGATGTCATATCATCGAAGGCACTACCACGTTCGAAGGTAACGGGCTCGACGACTGTACCGTCTTGGCAATCCGCAGCGCCACCAAAGTCAGCGCCACAATCAAAAGCCACTTTCCTAACCTCAAACATATTATCCGCGTTGGTGTCGGCGTTGATAATGTCGACATGGACTTTTGCAATGCCGAAGGTATCGCCGTTTACAACGCACCCGGCGCCAATGCTGACGCTGTTAGCGATTATATCGTCGCTATGATGCTCCATGCCCTGCGCAACCTCAACCAATTAACCCACCAGGATATACAGTCCTGGAACCGCTTCAAATTCAACGGCCACAGCCTTGGCAGCCGGACAATCGGCATTGTCGGCTTCGGCAATATTGGCAAACAGATCTTCAGCAAACTTCAAGGCTTTAATTGTCAGGGCTTTTACATCTATGACCCTTTCCTAAAACCAGAAGATACGCCAGCAGGTGCAACCAATGCTTCAAATCTAGACGATGTCCTGTCACAATGCGATATCGTCACCCTACACCTGCCGCTCCTCGACAGTACACGATACCTCATCAATAAAGATAACCTCAGTCTACTGCCTGACGGCGCCATTTTAATTAACGCCTCTCGCGGTGGCATCGTTAACGAAGTCGACATCGTGGCATACATGGCCGACCACGACCTGACATACATCGCTGACACCGTCGAAGGCGAACCGCATGTCTCACAAGCAATGTTAGATTCACCGCGTACCATCATCACACCACATATCGCTAGCCTCACCAAAGAGGCAAACGACAATGTCATCAAAGTTGCCGTCCAAAACTATCTAGACAACAAGCCAATGAACAAGCCCGAGACCAACTAAGCTGTTACGGCTATTGTCCACGCCTGCGGACATCTGATGTTATAAAATTATATCCGTGCGCCTAGTCATCAAGTTGTATACGATTTTGCTCCGCTTATGCTTCTGAAAGGTATTTTTGACATATAAAATAATTTCAATGTCGGAGCGACTGATGCGTTCGGCTCACATGCATCGTAGGGACATCACGGAAGAAAAACATATAGGATACAGCCTGGCTAAAAAATAAGCATAAGCGGAGCAAAATCGTATATTGCTAGCACACTGATACTAAAGTTACGCCGATTAGAGACGAATCGTCCTAAAACGTGGACACTTTCCGTACCACAAAAACTTGTTCAGTACACCTTTAGCCAGACAAAAGAAAACTGCCACGATGAGGTGGCAGTTTTTGTCAGTAACCTAGTGGGAGTTTTAGAAGGCTTCTGGCTTGTACCACTCTGGAGCCTGCTCAAGGAAGCGTTCAATTTCTTCCTGGCTCAGCAAGCCCGCCTGGGCGCCAAGCTTCTGGACAACACTCATCGAGTTGATCGGAGCCCACTGTAAGGCGCCTTCGATAGTATTGCCCCGGGCCAAGGCCGCCACAAAGGTGCTGGCAAAAGCATCACCAGCACCCGTCCGGTCAACAGGAGGACCTGGATCAGGATATAATGGCATCTTGAGGCGTTGGTTGCCATCGGAGGCATAGGCACCGTTCGGGCCATCAGTTACAACGACAATCTTAGGCCCAAGGGCATGGAGTTTGTCGATCAGATCGTGGACGTTGTTCCAATCACCGCCACCGACTAGTACGGCTTCTTCGCGGTTAAGGACAAGCATTTCGGTGCGCTGGTAGACGCGCTTGAGGCGCTCGGCACCGGCTTCCATCTGGAACGTACCAGGCTGGAAGGCTAGTTTGATGTCAGGGTTCTGGTCGAGCCAGTTGATGACTTCGTCGTGATAATCAAGCGCCTTAGCACTGATCGAGCTAAAGTACACCCAGCGAGGCACTTCGTTCGGACGAAGGTGTGGCCAGTGGTATGGATAATCTTCGTGCTTGACCAAGATTGTGCGCTCGGCACCCAGACGCAGGACATAGTGGATATTACTCTTCATATCGGCATTGATATGCACCAGACCGTGGTAGACCTGCTCGCGTTGCAAAGCAGCAACCATATCACGGCCTTCTTGATCACCACCAACATTAGTAGCAAAGGCACTCGCAAGGCCAATACGTGCAAAGGCGACAGCAGCATTGGCAGCGTTGCCAACAGCTTGAACGGTCTCTGCTTCCTTGAATGGCAGCTTAGTGCCAAACTTCATTGCCAGCCACTTACCTTCTTCGTTGTCATATGTTTTCGCCTGGTCATCCTCAAGTTGGATGAAAATATCGGTTACGATATCACCGATGCTTAGTACGTCAAATCCTGCCATAGTCCACCTTTAGTCTTTGATGATTATTGAATCGTTATATCTATTATTTTGTCACGTTTGCTAGTATTTTAGCAAATCGCTTACGCTTTAGCTTTTTGTGTAACGGGCTTTGCCAGTTGAGTTAAAATCGTCCAGCTTGCTCTCTACCACTGCCTGGACAGCCGAAACGACTCGGTCCATCAGTTTGATGACTGCAAATTCGTTAGGGTTTTCGTTCAAGACTTGAACTAACGTATTGCGGTAGGCAACACGCATATCGCTGTTGATGTTGATCTTAGTCACGCCAGCTGCTACCGCCTGACGGAAGTAGTGTCCTGGAGTGCCGCTGCCACCATGTAGGCTTATATTGCAGTCGATGGCCTCCCGGATTTCTTTCAACAATTCAATATCGAGCTTCTTAGGAACCGGATACTTGCCGTGCAAGTTACCGATTGCCGCCGCATAGGTGTCAATGCCGGTAGCATCAATAAACGCCTTTGAACCAGCAGGTGTACTAAAGGTCTTCTTAATCTCAGCATAGTTAATAGCTTCGGTGTGCAAGTTTGAGCTGCCACCAAAATAGTGAGGCTCGCTCTCTACCAACGCACCAGTCAAACGGGCGTAAGCAACCACAGTGCGGGTAGCGGTGATGATCTGCTCCTCTGTGGCATTGTGGTTAGCCTGTGAGACATCGATATGAATAAACTCAAAGCCAGCTTCAATACCTTCGATTGCGGCTTCGACACTCGGGCTATGATCAAGGTTGATGTACATCTCAACCCCGAACTCTTCTTTGTAATTGTCGACCATGTCACGGACGTTCTGAATGCCAAGCGATTCGACTTCGCCCTGGCTGACTTCTACCAGTACCGGTGCTTTTTTGTTAACCGCTGCCTGGACAATGGCTTTTAAAGTCTCTTGGTTATCTAGGTTAAAGGCGCCGAAGGCCCATTTTTCTACACGGGCACGTTCCATAGAACGTCGAGCTTGCGCACAGTTGTCACGCATTTGATTGAGAGATAATGTCATGCTCTTATTCTAAACGGTTATGCTAACTTCACCAAATCATCATGAAAAAAGAACTCTAGTAATGTACAGGCCGGTGGGGCTTGTCGTAGCATAGGCTACGGTACACGTTCGAGTTCTCTTTCCAGAGCAGATGAGCACCAGCTCGGGCTTGTGGGCTCGAGCTGGTGCTCGGTCAGGGGCGGATAGCCTTATGTTATGTCCTCGGCCAGCGCCCAGTTGAAGCGGCCAAGGATATCGCCACGAGGAATGCTCGAGAGGCTCATGGGATCGAACACGGCCGTGATCTTCTCGACCTCAGGCAGTCGCCGTTTCAGCGTCTTGCAGATCTTGACCAACGCCTGAGCAGTACCTTCAATCACTCCATAACCATCAGGATCCTGGTATCTCGTCTGCAGCGGCGCAATCACCACGTGCCGTACTTGCGGAAACTTTTGCTGTTCAGGCTCATCACGCTGGACAAGTTCGTCCAACCCACAATCGATGAGCACGCGCAGCGAGAGCTCACGATGGTCGTCGATGACCAGCACAATAACCTTGAGATGCTCTCGGCTGGCCAGGCTGTCGTGGATCAGGAAAGCGTCGCCGGCCCAATGGTCACTAGGGACATTCTCGAGGAAGGCAGTGCCAAACCTCGCTTTGAGCTGACGAATGGCCAGACCAACTTCCTGCGGACCACGGGCAACTGGCACGAGGAGCGCATCGCCGAGAACGTTCGTCGGGTTTCCGAGCACTGCCTCGATGTCGATTGGCATAACAACCTCCTGGTTGCAAAGTTCTCTGGAGTTACCAGATGCTAATCCACTCTGGAAAGCAAAAAAATTATATCATATTTAAGAAATAGCTCTAGTTTATACTGATTGTTCGACAGCAATGCCCACTTAAGTGAATATCGAGGGCTAAATGTGCGGCAACCAAGTATAGTTGTCGGTGTCGGAATTCTGCTCGCACAACTCTTTATAGTCGTCAAAATAGCCACTATTTTCGCAGGCAACCCGCGCAGCTTGGCGTGAGCAATAATCCCTGGTAGTAGGATTCATGACCCGCTCGTCAAAACCATACTCTTCAAGTACCGATTCAATACGATCTCTAAATTTGATCTTTTTTTGCGTTTCTCTTGTAAAATACATTGCCGCACCAAGATAACTTGCTGCAAACGCCACACTACTTACATACTCCAAACCATCTTTCATCTCGAAAGCGGCTTCAGACGAAAATCCAACTATAGCCAAGCTTCCTACGATAGTAGACAGATACACAGGAGCAGTTCGGAATGTTTCGATAGGGTGGCGTATAGTTCTGTGCATAGCGTATTACTATACACCACATAATACCGGTCAAGCTAGGCTTTGTGGGATCTGCGTTGCATGACCGAGTGTGCAGCCAGCACGATATGTTTGGCATCGAGGCCAAAGTGGACCATCAGCTCTTCGGGTTCGCCAGATTCACCAAAGCGGTCCTTCATGCCAATCCGGAATAGTGGCACCGGATGTTGTTCGGCCAATAGTTCAGCAATCGCACTGCCAAATCCGCCATTAATCTGAGCTTCTTCGGCAGTTACCACACAGCCGGTCTTTTTGACGCTCTCCAGGATAGTCTTAGCATCAAGCGGCTTAATAGTCGGTACATGGATAACCTCAGCGTGGATGCCATCTTTAAGTAGCTTGTCGGCAGCCGCTAAGGCGTGAAAGGTCATCGTTCCGGTCGCTAGCAGCGTTACGTCGGCGCCATCTTGGAATACATAGGCCTTGCCGATTTCGAAAGGTGTTTTGTCGGTGGTGATAACCGGCGTCA